>Ga0307479_10002019_pt1 | contig 18506 bp, 16 predicted proteins | sample atmos_gasesECM4C_FD_203743 | JGI IMG/M metagenome (GOLD analysis project Ga0307479, IMG submission 203743) | Hardwood forest soil microbial communities from Morgan-Monroe State Forest, Indiana, United States - atmos_gasesECM4C_515 | ecosystem: Environmental > Terrestrial > Soil > Temperate... | reverse complement strand
CAAACTCAATCTTCTGTGCAAGACCACTCGCTGGTCTGAGACAGCAAATGGAAGTCTGGTTCTATCGGAAATAGGAACCACGGCTGAGAAGCCAACACACGCGGCGAAGAATCAGAAAGGATTTACACCCGCGCTCCTCCGCAGCGCGTCGGGAGAGCTTTTGCCCTCTTGACAAAGACCTATCATGGAAGTCGGCTTTGCCGGACGTGTGGCGAGGCATTTCTAGCGGATGGGGAATCGGAGACTCGTCACGCGCTTGGCGAGGGATTGTACGTGTCGGTATCGTTTCGCTTCAAAGCTCTCAGCCGCCGAGAGTTTTCGATTAACGTGTGATTCAGAGCGCAGCGCACCTGAATGCAGTATGCAACGCTTCCCGGCAGCGACACCGCATGTAGGACAGGGGACGGAGAATAGCTGTTCGGGCGTCAGGTCTTTCATTCTCACAGGTAGAGGGTGCGATAAGACATAGGGGAAAGCTATCCCATTTGGAACACTGTCGAGAAAAGCCAAAACGCTTCTTCCGCCCTATTTAGCAACCTTGCTTGGACCCAGTCGAGGCGCCCTCCCCCAACGATTGTTCTGTGACAGATTAGCCGCCCGGAGGATTCATGGACATCTTGGCAGCTTTGAGGCAGGAAGAAGGGAAGTTCGAGGAACAGGTTGGTGCGGCGCAGCAACAGGTGGATACCGTGCGGTCGGCAATCAGGCTGTTTGCCGATATGAATGGCAGAGCTAAGGTTGGCGGGAGGAAACGGGTGATGTCTGCGGCTGCTAGAGCGAAGATTTCGAAGGCAACAAAGGAGCGGTGGGCAAAGCTTAGGGCTGCGAGGGCAAAGGGGAAACGCTAGAACCGTTAATTTTACACAGTCTCCCACAGATTTGCACAGGGATGCAGCTGGGATTCAATTGACGGCCTAGACGAGAGGCACTATCTTCCACGCGAGATTGAGGCGGGGTTCGTAAAACTTTTACGACTCTCAGTCTACAGAGGGCGCAAAAGGCTTAATCGGCTGATGCGCCCTCAAGTGTTTCTAACGGGCATTTCTGAAAAGGGTGTCGATAACAGGTCCTGCTATTCCGCCGTTCGTCAGCATTTCCCGCAGATACGCTTCTGTGGCGTAGACGATTGTTTGATAGTAGCCCTCGCTCTTGATCTCTAAATCTTTGAAGGTAAGTGCAAATTCCACCGGCGGTTCATTTCCAACCCTCCGTAAGCCATGCACCTGAATCATGCAGCCAATCTAACATAGGTCGGCGCGCGTGATAGAATCCGGCGCGGAGACAAACGCATGCGCCTTGTCCGAATCCTTGGGGCAGTTCGTGGTCTGTTTCGCTTCGGTCCGACGAACAACCTCGCGAAGCGTCAGCGCTCTCTGAGTAGTTGACCCGGTGCTATTTTCAGGTGCTCTTCCGATTGGCTACCTATTTCGTTGGTGCTATTTGGATGCTGTTTAGGTGATCACAGAGATTCGGTCAGTCGAAGCCTCACCCGACGCGGACCCGTAAACTCCATACCGGCCCCCGGGCTAGTGCGCGATCCTCGACCCCAGTGAGAGGAAAATGGAAAAGCGGCTTCCCCTCTCGATTGTTGTGAATTTGGTTCCTGTTGCGACTCCGTCCTCCGACGAGAACGAGCTGACGTATACGGATAACGTCAGTGATCACGGGGCTTGCGTGGTTTCTAGCCATCCATGGCAGCGCGGAGAAGTTGCCGAGGTTACCTCATTGCTCGGTCGGATTTCGCTTCGAGGAAGGGTTGTCAACTGTCGCGCATGCGGAGACGACCGCTACGCCATCGGTTTGAAATTCCAGGATGCGGTTCTTTGGCCTGCATACTGCACACGTCGCACCGACGGTAGGAAGAACTACACCCCTGCGCCCCTAGTTCCTAGTTGAAGCGTCAATCATGGCCGATTACGGAGACAGAGCAAACGATTTCGTGAAAGCTGTCCAGCTACTGCGAGAACATGGAGTTGCCGTGGGTTTCCCGATGCAAACCGCCGATGGGAAGATAATCTTCGCGGTGGGCAAACATACGCTGACCGCAGCCCAGATACTCGAACTTCTCGAACGTGGCGAACTGAACGCTGAAGGCGTACAGAAATTAGTCGAGTCGCAATCGACTACGCTCAAGCACAGGCAAGCTGCATCTTCCTAACGCAACGCGGCTAACCTCAAATAGGCACGGCACATGTCACCAAATTACCTTGACACCCCACGCATGGGGTCCATACTCAAATCACCCAGTTCCTGCCGGTAGACTGCTTGCCGCAACAACAGATGCGAAGTCTATCTGCTCTAGTTAGAAAAGAACCGACATTCCCAGCCCAGGCCCGGCCCGACATGCTTGCCCATGTTAGGAGAACCATGCCCAACATTTACTACTGCAACGGTTTGGCCAACAGCGGTTTGGGTACATTGCGCGCGGTATTGTCATGGGAGGAGAGCGGAAACCTCTTGAACCTGTGTTCGGTCCAGTACGCTGGTTTGCAATTCCCAACAATTGCCAAGGACCGGGCCTCTGATTTTGCGGTACTACGCATACTCGACGAAGAACGAAACGATAAATGGCAAGTTGGTTTTTACAGCCTGGATGGCGACATTCTGCAAATCGAAGAATGGGTGCAAACTTGCTTTAGGACCCGAATCCCTCTTCCCGGTCGAAACCTGGCGGACTGACTCTGCTCTCGACTCCGGCCAGTCCCGTCGATCAGCTTGGGAACGGGAGCGCACTCCGTCGGTTGAATTTCATTTTTCAGTCTAAGACTTCGCCGGGTTGGCGGAACTGGCGGACGCGCCGGACTCAAAATCCGGTGGCCACACGGCGACTCAGATGACAGCCTAACCAAATTGCTGCCATCGGTGACACGTTAAGATGTTAAGGAGGTAGCGGGTCGAAGTGAGTGCACCTGCAAGAGCCAGGAGCCACATCGCCGTCATCATGGCAAAGTGGAAGGAGCGACGCATTGCTTCGGCAATTATGCATCCTTCTGGATGATGTATGCCATTGTGCTCCATTTCCTGATTGAAAGATGGGGCACTCGGAAATAATCCACATGCCTGACAAACGCGGTTACCGCCGAAGTCTTCAACCACCAGGATGTAGTGCTTCACAGCTTCACCGCAACACGGAGAGCCCCGACGCGTTCCAGTTGCCTGATCAAGGCATCACGCCACGGTTCTTGTTTCCGAAGTAGTGCTTCGGCATGAGTACGCAGATAACTCTGCTCCTCCTGGCTCAGATCCTTGCTGGTCAGAACGAACACGGGAAGGCTGGCAGTGCGAAGGCTGGCGCGCCATTCGCCGAGCAGTTCAAACCCGCTCACCTCGGGCAACATCATATCCAGAATCACCAGCTCCGGCAGAGCGGCTGCTACTTCTGCGCGGGCCTGTGCGCCATCCGCGGCCGTCGTGACCGCGAAACCGTGTGTGGTGAGCATCTCGGCGATAAATTCGCAGGTTGGCGCGTCGTCTTCGACGACCAGGATCGACTGTCTTGGTTTTGTCTTTGGGTGACTTCTGACATGACGCTCAATCGCTCCGAGCAGGGTCATTTTGTCGACGGGTTTCACCAAATATTCATCGGCTCCCAGCAAGGTTCCCATGCTGGGTTGATCAACAATAGAGACGACGATTAAAGGAATCTGAGCCGTGCGCGCGTCTCTTTTTAGCTGGATGAGGATTTCCCAGCCATTCTTCGGCTTCATCACGATGTCAAGTGTTATCGCGTTAGGCTGGAGTTGCGCCGCAATTTCCGCGGCTTTTTCCGGCTGTTCGCACAGCGTCACCTGGTATCCGGCCGAACTAAGCTGCGAGTGGATCAGTTGGGCGGTTGCCCGATCATCCTCAATCACCAGTATTCGTTGTGGGCCCACGGCCTTCGACGAACCTTCCGTTTTGCGGCTCCGTACTTCTCGGGCAGAGGCGGCGGCTGGCAGAGAGAAATAGAAACAACTCCCCTGTCCTACCTTACTGTTAAGGCTCAACTCCCCGCCTTGCAGTTCCACCAGGCGCTGCGTGATCGCCAGGCCAAGCCCAGTCCCTTCAGTCTTGTTGCCGGATTCCCGGAGGCGATAAAAAGCGTCGAAAATCCGTTTTTGTTCTTCGGGAGCGATTCCAGGCCCGTTGTCCCGCACTTCCATGCAAACCTTGCCGTCTTCCAAGCGGGCGGTGAGCTCGATTTGCCCGCTGTTGGGAGTGAATTTGACGGCGTTGCCCAGAAGATTCATGAGTACTTGCTTGAGCCTGGTCGCGTCAGCGCGCACCACCAGTCCGGGCTTTGCGTTCGCTTTGAGCGCCTGTGATTTCTTGCCGGCGAGGGGTTGCATCACGCTGAGCACTTCAGCGAAGGTGGCGTCAATAGAGATGCTTTCTAATGCCAGCTCCATACGGCCTGCCTCAATTTTCGAGAGGTCGAGGATGTCACTGATCAGGCTGAGAAGATGCTTACCACCGGTATGAATGTGGTCGATGTAGCGTCGCTGCTTGTCATTCAGCGGCCCATAGCGTTCATCGGCAAGAAGGTCAGAGAAGCCCAGAACAGCGTTCAGCGGCGTGCGCAGTTCATGGCTCATCGTGGAGAGAAACTGGTCCTTGAACTTGCTGCCGCGCTCCGCCTCCTCTTTCGCGCGCACAAGAGCCTCCTCCGCTCGCTTGCGCTCGGAGACGTCCGTGGCGACCACCAAGCGGGCATCGCGGCCATCATAGACCAGGGGATGCGACGTAATCTCAACGTCAATCAAGGTGCCATCTTTTTTGCGATGTTTCCAGACGCCAGCCATTTCAGTGCCCGTCGTTGCCTTCGCCGCGCTTTCCACAAGTGCGGGGACGTCTTCTGGCGGACGAATGTCTTTGATTGTCAGTGAAAGAAATTCTTCTCGCGAGTAACCATAGTTCTGGACGGCAGAAGGGTTCACGTCCAGGATGGCAAGGGTTTTCAGATCGTAGACCCACACGGGATGCGGATTACTGTCGAAAAGGAGATGGTAGCGCTCCTCGGATTGCCGAAGTGCCTCCGCTGCCCGCTTCTGCAAGCTGATGTCTTGTAGGACGACCACCCCGCCTTTGAGCCCACCATCCTCGCTGCGCAAAGGTCTTCCCGTAATACTCAGAAGCCGCCCATCCGGCAAATTGGCATTACGAATGAAGAGCTCTACACCGTCCACATTTTCGCCCCGCATAGCGCGAACTAGAGGCAATTCATCGGGGGGGAACACCGTCACGCCGTCAGGCCGAAAGGCGCCATATTGCTTTGACCACGTGTCGGGAGTTGCGTCTACGGCGCCAATGCCCACGAACTGCTTGGCAGCTGCATTGAACAGGAGAAACTTTCCATCGGTGTCGGCCACGACGACGCCGTTTGTAATGCTCCCCAAAATGAGCTGCATTAAATCTTTTTGCCGGCTTGTTTCCTCTTCGGCAAGCTTCTTGTCCGTAATGTCCCGGAAAACGAGCACGACACCGAATGCTTCTCCTTCGTCGGCCAGAATGGGCGCCGCGCTATCCTCGATATCAAATTCCTTCCCGCTCTTGGAAAGGAGAATCGTGTGGTCAGCGAGACCGACTACCTTTCCATCCCGGAAGACTTTCTTCACGGGGTTTTCCACGGGGCGCCGCGTGTCCTTGTTCACGATGTCGAAAACAAGGTCCATCGACTTTCCCCGCGCTTCTTCAAGAGTCCACCCCGTTAGCGCCTGCGCAACGGGATTCATGAACGAGACTGCCCCATTCATATCCGTGGCAATGACGGCATCGCCGATGCTCGTCAGAGTCGTGGACAGCCACTTTTCGCTTTTCTCCAGGGCCTTTTGGACGCGCCTGCGTTCCGCTAGGGCTTGCAGCATCAGCAAAAAGACCACACTGAGGAGGGCGGCGCTCAAAACGTTTCCGGCAAGCACGATTCGGGAGGTCCTCTTCAAAGCATCATTCATCTCTGCCGTGTGCCGAGCCCGGATATGATTCTCCTCGTTCTCCATGTCCGCGAGAATTACACGGATCTGGTCCATCCATCGCTTTCCTTCGCCACCAACGACCACCGCGTTCGCAGCGTCCAGTCCCTTCTCTTTGCGGAGATCAATTGTTCCCTGCAACTCCGCCAGTTTCTTCTCGATGACTTGTTCTAACTCAGGAATCTGTTTTTGCTGATTAGGATTGTCAGCCGTCGCCTTCTTTAAGTCCCCTAGAAGCTGGTCGAGGTTCTTTATGGCGCCGCGATAGGGCTCGAGGTAGGCGTCATCTCCAGTGAGGAGGAATCCGCGCTGCCCTGTTTCTGCGTCTACCAGCTGGGCAGCTAGGTCTGCGAGCAATCCGTGAATCTCGAAGCTGTGCTTTCTCGCTTCGGCGGCCTGGGCAACTCGAATCGTATCTCGATAGGACTCCCAGCCAACCACCAGCAGGATGAACGCAGCCGCGACGAATCCACCCAGGATCAGGCGCCTTTCGCGCTTGGGCATGCTCCTCATTTGCGGTCAGACGACCCTGTTTGCACTGGCTCATGGCCGTGAACGACGGTCTCAAACACGCTTACGACAGCAGCATCCCACCAGCCCCGCTTTGCTTCCGCCCTAACTATCTCAAGCGCCTTTTCCTGTGAAAGGGCCCTGCGGTAAGGACGGTCGGTGGTCAACGCGTCATAAACATCGGTGACTTGCAGAATCCGGGCGGTCAGCGGAACTTGGTCACCCTTCAATCCATCGGGATAGCCGGAGCCGTCCTGCTTTTCGTGGTGAGAGCGAATAATCGGCAACACTTGGCGGAAGGATCGCAGCGGTGCGCAAATCCGCTCGCCTGCAATGGTATGCTGCTCCATGATTTTACGTTCCTCGGGATTCAGTGGCCCGGGTTTCAAGAGGATACTTTCTGACACGGCTAGCTTGCCTATATCGTGGACGAGGCCGCCGCGGCGGAGAGCAACCAGTAGGTCTTGTGGCATTCCCAATTTCTCTCCCACGGCTAAGGAATATTTGGAAAGGCGTTCGCAATGGCCTTCAGTATATGGATCTTTCGCCTCGATGCTCAGAGCTAGACTGAACAAAACGGCTTCTGCGTTGTCCAACTCGTCCGTGAACTGTTTCAGGCGCAGGAGTGAATGCACGCGCGCCAGCAATTCGTGCCTGTTCACCGGCTTGCTCAGGAAATCATCCGCTCCGCACATAATTCCGCGGATGCGGTCGTCATCACCGGTTAGGCTGGTGAGCAGCACGACAGGGATTAGGCGCGTTTCCGGCTTGGACTTGATCGCCAGGCAAACGTCGAACCCTGTTTTGCCGGGCATTACAACGTCGAGCAATGCCAGGTCGATCGGATCGCTGTTGATCCGCTCTAATGCCTGTTTCCCATCGGTTACAGAGAGGACGTGGTATCCCTCCCCGCTCAGCATGCCCACGAGCAGGTCGCGGTTAGCCTCATTGTCGTCAGCGACAAGGATGATTCCTTCTCGGACCCCTCGAGCAGGCATCTTCCCTCCTCCAGACTGTCTAGGCTGCAGAGGACTGTTCCCAAGAGTGGACTTTGTTGAAAGGGCTGCAGCAGTCCAGTTGGGTCCAATCGACGAAGAGTCGTCCGGAGAACCCTCTCTGTGAAGTATCTCAAACCTTCGCGTTACTCTCAGTGGCGATCCCAAGTAATGTAACCGAAGGGTGAATGGCCATAAGTAGAGCAGGGGTTTGCCTCCCTGCGGCGGGCAGGCAGGCAAGGCCGTCAGCGCGATAGGCAGGACGGCCAGCATGGGAGGGTGACCTCCCGGTTCATCGGCGAGCAGGGCCCGGCAACACTTCCTCTTTCCTTGCTATTAGACCTTTGCGAACAAGGCCGCCGAAGTACTATTGCCCCTAGCTCAAGCTGACGCAAGTCTAAGAATACGGACCCACATTACTTGTATCCTGGAGGGCATGAGTGGCAGTCCGCCCGGACTTGCGCAATAGGATCCACGACGTGGTGGCGGACTCCCGCGTGCGCATCGGGCAGGTCGTCTCTCACTATCGCGTCCTGCAATTGCTCGGCGGGGGCGGCATGGGCGTGGTTTACAAGGGCGAAGACACGCGACTGCACCGCTTTGTCGCACTGAAATTCCTACCCGATAGTCTCACGCGCAATCGGCAATCCTTGATTCGTTTCGACCGCGAAGCGCGCGCTGCTTCCGCCCTCGATCATCCGAACATCTGCGGGATTCACGATGTTGGCGTTGAAAATGGTATGGCCTTCCTGGCTCTGGAATACTTGGAAGGAAAAACCCTGGAGCACGTCATTGCTGGCCGGCCCATCCAACTCGACCGCCTTCTAAGCTTAGCCATAGAGGTTGCCGACGCTTTGGACGCAGCCCATTCCAAGGGCATTGTCCACCGGGACATCAAGCCTGCAAACATCTTTGTCACCATCCGTGGCCACGCCAAAATTTTGGACTTTGGTATTGCCAAGGTAAGTTCCGCGAAGGGTTCGTCTGCTGGTGCAGCTCAAGACGTGTACTCAGGTCATCTGACAAGCACGGGCATTGCTTTGGGCACCTTGGCCTATATGTCGCCGGAGCAAGCCCTCGCCTATGAACTGGATGCACGCACCGATTTATTCTCCTTCGGCACTGTCCTGTACGAGATGGCCACGGGGCAATTGCCCTTCCGAGGGGAAGGCGCCGCAATTTTGGATGCCCTCTTGCACCGTGCTCCCGTTGCTCCGGTGCGGCTCAATCCTGATTTGCCCGTGGAGCTCGAACGGATTATCACCAAGGCGCTGGAGAAGGATCGCAGTCTTCGCTATCAGCACGCTGCGGAAATGCTCGCGGACTTGCAACGCTTAAAGCGCGACACGGACACAGGCCGCGCTATCGCCGCGGGCTCGCATGTCGCGGGTGCTGCCAAGCCGGGCGCTGCCGTTGCGGTCCCGCGAGCGAAAGCGGCAAAACCAGCGGTTGCGCGCAAAGCCACCTCCAAGAAGTCTCCCAAGGCTCTCGTATTTGTGGCACTAGCTGCGATGATCATAGCCAGCGCGGCCCTTGGCAAATGGCTGTACGTTTCGCGTCCACCCCACACTCTCACCGGAAAAGACACCATCGTACTGGCGGATTTCGTCAACAACACGGGGGACGCGGTTTTCGACGACACGCTGAAAACGGCGCTGATTGTCTCCCTGAACCAGTCGCCGTTCTTGAACGTCTTACCCGAAAACAAAGTCGCAACAGTGTTGCAGTCCATGACTCGTCCGAAGAACACGGCCCTGACACCTGAGGTAGCCGGTGAACTCTGCCTGCGTGCCGGAAGCAAGGCGTACATCGCCGGGTCCATCAGCGCCCTGGGCAGCCAGTACGTGCTGGGGTTGAAGGCGGTGAACTGCCAAAGCGGAGACGTGCTGGCCCAGGAGCAAGTGACCGCGGCCTCGAAGGAGAAGGTGCTGGACACACTGGGTGGAGCGATTACCAGGTTGCGCGGCTCACTTGGGGAATCGCTTGCCACGGTGCAGAAGTTCGACGTTCCGCTCGAGCAGGCGACAACATCGTCCCTCGAAGCGCTGAAGGCGTATACCCTGGGCACGAAGGCCATCTACGAGAAAGGTGCTGCCACGGCACTGCCCTACCATCTACGCGCTATCCAACTCGATCCTAACTTTGCTATGGGCCATAAGGCAGTTGGCAATGACTACAACTCTTTGGGCGAACTCGGGCGGGGCAGCGAGTATTACGCCAAAGCATTCCAACTGCGCGAGCACGCTAGTGAACGAGAAGGGCTCATCATAGCGGCGGCTTACTACGCGGACGTGACCGGTGAACTGGCCAAGGCGGCTCAGACCTATCAAGAATGCCTCGAGAGCTATCCCAGAGATGATGCAACATACAGCAATTCTGGCGTCGTCCTCTCCTCTCAGGGACAGTATGAGAAAGCCGCCGATGCCTTCCGCAAGGCGATGCAGCTCTACCCCGACAATGGCGCCGCCTACGTGAACTTAGGTAGCGTTGAGTTGTCTTTGCAGCAATTCGAGCAAACGCGGCAAACCATCCAGGCGGCCCAGGCGCGCAAGCAGGAAGATTTCGTACTCCACCTGGAGCTCTACATCTTGGCTTTCTTCATGCCAAACGCGGCAGGCATGGCGGAACAAGAAAGCTGGTTTACAGGGAGGCCCGAAGAAAATTTTGGCCTATCACTGGCGTCCGATACCGAAGCCTATTCAGGCCATTTGGGCAAAGCTCGTGAACTAACCCGCCGGTCCGTTGACTCCGCCATCCGGGCTGACAGCACGGAAACCGGGGCCGTCTGGCATGAGAATGCTGCCCTTCGCGCGGCAGCTTTCGGGAACATGACGGAAGCAAAGCAATCAGCGGCAGACGGCTGGAAGCTTTTTCCCACTAGTCTGGGTGTGGGAGTGGAAGCGGCGCTCGCTTACGCTATGGCGGGAGATGTGGCCAAGGCACAATCGTTGGCGGAAGAGTTGAACAGGCGCCACCCATTGGACGCCCAGATGCAGTCGTTGTGGCTCCCGGCCGTGCGGGCCCAAGTGGCGATCGATCGGAAGAATCCAACGGAAGCTCTTCAGGACTTGGAGGCAGCCACGGGCCCGATCGAATTCGGGCAAATTGGATTTGTTAACAACGGTTCCTGTCTCTATCCCACCTACATTCGCGGACAGGCATACTTGGCCGCGGGGCAGGGCGACGCGGCAGCGGCCGAGTTTCAGAAAATCCTGGACCACAGCGGCATCGTGTGGAATTGCTGGACGGGGGCGCTTGCGCATCTAGGCGTAGCTCGCGCTAACGCCTTGCAGTCGAAAACGTCACGGAGGGCCGATGCCGACGCTGCCAGGGTCAAAGCCTTGGCTGCTTACAACGACTTCCTCACGCTCTGGCAAGACGCCGACCCCGACATCCCCATCCTCAAGCAAGCCAAAGCCGAGTACGCAAGATTGCTGTAACTTACCATCGATCCCGGAGACCTACTGGGTGCTTTGGGAAGGCTGTTAGTGTCGGGACTCAGCTAAATCTGCCGTGCGAGAGCATTAGTTCTTGTGCGGTTGTAGAAGCCAGCCGAGGTTGATGCGTTGGCGGAAAAGGACGCGCTGGTAGGGGCCGTGGTTGTCGTCCATGCGGACGTAATACAGGTAGGGCGTCTCTGTGATGGTCATAAAGGTGGAGTCTGAGGATTTTGGGTCGATGAGAGAAAAGTATTGATAGGACCAATTGCCGACTGGCTCGCGCCTGATCATTTGGTTCATGGTCATGGCGAGGACGGGCTTGCTCCAGTTGACGAAATCGCTGGAGGTCGCGAAGTACACTCCAGCTACTCCGTAAGCGGTTTCCGAGGGGGTGAAAATGACCGCGATGAATAAATGGGACGGCTCGTAGTAATTGAAGCCCGTGGAAAAATCGATGTTCGCCACGGGCTTGCAAACATGGGCCGCAGGATTTGCTACTGCCGCGCGGTAGGGATCGGCGAAGGTCACACTGAAATCCTTTCCGTCTCAGCCACGCCATGAGGATGCGTCCAGAATGTTGGATGTGCGAATCGGGCATACGCCGCCGGGAACCAGGCAGGGCCGCCGTCCTTTGCCGGTGGCGCAATTGGGCGGCCAGGGCCAGCCGCTCACCGAATCGTAGTACCACTCGCCGGCCTTAATAATGTTGGAGTCGACGCTGTAGCCTTCGGGTCCCTGACTTACCTCATACTTGTACGGAAGGCTGAGGAAGTAGTTGGCCGGGGGCTTGGGGCGCGAGAAGTGGTAGCCGCCGTCTTCGGAAATGTTGAAGGTGTCCACGTTGTACCAGCAGTCGTTCGTGTCCGTTTTTACTTTGCACATACCGTGTTCCCACCCGTGATACTCCATGTGCCCGAGGGCCACGATGCGCTTGCCGTCGATGTTGTAGAACGCGTTTAGCCACGTAGCATCGTCAAAGTCTGCAATATTTCCGTCGTGTCGCGAGTCGTAGGCCACCTGGCAATTGTGCTTGGCGGTCTCGAGCGTCGGACCGAGCCCCGCGCGGGTGATGTAGTGCGAAGCAATCAGGTGGACAGTTCCTTTGTAGTCGCGAAAGGCGCGGGCCGCGTCGTCGGGGATGTCGATCTGCTCGCAGGAGTCGCGTTTGGTATCGAAGGCTGCAACGGCCGGACCGCTGAGGAAGTTGGGCGTCGGGGGATCAGGCGGCCATTTGGGTTCGGGGAAAGCGAAGCTGCCTGAGCCGGCGATGGCGGCGTTTTCCACGTTGCCTACGAGACCGATACCGTGGATGTAGAGCTTTTGATGTTGGAAGGACCGCAACAGCTGGTTGGGAACAGCGATCTGGAAGCGGTGCTTGCCGCCATCAGCGTCGTGGCACTCACGGTCGACGGCAGGTTCATTGGCGATGTCTGCCGTGCCTGCGGTCACGAAAGTGCCGGGTGGATTGTCGCCGGCGGCGTGACCGGCGTAGAGATGAACTTCAATGGAGCTGCGGATACCTTCCTGGCAAGCCCAGCCGTAAACGTAGTATTGGTCTGCTTCGTAGCGAATAGCGTCGATGACGCCGGTGACGGGACCAGCGTGGGAGTTTTGCGTGGAAGCCTTTAGGCAAGCTAGGATTGTGAGAAGCAGAAAGCCGAGAACCGCGATGACTCTGAGCTCCCGTGCTTTGACTATTTCGATCATGAGCCAACTCCTCTCCTGTTTCTTCGCTGAGAGGTATAACCCAGATTCATAGGATAAATTGCACTTCCAGTTTGGCGGATTTTCAGAAAAGGAGCAAAGATATGCGATTTGAAAAGCCCATAATGACTTCAAGGCGGGAGTTCCTATCGAACACCGTCGGAATCGCTCTCGTATCGGCCGCAGCTTGGCCAATCCGAGCAGGCGAAGCCAAGGCAACGCAGGGAGAATCCAATGCCACTACCTCTACCTCCGGACGTACCACTCAAAAAACATCCCTGAGATGGGACGTGTACTTGGCGCCCAACATACCTGCCATCACAAGCGATTTGCCTCCAGGCGAAAAAGAGCGGCCATGGCCGCCCATTTCGTCAACGCTTATTTCTGGGGAGCGCGACGCCGTCCTGGTCGACACTCCTATTACTGTCGAGCAGTCGCGCGCCCTGGCCAATTGGGTTGCGGCGACCGGCAAGAATCTGACGACGATCTACGCTACTCACGGCCACGGCGATCATTTCTTTGGCACCAGTACCGTTCTGGAGCGATTTCCAGGTGCCCGTTTTGTGGCGCGGCCGGAGGTCGTTAAGGTTATGCGCCAGCAGGCATCGCCGGAGTCTCTCGCTGCGTTTTGGAATCCGCGTTTTCCCGGCCAGATTTCCAGCCAGCTTGCGATCGCCGAAGAGTTGTCCGGTAACGTCATTGACCTGGAAGGTCACGATTTAGTCAGCGTGCCGCTTGGATTCACCGACACTGCCGGCACAACTTGCCTTCACGTTCCGTCCATCGGTCTGATCGTTGCCGGTGATGCCGCCTACAACGGCGATCATCTGCATCTGTCAGAGTCGCCCGATCACCAGAAGCGCCAAGAGTGGATTGCTGCGCTCGACAAAATGGAGTCGCTTAAGCCAAGCGCAGTCATCGCCGGGCACAAGCGCGTCGGGAACGATGACAGTCCGAAAATCCTCGGCGAAACGCGGACATATATCCGTGATTTCGAGCGACTTGCCATGCAGACGACGACCGCGCGGGAACTATATGACGAAATGCTCAAGCTGTACCCTGATTGGATCAATCGCGGTGCGCTCTGGACTTCAGTGCGTGCCATAAAAACTTAGGCGATGTCCAGGCCGGCGCTCCGCGATTCCGAACGAGGCTCGCTCTGAATCGAGAAAGGCAGTGTATACCCTATGACTCACTTGTTTGACCCTCTCGCGATTCGGGATATTACGTTTGCGAACCGCGTATTTGTTTCGCCGATGTGCCAGTACTCCAGCACGGACGGATACGCGAGCGATTGGCATTTTGTGCACCTGGGCAGCCGCGCGGTAGGTGGCGCTGGACTAGTGCTTACTGAAGCAACTGCCGTTCTCCCTGAAGGCCGCATCAGTCCCCAGGACCTGGGTATCTGGAAGGATGATCACATTGAGCCGCTGGCTCGCATCGTCCGGTTTATTCACGAGCAAGGTAGCGTGGCGGGGATGCAGTTGGCGCATGCCGGCCGCAAGGCCAGCACGTACGCGCCCTCGGCAGGGCATGGAATGATTCCGGAAAGTGAGGGGGGTTGGAAGAATGTCGTTGCGCCGAGCGCGTTGCGTTTCACCGAGGGCTATCCCATGCCGCGAGCGCTCTATATCGACGAAATCAGGAACATCGTTTCCGCTTTTGCCGCCGCCGCGCGTCGCGCCTGCGAAGCGGGCTTCCGCGTCATTGAAATTCACGCCGCTCATGGGTACCTGATTCATGAGTTCTTGTCGCCTCTCAGCAACCAAAGAACGGATGCCTACGGCGGCTCATTCGAGAATCGCACTCGCATCTTGCGTGAAGTCCTCGCCGCCGTTCGAGATTCGTGGCCGGAGCGGGCGCCGCTGTTCGTACGCATTTCAGCGACCGATTGGGTCGAGGGCGGCTGGGATATCCAGCAATCCATTGAACTGGCTCGCCAACTGAAGGAACTTGGAGCAGACTTGATTGATTGCTCTTCTGCCGGCAATGTTCCGCATGCAAAGATTCCGGTTGGGCCGGGCTATCAGACGCAGTTTGCGGAGCAGATTCGCCGCGAAGCCAGCACCCGTACCGGTACGGTGGGGATGATCACATCCCCCCTTCAGGCCGAGCACATCCTGGTTACCGGACAGGCGGACGCCGTCATCATCGCTCGCGAATTCCTGCGAGATCCCCATTGGCCGTTGCGGGCAGCGCGGGAGCTAGGGCAGCAAACTTCGTGGCCTGTCCAATATCTGAGGGCTGCTCCGGAAGGCTCACAAGCACGCGTTCCGGTAGACCTGAAAAATCTGGAGTCTTGCTTCCAGGAGCAACACGCAATTCCTGAGCGCTGACCCTCGGCGATCACCTCCTACAAGCCGACTTTTCATTACTAATCCGAATGCTCATAGCTGTCCTGCTGGCTCACGTCTGCGGGACGTAGTTCAGTTGAACAGAACCCCTGCCTCTCACGCCTGTCCGAACAGCTCATCTCGCTCGTAAACTGAGTCACCTACGAAACGCGCTGGAATACGGCTTGGACGACACCGCAGCGTTCTTCCGCGAGATTTCGCCGAAAATTCCTCACCATCTCCGGAAAATCCGGCCCCAGCACGAGATGCAGTCCCAGGCGCTGTGTCTCTTCGTTCCTGCCGCGGGCTATCATCGCATCGAGAAACCGCAATGCACCTTCTGTGACGTCATTCCATGCAACGAGGACAAATCCCGCATCCAGGATCGTTCCCCGCGTGGCTTCACTCGAGTGAAGATGACTGATCTCCGGCGTGCGGGCCCAAGGGACCGGAAATAGAATGGGTCCGGGCGTACGCTGGACGACATCGTGCAGCGCGAACCGCGCGCCGATCTTGAGAACCCGGCGTATTCCTTCGTACAACTGCTTTTTCTCGGCAATGTTCATCGATACGTGCTGGGTCCACGCGCCATCGAACGTTTCATCGGGAAAGAGCAACTCACGGGCATCGCCGTGACGGTATTCCACTCGATCTTCGAGCCCCATGCGTGCGGCGAGAACCGAAGCGATGCGGCAATATTCTTCAGTGATGTCGATTCCGATTACGCGGCAGCCGTAATTGGCCGCCAGGTAACGCGAAGGGCCGCCCAACCCGGAACCAATATCCAGAACGTAAGACCCGCGTGACGGCGAGAACAGTCGCGCCAGCTCCTGAGTCGCCTCAAGACCACCCACGTGAAACTGATCCACTGCCGCTAGGTCGCTCGGTGACAGGTTATGATCGTCCGCGACACCCGACAAACGCAGTTGCTCATCGATGCGGCGAGCGATCTCGCCGTCGCCAGCATAATGCCCCGTGATGTTGTCGCGCGCTGTCATCGAAATTTCTTCACCATCATCAATGCGTCATAGTCCTCGCCTTGAACCCGCAGTGCCCGCGGCATCACCCCATAGGATTCGAATCCAAATTTCCGATAGAACTTTCGTCCCCGGGGGTTGTCAACCGCGACGTACAACTCCACTTGAGCCACCTTGAGACTGGCTGCCTCGAGAACGTGCTTGAAGAGCATGTCGGCAAGCCCGGTCCCCCGTTGCTCCTCCGACACATACATGTTCCAGATCATCCCGACGTGCCTGCGTTTTGGTGGTATTTGCTGGAGAAAGGTAACAATTCCTTGCAGCCTTCCGCTAACGAATCCCCCAAAAATTGCCTCCCGCCGAAACCGCTCAGCAATCTGGTCGGAACTGCGAGCCGACTCTTCATCGTAGTCCGCGGCAAATGCCGCAGGCGCTGACCGCAACGCCTCCAGAAAGAGGGCCTGGTACTCCGCACCGTTCGCTGCCTCCAGTTGCTTAATTTCTGTTCCGCTCATGAATGCAAAGCCTCCTTAAATCAACATTTCTTGACCGCGTCTCCTTTGAGTCCCGCTGTATGCATCCGTGTTTCAATTTCACTACTCAGATGTTCGGCACACGATGGCGTGACGGTCGAATATCCAACCTTTTCGGCCATTTACAACGCGGGGGCGTACACTGAGTCTGGAGAAATCAGATGCACAAAATTGGCTTCATCGTCTATCCCGCTTTTTCTCCGATGAATTTGGCTGCCACGAGTGTATTCGAAACCGCGAACTGGAAGATTGGCTCGAACGCGTACGAAGTCACGCTTCTCTCGGAGCACGGCGGACCGGTCGCCACTTCGCTGGGATCTAAAATTCAGACTTCGTCGTTCAAACGCCGCACGTTCGAGACCCTCATCATTGCGGGTAGCATTCCAGCCCCGGCCGCTACGCCCGGGTTGTTAAACTATCTTCGATCCGCTTTTCATCGAAGTCGCCGGATAGTTTCAATCTGCACCGGTGCGCTCGTCCTCGCAGAGGCAGGATTGCTCGACGGTCGACGAGCAACTACCCATTGGTATTACGCTAAAGAAATGCAGCGCCGCTACCCTAGGATCGCGGTCCACGAAGATCGCATCTTCATGATCGACGGACCGATATGGACATCGGCCGGCATGAGCGCGGGACTGGATCTTGCCCTGGCTCTGTTGGCGGACGATCTTGGCGCCGACCTCACTCGTGTGGTCGCCAAAATGCTGGTCGTTTATCACCGTCGTGCGGGTGGGCAGTCGCAGTTCTCGACGTTGTTGGATCTGGACGCTGAATCCGACCGCATTCGGACTGCGCTCGCTTACGCGAAAGAACATTTGAGCGCGCCGTTGTCGGTTCAAGCATTGGCACGTGTCGCGTTTCTAAGCCTACGGCAATTCAGCCGGCTGTTCAGGGAGGAAACGGGACAGTCACCCGCGAAAGCAATTGAACGGCTGCGCGTGGAATCTGCACGGCTGATGATGGAGGCTGGCCGCTTCTCAGCCGAGGAAATTGCCAGGAAGAACGGTTTTGGAAATCGCGAACGGATGCGGCGTTCGTTCGTCCGCACATTGGGACAACCTCCGCAAACAATTCAACGCACAGTAAATGCTTTGAACCAATAACCGGGCCAGTGGACCTACGGCCAAAATGTGAAGCAAGTTGGTCACGGGTCGCGACATCGGATTTTGCGTTCCAAGCGAATTCCCTCTGGGAAACATCCGCAGATCGCTTGCTCGGATTGGTCCCGACAAACGCGCTTGTGTTCATCGATGCCACAGCCACGCCGGCCATCGATCCCGGGAAACCTCCCCAGTGGTCCATCCTTGCGGGTTTGCCTGCCGGCGGCAGGCAGGCAAGGCCGTCCCTTTTGGAGTGCGGCTTGACGCCGCTTTTGTCCCCTACGCATGCCGTAGGCTCACAACGCCCGCCTTCGTCAGGGCACGGCATTGGGAATTACTACCGGTTTGCCCGTTATCCGTCCAGAATCGAAGCGCAGCGCGGAGATCACTTCCTGCAAGCCGACTTATCATTGCCGATCTGCATGTCACAATCTGGATTATTTCCGGATAGCCGACCACCGGATTGTCTACTGCAACTTGGATTTGGATTGCAGTCCGTTCCACACCATCCGGTGAAACAGTTCGTCCATTGCCTTTGACGACTCTCTGGCGCCGCAATCCAGCCACCATTTCAGAAGAGACAGCAGGTTTCCGGCGAGCCCATGCGAGCGAGCATCCAGTTCGCTTTGAACCAGATTCTTCAGGCCCATGTCCTTCAGACGTCGGGCGATCCCGCGAGCGAAGTAGCCTTGCGCAAGTTCGAAAAACGCGTGGATACGTCCGGAATCGACCAGAGCGCGGTAGAGCTTCTTCGCATCACCGACATGCATAAAAAATTCTGCCACGGGTGCGACGCGGTAGGATTTCTCCTGCTTCCTCAGAAGAGCAGTGCTCCACATTTCCAGGCCGTCCTCTAGCACGCAGAGAAATAGGTCGTCCTTATCGCGATAATGGAGATAGAAAGTCGACCGGCCCACTGTCGCGCGATCCAGCACTTCCCGCACTGTGATTTTGTCAATCGACTTC
>Ga0307479_10002017_pt1 | contig 18511 bp, 20 predicted proteins | sample atmos_gasesECM4C_FD_203743 | JGI IMG/M metagenome (GOLD analysis project Ga0307479, IMG submission 203743) | Hardwood forest soil microbial communities from Morgan-Monroe State Forest, Indiana, United States - atmos_gasesECM4C_515 | ecosystem: Environmental > Terrestrial > Soil > Temperate... | reverse complement strand
AGGGGCGAGGTCGGCGCCATCATGGGCCCAGACCACGGCGCCGTCGTCCTCGCGGGCCACCTCGATGGGGACGCTGGTGGTGAAGCCCGCGGCGCAGCGAAAGATCAGGAAGCGGGCGCTGGGTCGGGCCCCGGCACGGTCGAGCAGGTCGCGAAGGCGGACGCCGGTGAAGGTGTTGTCGAGCCGGCTCCAGGTGGTGACGCAGTGGATGTCGCAGCGCACGTCGACGCCGCCGGGCAGGGCGCGGAGCTCCTCGTAGGTCAGCTCCAGCGGGGTCTCGACGTCGCCGGTGACGCGCAGCCGCCATTTGCTCATGTCCGCGTACCTGGGCACCGAGCCGTAGTGGAGGACCGGCCACTTCTCGGTGAGCACCTGTCCCGGGGGCAGCCGGTGCGGGTCGGCGACCACGCGCGGGTCGGGCGGACGGCGGCTGAACAGGCTCATGGGGATGCCGAGCCTAGCGCAGCGCGGCGCGCAACGCCTCGACGAGCCGGTCCGCACCCGGCTTGGGAGCCGGTGCGCGCCGCCAGCGCTCCGGCGACGGCCCGCACCCGCCCTTGCGCGCCTCCACCCCGGACGCCTCGACGATGAGCATCTGCAGCGAGGCAACACTCCCGCCCGCCTTCTGGCGGCGAACCACACGGACCACCGCGACCCGGCCTCGGGGCGCCGCCCGGCGGAGCTCGGCGGTCAGGCGGCGCCGCCAGATCACCCCGTCGGAGACGCGTCCACCGGGGACGCGGACGGCGTGCGGCGCACCGCCCGTGTCGCCCAGGACCAGCGTCGGCGGGTCCTGCCCGGCGGCCGGCGAATCGCCGAGAAGCCGCGAGGCCTCTCGCCCCACCGCCACCGCGAAGGCCGCCCTCGACTGCACCGCCCGCCAGCGCTCCGCTGCGGCGGGATCGCCGAGCCGCAGCGACGCCTGGTGCAGCGCCGAGGCCACCAGCACCAGCCGCCCCAGGGTGCCGGCGGCGTCGCTGACGCTGAGCGCCTCCTCCAGGTAGCCGACCGCGGCGGCGGCGTCGGCCTGGTCGACCAGGGCGATGTCGCCGAGCTCGTGGAGCAGGGCCCCGCGGATGTCGACCAGGCCTGCGTCCGGGGCCTCAGCCGCGGCGCAGAGGGTGACCGCCTCCTCGCAGTAGCCCCGCGCCGCGAGCGGCTCACCGGCCCGGCGGCAGACGCCGCCGAGGAGGCGGAGCAGGCCGACCAGCACGTCGATGGGCGCGTCGCGGCGCAGCACGGGCAGGGCGAACTCGTAGCGGCGGCGGGCCACCTCGTGCTCGCTGCGCCGCCCCGCCACCTCGCCGCAGAGCTGGAGGAGCCGCGCCGACTGCAGCGCGAGGGCTCCCTCGGCGCCGCCCTGGAGCACGCGCAGAGCGCGGCGCGCCGCGGAGGTGTCGTCGCCGTCCTCGAGCTCGATCTGGGCGAGGTCGAGCTCGACGCGGCGGCGCCCGTCGTCGGCGGCGCCCGCGGTGCCGCGCAATGCCGAGGCCAGGAGGTCCCGAGCCTTGTCGCGGTCGCCCGAGCGCGCTGCGAGCCCGCCCAGGCTGCCCAGCAGCGCGGCCACCGCGGCCTTCTCGCCGTGGCGGCTCTGCAGGTCGATGGCTTCGAGGTACGCGCCGGTGGCCGCCTCGCCGTCGCCCGCGGCCTTGGCCGCGTTGCCGAGGGCCTCCAGGGCGCGGGCGAGGAGGGCGTCGGGCAGATGGTGCTCGCGGCACAGGGCCACGGAGCGGTCGGCCTGGCGTCGCGCGGCCGCGGCGTCGCCCTCGACGAGCAGCGCCGCGCTCATCCCCGCGTCGATCTGGGCCACCGCCTGCTCGTCACCGACGGCCAGCGCGTGGGCGAGGCGCTGCTGCAGCTCCTGCCTGGTCAGCTTGTCGAGCGGCGTCTCACCCAATCCCGTTCCTCCTCAGTCGCCACTGGTGGGGGTGCGCCGGCCGGCCTCGGCGGCGTAGCGCGGCAGGTGAACGTCCTCTTCTCCGACGAAGCGCATCGACCCGGCGACCAGGGGGTGCCCGGCCTGGTCGCGGATCAGCCGGTGCATCTCCCGGCAGACCTTCACGTAGGTGGGATGGCCCTGCGGCGAGGTGCGCAGCTCGATCATGTGCATCGCCTCGCGGGCGTTGAGCCGGACCAGCCAGCGCAGACGGTGGCCGAGGGTGACCAGGTACTGTGCCTGCTGGGGGAAGCGCGGCTGCAGCTGCGCGTGGGCGTCCTCGGCGCGGGATACGGCGGCGCGCCAGCGATCCTCGAGCCCGGCCTCGGCGACTTCGCGGGGGACGGCGTAGCCCAATGCGGGCGTCAGCTCCTGCCACTGGATGGTCAGCATGCGGTGACGCTGCAGGTCGCGGAAGGCGCCGTAGTCGCTGACCACCTCGAAGGTGTAGGCGGCGTGCTCGAAGCCCCGCCCGGGACGGTGGCGGCGATTGCCCCGCTCCCCCACCGCGGCGGCGAACAGCTCCTCGCGGCGCGCCTCTGGGAGGCCGCTGACCACGTCGAGCAGGGCGTCGGCGGGGAGCGCGGAGTGCGGATAGAGCGCGGCGGCGAGGATGCGGTCCTCGGCGTCGGCGTCCCACTCCAGCAGGCGGACCGCGTCGCCCTGCTGCAGCGTCGCGTCGACGCGCATGCCCGCGGTCAGCTCTGCGGCCGCCCGGTCGAGCCCGTGCGCGGTCTCGCGCAGGTAGTCGACCCAGGCGCCGCCGCGGTCGGGACGGTCGAGACGGGTGAGGAAGTCGGGAATGACCTTCTCCAATTCGGCGAGGATGAGCTCGGCGTAGGCGTTGGCCTCGGGCAGCGCGTGGGCGCGCAGGCGCATGACCATCGCCTCGTACGCCTGCGGGCTGGCGAAGACGCCGACGTTGCTCACCGTCCCCGCCGGGAGGAGCGTGCGCAGCAGGTCGAGGCTCAGGGCGCGGAGGGCGCGGCGGCGGGCAGCGGGGTCCTCCTGCTCGGGCAGGGTGCGGTCGAGATGTGCGCGGAGAGGCTCGATGAGGTCGCAGTAGGTGTCGAAGAGGCCGTCCATGGCCGCCTCGTAGACGGGGCCGAGGCGGGGGTCGGCGAGCACCTCGGGGTCGCGGAACCAGCGGTAGTGGCCGTCGCGGCGGTCGGTGTAGGGGATGTAGCGGGTCGACTGCTCCAGGTAGCCGGCCAGGCGGCCCCACTCGATGGCCTTGGCGAGGAGCTGGGAGACCTGCTCGCAGGCGAGGTGGACGCCGGCGAGCTGGGCGACGGAGTCGTCCCCGTACTCGCTGAGGACACGGCCGAAGAGATCTCGGGCGCGCTCCTCGCCGACTCCGGCCACCGGGGTGATCGCCTCACCCGCGCCAGGGTCGTCGCCGCCCACGAACTCGTCGAGCAGCAGCCGCCGCAGGCTCTTGGGACTGCGGCTGTAACGGGCGAACAGCGCCGCCCGGGTGGCCTCGGGGAGCTCGACCAGGGCGAAGGCAGGACCGCTGAGGTTGGTCACGTGGCGGGAGAGCACGCTCCGCTCGCCGGCGGCGAACACCTCGACGTGGTAGGCGCTGACCATGCGGCGCCCACTCTACCCCCAAACCACAGCCTGTAGGGGCGCGGGGTCGGCGCGGACGCCATATATGGTGCCTTCGGGCTTCTGGCGCGTCTTCCGCTGACTCCCGTGGTCGAGCCAATACAATTCGCCCTCGATGACCGACCTGGCCGACCCGCCACGCTCGACCGCGCCGATCGCACCGTCGACACCCGCACCCGCCGCCGAGACGCGGGCGCTGCTGCCGCGCTTCCTCCAGGACGTCTACCAGCAGGCCAGCGAGTGCAACAAGTGCTCGCTGTGCCAGGCGGTCTGTCCCACCTACGTGGTCAACCCCGTCGAGTGGGAGACGGCGCGCGGCCGCGTCGCCCTGGTCCGCGACGCCATCGAGGGGCGCATCGAGCTGCGCGACATCGCCGACGGCCCGCTGAGCACCTGCCTGACCTGCAACAACTGCATGACCGCCTGCGCCCCCGCGGTGCCCACCGGCGAGATCGTCTCCCGGGCGAGGCAGGAGCTGCACGAGCAGGAGGGACAGTCGTGGCGGCAGACCGTCGCCCTGCGCGCCATCCTCCCCCGCCCCGGCGCCTTCCGCACCCTGCATCGCCTGGCCCGCTTCTCGCAGGCGATCGGCGTCGACGCCCTGCTGCGCCGCGCCGGCTTCACCCGCTGGCTGGGCACACCCGGGGCGCTGATGGAGCAGGTCGGCCCGCTGGAGAAGCGCACCGCCTACATGCGCGCTCGCGACGTGCCGCAGCCGGCGCCCGACGAGGTGCGCGGTCGCGTCGGCTTCCTCGTCTGCTGCTACCAGAACCTCGCCGATCCCGCCGCCACCGAGTCGACGATGCGCGTCCTCACCGCCAACGGTTTTGCCTTGACGGTGCCCGAGATGGGCTGCAGCGGCCTGCCCGCCAAGAACCTCGGCGACCGCGACGCCATGCTCGACATGGCGGTGCGCAACGTCACCCAGCTGCGCGACGTGGACGTCGACGCCTTCGTCGGCGACGTCGCCTCCTGCACCTCGCAGTACCAGCACTACGACAGCCTGCTGGGTACTGACCGGTTGGTCGGTGCCGACGCGCGCAGCATCGCGCCCCGGGTGTGGCACGCCTCGGCGTTCCTCGCCGACCGGGGCATCACCGCGCCGCTGGGCACGCTGCGCTGGACGGTCACCTACGACGAGCCCTGCCAGCTCCCCCTCGACCGCAGGCACCGGGAAGCCGCGCGCACCCTGCTGCGCCAGGTCCCCGGACTGCGCTTCGTCGAGATGGAGGAGGCGCAGATGTGCTGCGGCGGCGCCGGCATGTACTTCCACACCAACCCCGACCGCAGCGAGGCGATCCTGCGCCGCAAGTTCGAGCACGTCGCCGCCACCGGCGCCGAGGTCCTGGTGACGGAGAACATCTCCTGCCTCACCCAACTCCGCGACGGCGCCCGCCGCTGGGGCCCCGACCTCCGCGTGATGCACGTCTTCGAGGTGCTCGACGCCTCGATCGAGGCGGGGGCTCGCCGCGCCGCTGTGGCCGCACAGGCGCGGGTGGCGCGCTAGCAGCGCCGCCCACGCGCTTGTGTGCGCGGCTCCGCCGCGCGGTTCCCGGCGCATCACCGCGCGCGTCAGCGCGCGGGCATGCGCCGAGGGTGGGGAGGGCCGCTCGGTCGGCCGGGGAGGGATCTGCCCTCCCCTCTGCGCGGCTCGGCCGCGCGAAATTTAAGGCTGCAGCGGGGAGCCGAAGAGGAGAGCCTGCAGGCTGCCCGGGGCCTCCTCGGCGCGCACCCAGGCGACCATGTCGCGCACCGCGGTGGCGGCGTCGTGGACGACGTGCTCGGTCAGCGGGTGCGTTTGCGCCGCGTTTGACGGCAACTGCTCGATGGCGACGTCGAGCTGCTTGCGGGGGTCGCGCCAGGCGACGCTGGGGGCGAGCAGGTCGAAGTAGCCGTAGCCCTCGCGGTCGAGCAGGAGCAGCAGGACGAGCCGGGCCAGCCGGGCGTTGCCGTCCGCCCAGCGGCGGATGCGCAGCAGCTCCAGGTGGGCGAGCGCGGCGACCACCGCGGGATGCCCACCGGCGGGCGGCGCGGCAAGCCAGTCGCACAGCGCTGCGACGTCGCCGTCGGTGCGCGCTTGCGGTCCGCCCGAGCAGATGCGCGCATGCAGGTCGTCCAGCAGCGCCGGAGTGAGAGGCGCTTGCTCATGCGCCGCGGTGAGCGCGACGTCGTACGCGGCGGCGTAGGCGCGGAGCGCCACCACGTCGGCGGCACCGACGTTCTCCGTCGCACCCTCCAGCAGCACCGCCGCGTCGCCCTCGGGCTCACCCACCTCCACGCCGGAGTGGCGCAGGCTGGCCGCCGTCTCCATCACCCGGGCGCGGCGGCGGGCGCCCTGCAGCCAGTCCTCGTCGGGATCGGCCTGCGCGAACACCTCGCGGACGCGGTCCATGTAGTGCAGCTCGCGATGCTCGCGCCAGCGGTCGAAGAAGGCAGGGGTGAGATCCATGAAGTGCGACCCTAGCATCAGCGCTCGGCCCTCGGGGCCACAAAACGCAGGGCCGTGTGGGTGTCGGAGAACCGGATCACCTTGACGTCCAGCAGGCCCAGCGCGCGTCCCGCGGCGAGCACGTCGTTCTGGGTGACCTGGGTCACGCCCCTCGGGTAGACGACCCACATGGCACCACGCGAGGCGACGCGCGACCACGTCGCCTGCAGAGCGCCCAGCTCATCACGCGCCGAGACGCGGACGAAGGCGATGTCGACGCCGTCGTCGTCCGGCAGCGCGTCCCTTTCTGCCAGCTCCGGCAGCAACTCCTCGATCCCGCCGGCGTGCACGCGCATCCCCGGCTTGACGCCGAGCTTGTCGACGCGGCTGCGATGGGAGTAGTCCGGCTCAGCCAAGCGCGGCGAGCATCGCCTCGGGCTCGCAGCGGATGCAGGTGAACGACGGGGTGTCGCGCACCGTGTGCGTCGACGCCTCCGACTCGCGCATCTCCTGGACCAGGTCGAGGAAGTCGGCGACGTGGTCGGTCTCGAAGGCGACCACGAACTCCTGGTCGTCGAGCCCGAACGAGTAGGTGGTGTTGATCTTCACCGTCGGGTACCTGTGCCCCATGGCGATGTGCTCGCCCATCTGCCGCTGCCGCTCCTCCTGGGGGAGGCGGTACCAGGCCCGCGTCTTGACGAAGGGATAGACGAACAGGTACTTGCGGTTGCCCGGGACGATGACCATGCGGCTCGACTTGCCCTCGCTGCCAGGATGCTCGTGGCGGTCGACGTAGGTGGAGCGCTTGGTCATGGCGAAGTAGTGGTACGGCGTCTCCAGGTAGGCGCCCAGCTGCGTGGCATTGAGCTTCGCGGCGAAGGTGTGCAGGTGGTCCAGGTCCTCGCTGACCAGCCAGATCATGAAGTCGGCGTCGCCGCGGGTTCCCGCCAGGCTGTAGGTGCGCAGGACCGCGCCCTCGATGGCCGCGGTCCTGGCGATCAGCGCGCGTGCCTCCTCCCGGTGCTCGGCGCGCTGCTCCCTGTCCAGGCGCCGCCATTCTGGGCGGACGCGGTGGAAGGCGAAGCGCACGAACTGGCGCTTGGCCGGCGGCGGCGTGGTGGCGTCGCGGACGGTGATCGGGGACTGCTGCACGGCCATGTCCTGTTCTGGCCTCTCGTGGCGCGAACTCACGCGGGAGCGGGGTGCTCGCGCGACACCGGGACGGTGTGCCCGCAGCGGCGGCAGACCCAGCCCCGACCCCGCCGCATCGAGGTCCGGCCGTCGTCGAGGGTGACGAGCGTGTCCGGTCCTTCGAGCAGGACCCAGGCTGCCGGGTCGCCGGCGGCGAGCCCCGTCCCGAGGCCTGCACGCGCCACCCGCTTGCAGGAGTCGCAGCGGTCGGGCGGTGGATTGAAGAGCATCGGAACCGTGGCGATTATAGGCGCGGGCCCGGATCGCCCCCTCGCGAGGCGGGCACGGCGAGCTCCTCCAGCGCCTCCCCGACCAGGCCCGCCGCGTACGACTGCGCCACCAGGCGACGGATCGCGGCACCACGGTCGTCGGTGTGCTCGTCCATCAGCGCCGCCATGCTCTCGGCGGCATCGGCCTCGCGCAGCGCCTCGAACTCGGCGAGGTCGAGCCTGGCGCGGGCGCGGCCACGCAGCTCCCCATCCGACCCGGTGGCCTGGGCGACCGCGGCGGCGAGGCGGGCGAGCGGCGCCCCCTCCGGAGACGCGGACACGTCGGGGACCTGCTCCACCCCGGGCCAGTAGCGGATGAACGCGGAGCAGCCGGGTGGGCCGAGGGCGATGTACAGCTCAGGCGGCGCGTCGCGCGCAAGCACCGCAGCGAGCGCGGCGGCAGGCGCGGCGCCGGGCTCTGGCGGCGGCTCGGCCTCGCGCAGGGCCGCGAAGACGCTGCTGCGGTCAGTGGCAACCCCGCCGAAGGCCGCCGCTCGCACGAGAACCGCGTCTGGACTGACCGACGCCACCAGCGCGTTCGCTTCGTCGGCGAGAAGAAGCGTGACCGCACGCCGCGGCTTGGCCGGCAGCGCCTCCAGCAGCGCCACCGCCTCACCGGCATCGTCCGCTCCAGCGAGCACCGCGGCGACGAGCGCATGCCCGGGAACGTCGAGCGCCGCGCACACCAGCCCGCCCGCGTTGGCGCCGTGCACCGGCTCACCGGCACCAAGCAAGGTCGCGGTGAACGACCGCGCCGGATCGTCGGAGCGCCGCTGCATCAACCCGGCGACCGCGTTGCCCACCGCGAGGTGCCCCACCAGGACGCGACCGGGCGCCCGAAGGAGCAGGGGTGGAGCGGCCGTCACCCTCCGAGTTCGAGCAGCGCGGCGCGGGCGAGGACGCCGGCGCCCACCGGCAGGCAGCGCTCGTCGATGTCGAACTCCGGGTGGTGGTGCGGCGCCACCGCGCGATTGGCGACGTCGCCGGCGCCGACCAGGAAGTAGCACCCGGGCACACCTTGCAGGAACAGCGCGACGTCGTCGCCGACGGTCAACCGCGGAGCGACGTCGACATTGGCCTCGCCGATGGCGTCGACCGCGGCGCGGCGCACCGTCGCCGCCACGTCGGCATCGCTCACCACCGGCGGGCAGCCGGGCCCGCGAGCGAACTCCGCCTCGCAGCGCAGAGATCTGGCCAGGTCCTGCGCGATCTCGGCGATGCGCTGATGGATGCGGTTGCGATCGTGCTCCTCGAAGGCGCGCACCGTGCCCATCATGCGCACCTCGTCGGCGATGATGTTGAACGCGGTGCCGCCGTCGATGCGCCCGATGGTCACCACCGCGGGGCTCCCCGGCGCGGTCTCGCGCGACACCACCGTCTGCAGCGCGGTGACGATCTGCGCCGCGCAGACGACGGGATCGACGCTGGTGTGCGGCAGCCCGCCGTGCCCGCCGCGGCCGCGCACCACCAGCATGAAGGAGTCGGCGCTTCCGAAGATCGGGCCAGGTCCGACCGCAACTCGACCGACCTGCAGCGGCGCCCAGAGGTGGATGCCCATCACTCGATCGACGCCGTCGAGGGCACCGGCGTCGATCATCGGCTGGGCGCCGAGGGCAACCTCCTCCGCGGGCTGGAAGCACATGCGCACGCGCCCGCTCCAGGCGTCGCGCACGTCGGCGAGGATGGCCGCGGCGCCGAGGGCCATGGCGACGTGGCCGTCGTGTCCGCAGGCGTGCATCGCGCCGGCGTTGCCCGAGGTGACCACCCGGTCAGCACCGCGCTCGGTGACGGGCAGCGCGTCGGTGTCGGCGCGCAGCATCACCGTGGGTCCTGGACGGCCGCTGTCGAGGTCGGCGATCACGCCTGTGCTGCCGCCGAACTCGGTGTGGACAGCGTAGCCGAGCACCTCGCAGCGCTCCGCGCACATCTCGGCGGTGGCGCGCTCCTCGAAGCTCAGCTCGGGGTGGCGGTGGAGGTGGCGGCGGTCCTCGACCAGCTGCGGGCCGGCGCGGTCGAGCGCGGCGTCGACGCGGCGGCCGAGGTCCTCAACCATCGGAGACCGGCGCCGCGCCGCGACGTCCCGCCAGGCGCAGCGCCGCCGACTGCAGCGCGCCGTTGGTGATGCAGGTGCTGGCGCCGACGCGCATCGCCGCCTCGCGCACGTCCTTCGACTCGTGGTGGCAGAAGGCGACGATGGTCGCCTCGGGACGGGCCTCGCGGACCCGGGCGATCAGCCCGAGGCGATGCGGCGAGTCGCTGTTGAGGTCGACGAACAGCGCATCGGCCTCGGGGATGTCCTCGGTGCGCGCGGTGACCAGCTCGCCTCCCGTCTGGCGCACGGCGGCGCCGAGCTGGCTGCGGAACATCAGGTCGTCGCTGACCAGGGCGACGACGCGGTGGGGGGCGGACATTCCGCTCCGCATGATACCCAGCCCGCCCTCACGGCCCCGAGGCGGCGCCGGGGTGACATGATGGGCGGGCCGTGAGCACCGTGACCCAGGCCGAGCGCCTGCTCTGGACCTCCGACGCCGTCGAGGCGATCCGCCGCATGCGCGAGGAGGAGTCGCGTCCCGACTCGGCGTTCCGGGTCGACGTCCGCCTCGGAGGCTGCCAGGGCTTCAAGGTCTACTTCGAGCTCGACGACGAGCACGAGGACGACGTCGCCTTCGACGCCGCGCCCGACGTCCGCGTGGTGGTCCAGGCCGACGGCATGCCCATGATCTCCGGCGGCATCCTCGACTACGAGGACTCCCACCGCGGCCGCGGCTTCCGCATGGCCAACCCGCAAGCGGAGAAGGCGTGCGGCTGTGGCCAGGCCTTCTACGCCAACTTCGAGGACGAGCCGCCCCCCGGCTGAGCCGCACCCGCTGCTAAGAAGCAGCGAAGAGTTGTTCAGGTGTGCGAAAGATTCGCCCTGCGGCTAATCGTTCGCAGTACCACATCCTCGTGGCAGAGCACGGCCCCCGTGTGGCGGCCGGGCCACAGTTGGAGGTTGTCGCCATGCATGGCGAAGCCAAGTGGGAGCGGCTCGGAGCCGCGACCGGCATCCTGTTCGTCGTCCTGCTCATGGTCAGCATCTTCATGGTGCCGACGAGCCCGGACGTCAACGCCTCTCCGGGGACCATCGCCGGCTACTACAGCGACAACCGCACGGCCATCCTAGTGTCGGGGTACATCGGCGGGCTGGCGGTGCCGGTGTTCCTCTGGTTCCTGGGCAGTCTGTTCCAGACGCTGCGGCGCGCCGAGGGCGAGCACGCCCGGCTCTCGATCGTCTGCCTGGGCGGCGGCATCGCCACCGCGGCGATCGCGCTGCTGTCAGCCATCTTCAGCACCACGCTGGCCTGGTCGTCCGCACTGCGCGGTGACGGCGGTGCGGTGCGCTCGCTGTTCCTGATGTCGACCTTCAGCCTCCAGTTCGTCTTCTTCGCCATCGCGACGTTCGTCGCCGCGGCGTCGGTGCTGATGATCCGCACCGGCGTGGTCCACCGCTGGATCGGCGAGGCGGGCGTGCTCTTCGCCATGCTGATGCTGGTCGGCGCCGGGTCCTTCGCCTCGGGCGGGGCCTTCATGCCGACGGGAGGCGTCGCCTTCGGCGGCCTTGCCGCCTTCGCGGCGTGGATGCTGGCGGTCAGCGTCCGCATGGTGGTGCAGTCGTGGCCACGGCGCGCGGCGATGGGGGCGGCGCCCGTCGCCCACTGATCGACTCCCGGGCGGCGCGCTGTTCGTTCCTGCGGCGCGCCGCCTTTTTCGTTCCTGCTGCGCGACCCCTGTCCCTGCGGGCACACTTGTGTGCGCGAAGGGGTGACCACCGCACGACACGGAGGTTGCTGGCATGGCGATCGCGACGCTCGGCATCGTGGGCGCGGGCCTGATGGGCTCGGGCATCGCCGAGGTGGCCGCGCGCAGCGGCGTCACCACCACCGTCTGCGAGGTCGACCAGCGCGCCCTCGACGCTGCCAACCAGCGGGTGCGGCGCTCCCTCGACCGCGGCCGCAGCACCGGCAAGCTCAGCGACGAGCAGGTCGACGAGATCCTGGCGCGGATCGCCTACACCACCGACATCGAGGAGCTCGCCCCGGTCGACATCGTCGTCGAGGCGATCGTCGAGCGCCTGCCCGAGAAGGTGGCGCTGTTCGAGACCCTGGATCGGATCGCCCGAGATGATGCCATCCTTGCCACCAACACCTCGTCGCTGCCGATCATCGAGATCGCCCGGGCGACGCGGCGTCCGGAGGCCGTGGTGGGCACCCACTTCTTCAACCCGCCGCCGGTGATGAAGCTGCTCGAGCTGGTGCGCAGCGTGGCCACCAGCGACACCACCATGGAGGGTGCGCGCGGGTTCGGCGAGCAGCTCGGCAAGACGATCATCGTGGCCCAGGACCGCGGCGGCTTCATCGTCAACCTGCTGCTCATCCCCTTCCTGACCCACGCGGTGCGCGTCTACGAGTCCGGCTTCGCCACCAAGGAGGACATCGACGAGGGCATGCGCCTCGGCTGCGGGCACCCCATGGGTCCGCTGCAGCTCCTCGACTACATCGGGCTGGACACCACGCTCTTCGTCTGCGAGGCGCTCTACGAGGAGTACGCCAACGCCGACTACGCCCCTCCCCCGCTGCTGCGGCGCATGGTCGCCGCGGGCTGGCTGGGACAGAAGAGCGGCCGCGGCTTCTACGAGTACCCCAACCGCCGCTGAGGGACCGACCGGTCGGTCAGTTGGGACGCGGCCCCGCGGCGCCCGGCGCGGGCGGCGGCGCCTGCTGCTCGTCGACGCGCATGCGCACGCTGGCCAGCATGCGATCGCCGTACCAGTACTCGGCGGCGTAGCCACCGGGCTGCCCGAACATCGGCGACAGGAAGGACACCGTCGAGACCGTCACCTCGCGTCCCTCGGGCGGTGCCTCGCCCGCCGACTGGAACTGCAGGTTGACCGGCGGCACGATCAGCTTGGCGGTGTCGTCGACGAAGCGGAGCTCGACCTGGTGGGTGCGGCCCGCGTCGGCGGCACCGAAGCGGAAGCCGGCGACCACCGCGAAGGTGACCCGGCCGGGGAGCTGCGGGAGGGTGATGGTCGAGAAGCCGCCGCCGAGGACGTAGACCTTGCCGTCAGGCGGGACGGCGGCGCTGTCGGCGAAGAGTGCGAAGTCGAGCTCCATGTCGCGCTACAGCTTGCCAGGCGCAACCAGGGACACGTGCAGCGCCTAACCGCGCGCGCGGCGCAGGCCCTCGACCACCTCGGGCCCGTTGTGGGTGACCTGGCCCGGGTTGGCGACGAACGCCTTGGCCGTCGGCCCGTGGAAGTCGGCACCCGCCGTCACCGTCAGCTCCGCCGCCTCGGCGAGCGCCGCGTAGCGCTCCGACTGCTCCGGCTTGTGCCATGTCGTCCACGCCTCGACGCCGCCCAGGCCCTCGCCGCGCAGCTCGGCGAACGCCTCCTCCGGGTCCAGCGAGCCGAGGGTCGCTCCAGGGTGGGCGAGCACCGGGACGCCGCCCGCCTCGCGCACCCAGGCGATCGCCTCGGGCAGCTCAGGCTGGTAGGGCTTCTCGGTGGCCAGCGGCTTGCCCGAGCCGAACCAGTCGACGTACAGCCGGCCGCTGCCCGAGCGGTAGGGGCCCAGGCGGGGATCGTCGCCGCCTGCCGCCACCATGGCCCGCGCCAGCAGCGCGAACGGTGGCACGCGGTCGGCGCCGCAGAGCGCCTCGACATCCTCCCAGCGCACCGCGAAGCCCTCGCGCCCCGCGTTGTCCACCCAGCGGCGCGATCGCGCCAGGTCCGCCTGGCGGACCCGCTCGATGCGCTCGGCGAAGACCGGGTCGTCGAGGGGGACGAAGTAGGCGAGCAGGTGGTGCTCCCGGTCCCGCCAGCGGGTGCTGATCTCGCACGCCGGGACCAGATCCACGCCCAGCTCCTCGCACGCGGCCGCCGCCCGGCGCACGCTGGCGGTCGAGTTGTGGTCGGTCACCGCGATGGTGGCCAGCCCCTGCTCGGCGCAGCGGGCGACCAGCTCCTCCGGGCTGAGGTCGCCGTCGGAGGCGGCGGTGTGCATGTGCATGTCGACGCGCTCGGCCATCGCCACCCAGTCTACGGACGGCGCGGATGCCCGCCGACGCCACAATTGAGGCGATGCACGACCTGCACGTCTTCGTCTGCACCACCTCGGGACGCCACCACTGCGGTGGGCAGGGGTCGGAGAAGGTGCTGCAGCGCTTGCGCGACGAGGTCGAACGTCGCAGTCTGTCGCACGTGCGCACCACCCGCATGGGCTGCAACCAGCAGCACCACCAGGGACCGATCATGATCGTCTACCCCGACGGCGTCTGGTACGGACGGCTGAGCGCCGGCGACGTGCCCGAGATCGTCGAGGAGCACCTCGTCGGCGGCCGCCCCGTGGAGCGGCTGCGCATCACGCCGGACGGGCCCTGGGGCTCGACGGCGCTCACCTGACGCCAACCCCACGGCAGGAGGACTAAGGACATGGGCTACATCCGCGGTGTCGTCCACGGCACGGTCATCGGCACGGTCGTCGGTCTCTGCATCGCTCCCCAGGAGGGCACGCGGACGCGCGCCCAGCTGAGCCGCGCCCTCGAGCAGGCGCGCAGCACGGCGCTCAAGGCGCAGGAGACCGCACGGGTGGTGGTGCCCATGGCGCAGAGCGCCGCACGCGGCGTGGTGGGCGCGGCCGGGTCCGTCCGCGACCAGGTGGAGAAGCGGCGCCACCACGAGGACGCCGAGCCCTACGTTTCCGTCAACGGCGGCGGAAACGGGAGCCCCGGGCACTAGCCTCCGCGCAGGAAGGAGCCCTGGGGCGGCTCGGGCGCCTCGATCGTCCCGGCGGCGGCGAGCAGTGCCAGCGCGCCCGCGGCGAGGTCGAACACGTTCACGGCGATGGAGAACTTCATGCCCAGGCCGCCGCTCTCGCCGGTGGCCAGGCCGAGCACCCCCAGGGCGACGAGGACCGCGCCGGCGAACGCCGTGAGGCGGCGCCCGACGTAGCGCGAGACGACGAAGCCGACCAGGACGAAGATCACCATCAGCCCGAGGTCGAGGACGTCGCGCGCCGGGGTGAGGTCGAGGTCGAGCGGCCCCAGGTCGCCCTTGCCCCGGGTCGCCGCGTCACCGAGAAGGAAACCGCCGGCGCCGAGGAGCAGGAAGAGCGGGCTGAAGAGCTGAGCGAAGAAGCGGGACATGGGCGGGGAGTGTAGCCGCGCCGCCCGACCCCCCTGCCCACTCGACCACCACACAGATGTGTGGTAGGGTACACACGTTCGCCCCCAGGCGCGTAGTGGCCCCGCGGAGCTGGAACCTCCCGGGGCCGTGGCCGAATCCACAAGGAGGACCCGGCGATGTCCGAGTCTACGCGCCCCAGCGGCGCACTCAATGGCGACGGTGGCATCGATGGGAGCAGTGCGGGCCCGGTGCCGCCGCCGTCCCGCGCGGGCGGGGCGGGCCTCGCCGCGGTGTTCGCGTCGCTGCTCGACGCGCGCGGCGACGGTGCGTTGCTGCGGGGCGCACTGCGGCGCCGGTCCGACCTGCGCGTCCCCTACGGGCTGCTGCTGGTCTGCGGTCCCGACTGCGATCCGCCCGCGCTCGGCCGGGTCATCGCGGGACGGGTGCCGCGGGGCATCGCGGTGTGCTGCAGTGACGCGTCGCCGCGCCATGCGGCCGTGGTGGTGCCGGCTCCGAGCGGCGCGCTGTGGGCGCACGCCGTCGACGTGGCGCGCACCGAGGCGGCGGCGCGCTGTGGACTGGTCGTGCCGCGTGCGCCGGTGCTCGGCCTGCGCGCGCTGCGCGCCGCCTACTTCGCAGCGCTCGCCGACGCGGGGCTCGCCGTGGCCCTCGACCTCTCCGGTCCGGTGGTCGCCGAGGCCGACCTGGTCGTGCCGCGCATGCTGGCCGCGCTGCCCGCCGCCGACCAGGAGACGCTGCTGCATCCGCTGTGTCCCATCCTCTGTCTGGCCGCGCCGCAGCGCTCGGCGTACGTCCGCACCCTCGATGCGCTGCACCGACACGGTGGCACCTGTGCCGGCGCGGCGGCGGTCCTCCACGTCCACCCCAACACGGTGCGCTACCGCATGGATCGCATCGAGGAGATGACCGGGCTCCGTCTCGACGATCCCCACGACCGCCTGCGCATCGACCTCGCCGCGACGCTCGTCGTGCTGCGCGGCTGGCCACCCGACCTGCAGCCCGACTTCGGCCTCTCCTTCCGCGAGCGACCGGTGGTGGACTTCCAGTCAGAGCAGCTTGCTGGCGTTCTCCCCCGGCGGGACGGAGAGGTCCGGGCCCAGGGTGACCAGGAGGTTGCGGCTGCCCAGGGAGATCACCTGGGGAAGCATCGCCGGGCCGATCAAGGCCTCGGCGCCGGCCGTCTCCACGGCGGTGAGCTCGGAGTCGATGGGCAGGCCTTCGCGGTGGCGGCGACGGGCCTCGGCGAGGCACGCCGGAGAGCAGTAGCGACCCCGGGCATCGCGCGACTTGAACGCGTCGTACCCGTCGCCACAGATCTTGCAGACCTTGACAGCGCGGGAGAGGCGGTGCCGTCCCATGTGGCGAGCTTTCCCCTTACAACCGGTGGCAGGACGTCGGTGGCTGGACAACGCGCGACCCGGGCGGGAGGTTCCGGTGCGGCGAGGGTGGTGGGAGTCGCCGCGCGTGCTGTGGATATCGTCCCACGTTTGTGAACTGGCGCCAATGGTGCAAAGGCACAAAAACCCGCCTGGTCAGGTGGCCTGGAGCACCCTGCAGACCACGACGCTCACGTTGTCCGAGCTCCCCGCGCGGACGGCGGCGTCGCACAGCTCGGCGCACACCTCGTCAAGCGGTCGCTCGGCCGAGAGCAGGTCGAGCAGCTCGGCGTCTGGCAACGCGTCCCACACGCCGTCGGAACAGAGCAGAAGGACGTCACCGACCGCAAGGTCAGTGCTGTACAGGTCCACCTCGACGGCGTCCCCCGTCAGCGCGCGCGTCAGCAGGCTGCGATGGGGGTGGCCCTGCACCGCGTCGGCGCTGAGATGCCCGGCGCGCACCTGCTCGGCGACCCAGGAGTGGTCGACGGTGAGCTGCTGCACGCGTCCGCCGCGCACGAGATACGCGCGCGAGTCGCCGACGTTGGCGATGCTCGCGCGGCCACCCCCGACGACGACGCAGACCAGCGTGGTGCCGGTCACCGCGCCGCCCCGCGAGGCGCGGTGCCGGGCGATCGCCTCGTTGGCCTCCCCCACCGCGTCGGCCAGGGCGCGATGCGGGTCGCCGCCGGCGCGCAGCACCGTCCCCGCGCCGTGCACGGCGAGGTAGGCGGCGATAGCGCCGTCGGCGTGCCCGCCCATGCCGTCGGCGAGCAGCAGCGCGCAGCCGGGCCGGGGATCGAGGGGCAGCACCGCCCAGGCGTCCTCGTTGGCGACGCGCGCGGGCCCGGGGTCGCTGACGGCGGCGACGTCGAGCAGCAGGGCGCCGTCGACGAGCTGGGTGTGGTGCGCGCTGCGCACGCGGTTCACCTCCCCGGAGCCTGCTCCGGCTCCGCGGACGCCGGCCGGCCGAGCAGCCGCCTGGCCACGACGTCGGACGCCGCGGTGGGATCGGTGCAATGCACCACCTCCATCCCCAGTGCGGCGGCGGCGTCGACGTTGCACTCGAGGTCGTCGACGAAGATGCACTCCGCCGGCTGCAGCTCGAGGCGTTCGCAGGTCAGCTCGTAGATACGTGCGTCGGGCTTGCGCAGCCCCACCGCCGAGGAATCGACCACCACGTCGAACAGCTCGTCGACCGGGATGAGCGCGCGCCACCTCGGCTCCCACTCGCGCGCGTTGTTGGTCAGCAGCGCGGTGCGATACCCGGCGTCGCGCAGCCGGCGCACCGTGTCGACCATGGCGGCCGATGCCTCGGCGCGGTCGGCGAACACCAGGGCGCGGGCGCGTTCGGGATCGATGTGCGGTCCGCCCGCCTCTTCGTGGCGAGCGCAGAGGCGGCGGAAGAACTCGGCCTCGGTGAGCTGTCCCGTCTCCAGCAGGTGCAGGTCGTGCGTCGAGGTGGGCAGGTGGTACACCGAGCGCAGGTCGTTCATGAAGAAGACGAGCAGCGACAGCAGCTCGGGGTCGGCGTCTCGCCGCCGCCGCAACAGCGACTCGGTCATCACCCCGCCGAAGTCGAAGATCGCCCCGCGAAGGGTCACAGCTCCAGGGCCTGGGCGACCCGCTCGCGGTGGAAGACGGCGTCGCCCAGCGTCGTCTCACCCCACTTGGCCCGCTTGAAGTACAGGTGCATGTCGTGCTCCCAGGTGAAGCCGATGCCGCCGTGCACCTGGATGGCGTCGCCGGTGACGTGACGCGCGGCGTCGGACGCGAACGCCTTGGCCATGGCGGCGGCGAGCGGCGCCTCGGGCACGTCGTTGTCGACCGCCCAGGCCGCGTAGTAGGTCAGCGACTTCGCCGACTCGACGGCGACCAGCATGTCCGCGCACTTGTGCGACACCGCCTGGTAGGAGCCGATGGGACGGCCGAACTGCTGCCGCGTCTTGGCGTAGTCGACGCTCATCTCCATGGCCCGCTGGGCGACGCCGCAGAGCTCGGCGCTGATCGCCACCAGGGCGTGGTCGACGCCGCGCCGCAGCACCGACCAGCCCCGCCCCTCGCCACCGACCACCTGGTCAGCTTCGACGGCGACGTCGGCGAACGACACCGTGGCCACGCGCCGCGTCTGGTCCATGGTCTTCACCGCTCGCACCGTCACGCCGGGCGCCGACGTGGGAACGACGAACAGCGTGATGCCGTCGCCGTCACCAGCGCCGGTGCGCGCCGCGACCAGCATCCAGTCGGCGATGTGGGCGTCGGCGACGTACAGCTTCTCGCCGCTCAGCAGCCACGACGACCCCGAGCGCCGCGCCGGCATCTGCACGCCGTGCGCGTCCCAGCGACCGCTGGCCTCGACCAGCGCGACGGTGCCGATCGACTCGCCGGAGCACAGCCCCGGCAGCAAGTCCTGGCGTTGCGCGTCGGACCCGCCGTGCAGCAGCGTCATCCCCGCGAGCGCGACCGACGAGATCAGCGGCGACGGCGCCACATGGCGACCCATCTCCTCCAGCA
>Ga0307479_10002016_pt1 | contig 18511 bp, 16 predicted proteins | sample atmos_gasesECM4C_FD_203743 | JGI IMG/M metagenome (GOLD analysis project Ga0307479, IMG submission 203743) | Hardwood forest soil microbial communities from Morgan-Monroe State Forest, Indiana, United States - atmos_gasesECM4C_515 | ecosystem: Environmental > Terrestrial > Soil > Temperate... | reverse complement strand
TTGCGCGCGACCGCGTCCTCGACGGTTTTCACCCACGCCGGCGGTGCTGGTTCCTCGGCGGCTGCGGCGGGTTTCTCGAGCGGCGTTTTCGAAACCAAAAGCGCGGCGCGCAACGAAGAGGCCAGTTCCGCAGCAGGGCCATGTCCCATGTAATGCATGTAAAGCACCTTCGGGGTTTCCTGCATCAAATGGTTGTGCACCGCGGTGATGTCAAAGCCCGACGACCGCAATTTCGCCATCACGGGATTCAGTTCTTCCTCGAGTAGGACCAAATCGCCCATTACCATGGCATTGTGGTCGGTTCCGAGAAAAGCCGCCCACGAGCCCAGCGCCAGACCTGGCTTGATTGCCAATCCGTTAACGGAAACGTGAAGGTCCGTCCTCGGGAAACTCACCCTGTAGACGTCACCCGTCTTCTGGCCCGACCTACCCAGGGCCTGATCGATCGTCGCAGTAGTGACTCCCTGAGCGCGAACTAAGATCGGAAGTGACAAAACACACATCAAAGTGAAGAAACGTAGTTTGGCAGTCATGATGAGACTCCTTATCGATAAACGAATTCAGGCAAGTACAGCTCTCGCTGGGAAATTCATTTCGGTGAACCTTGCGAGTCCGGCGAGGTTGGCTTCGCAGGTGTTTTTTCCCCGTCTACGCGGGGTTGCGCGAGGGCGGTCTGGCCGACGCTAATAAGGAGAACGAGGGTGATCGCAATGCCTCTCAGTCCGGCCCGGTGATTCTCTAACACGATGATCTGCTCCTATCTCAAAGACTTCGGTTGCTGCGACGCTCTCTTACGACGGGGGAATGATAGAGCCCCTCGATCAACTGCATTCCCCGATCAAGGAGATCTTGGTCCGAGATTCTTTGTTGTGCCCAACCCTTGAGCACTTCGTCGATCCCATAACCCTCCTTGCGGCCGAATTTGTCGTCCGCGAGGTCCGCGTCATGAATAATCTCGGCAATCGCCTTCACTCTTCGGTCGCGAATCCTGAACTCCTTTTGTAATGTCTCGAAAGTGCAGTCGTCGCCGCGGTGCCCAAAACCGCTCTCGTGAAACATATCGAACGGTACGGAGTCCTTTGGCACTTGTTCTTCGGGCGCGAAGGCAAACCGTGCCTTGGAATCGATGAAGCGTCGAATCAGCCAGGGCGCATCGGTCCACACCCGGTCTCGGCCTGGTGACCCAAACTCTGTTTTTGTAATCTTGCGAGTTGATCTTTCGCGTCTCTGCCATGTGCGTCGTTACGCGTGCGGCGTCCGCCTTCGCCAGCAATTCCCCGACGCGCTTCTGCAGAGGACTGTCGAAGAAATCGTGATCAACGATCTCTTGAAAACGGCTGCGCAGCCTGCTGAGACGACCGACGGCCCGCTTTGATCGGGGCGTATCAGAAAACTCTTGCAGTTGGCGGATCAACTCCTGATACTCCCGCGCACGGGACTCGGCAAAACGACCGATCAATTGCGGAGTCGAGATGTTGTCGATCCCGTGGACGTGAACAATAGAATAGAAGCATCTCCCCCGTACTTGCGAATCGATGTGGCCAGCCACTGAAATCGCTCTTCGTTCATCGGATTGCTGGGCAGTAGATATCCGGAGTTACCCAGAGGGACGGTTCCGTAGCGTTGCAGTTTTCGCCAGACCTCCACCCGCTGACTAGCCCGCTTGGTAGGCAGCGTAAACGTCAGCAGGAGCCAAGCCATGCTCGACTGGTACTCGTATATTCATTTCTATGTGATGTTATATCTATAACGAATGTTACGTCAATTCTTTCGAGTCTCTGACCGACGTCGAACTCCAAGAATGGAATGATGCTGGTGTCAGGCAGGTTTTGGATCTTGTCTTTCGGAGACGGACACGGGCTCCGGCACGTCCTTCTTGCTGATTAAATTCATAGCCGCCTGATATAGCCTGGAACGCAATTGGTAGCGCTCGTTGGCGCGCGTAATGTAGCGCACGGCGATTTCGACACCGCCGCTTACCGGCTTTACATTGATGGCGGGGGCGGCTGACAGCGCACGCATGTTCCAGGAATGCGCGGCATGCTGCCATTCTTTTTCAGCCTCACCCGCGCTCTCCGCAGTGGCTTCCAGCACGGTCTTTTGAATCGCCTCCACGATCGGGTAGGGATTCTGGCTAGAGGCCACGACCAGTGTCAGTTCGTCCCAGAGCCACTGGCCCGAAGTGGAAAAATTGAAGTAGTGGTTCTCGATGGCAAAATTATTGGTGAAAGTAACACGCCGCCCGGTCGGATGCCCAGAGTCGGTCCAGTTGCCGGTCTCCAGCAACACCGTATGAAACATTCCGAGCTCGACTACTTCCCCGGTTACTCCGTTGATTTCCACCCAGTCCCCTATGCGGATCCCATTTCTTCCCATGAGGACGAACCAGCCAAAAAAGCTCACGATGAAATCCTTTAGCGCCACCGTGAGACCTGCGCCAGCAAGTCCCAGGAAAGTTCCCAATTGGGTCGGCGGACCGAAAATCACTAGCAGGATCAGACCCAGCGCGATGATTTGCAACCCCGTGCGTATAACCGCGTGGAGCGTGTCGGCCTGACGTTGGTCCAGTCTGGCTCTCTTGAGAAGACGGTTGAGCAAGCTATCGAAGAAAATCCCGATCAACAAGATAACTACAATGACGGCAGCGCCGGAGAGCCCGCTATGAATTATGGCTCGTTCCTTTGCACCGACCACATCGATCCACTTTCTATACGTTTCGGCCAGTTGCTTCTGATCGTCGACGCGCTCGTTCAGGTTGGTAAGCTCCTTCACGACAGCCGACCGACGTTTCGTAGCTGTGACGAGTTCAGCCGAAGTATCGGGGGGAGAGGTCTTGGAATTTGTACCAGTGGGAACGTTAGGTCCGCCCCCGAGTGTTCTCGCACTTTCTTGTTTCTGGGTTTTGATGTTCGATTCGAGGGCGTCCCGTCGTGTTGCGAATGCGACCGCTGCCGATTCTGCATCTTGTTTGGCCTGCTGCAACTCCAATGTCTTACCGTGCAGCTGCGACCACTGCAAGTATTGGTGAACCAGACCGTATAGATCCGGCGGAGTCGCGGTATTGACGGTCGTGCTGTCAGCGACGTGCGAGGCCACGTCGTGCTCCTTCATCAATTCTTCAATTCGGCCCTGAGCATCACCACCGGCAAGAGCTAATTCCTGCTTTGCGTTGTCGACCTCGTCCTGATCAAGCTCCACCTGGATTTTTGCCTGTTGCAGTTGATCGTCCAGGCTGTCCGCTCTAGCACCGGTCGCCTTTGCCGACGCAGACGTAAGCTGTGCGACCCCTGCGTTGTCACGGTCTAAAGCGTTCTCTGCATCGTGCAACCTGGATTGGCTCTCTTTTGCCTCGGCGCTCAAGATCGCGGGGTGCTCTTGAGCCTCGCTCACCCGTGCGGCGAACGCCAGGTCCATCTCGCGATCACCGAGGCGCAGTGCTTCCTGTGCTAGTGGCAATTCGTCCGCGCTAGTCGGCATTTGCACAAAATGCCGCGCTGTATACAAAGAAGCCTGATCCACCACGGACCCTTGCGCTGCCTGGGGCGGCTTGCCCCCTGGCGTTGTCGGCAATGCTGTCGTCGACTGGCCGGTTCGAAAGAATCCGTAGGCAATGACTGCTAGCAGCATGACCAGCGCGATGGTTGAACTTTGTTTCGTCGTCTTCATTGTCTCTGCGATACTTCTTTAGCTCTATTATGCAGCTAATCTAAACGATTCAATCAAAAGAGAATCGGCCGCGACGAAAAGGACGCAACTTCCAGCAACTGAAACAATGGCGCTGCGCATCGTTTAAGGAGTTTGATATGGTATGGGGCAGTTTGCCCAAAGACCGCTCCGAACAACACGAATACCGAGGAAATACTTGGCACGATTTTCGACGCTCTCACTTGAGTTCCCCTGCTTTAGTAATTCATTCTTTTCGCCTACACTTCGTTTGTTGCTTGCTCCCGGCCGAGAGTGCCGCGCCGCAGTGCTCGTTCTTTCATAAGCACAAAGAACACCGGCACCAGGATCAGCACGTGAATGGTTGAGGTAATCATTCCGCCCACAATCGGAGCTGCAATCGGCTTCATCACGTCGGAACCGATTCCGCTCTCGAACAGGATTGGAATCAGACTGGCCAATACCGCGCTCACCGTCATAAGCTTCGGCCTTAGCCGCTGGACGGCACCCTCAATTGCTGCGACTTCGATGTCCGCCTCGGTGAGTTGAGCCCCTGAAGCAAAGCGATGGTCGAGAGCCTCGTGGAGGTAGACCACCATGACCACGCCGGTTTCCACCGCGATTCCAAACAGGGCGATGTACCCAACCCAGACCGCCACGCTGAAGTTGTAGCCGAGGAACCACTGCAAGATCAGTCCACCCGTCATCGCGTAAAAGGTAGGAAAAATCAGCACCATCGCTTCGGTGAGGGAATGGAAGACCATGTACAGCAGCAGAAAGATTACGAAGAACACTACCGGGAGAATGATCTTGAATCGCTCTTTGGCCCGAAGCTCGAACTCATACTCGCCGGACCAGGTGTAGGTATATCCCGCAGGCAAGGAAAGTTTCTGGCGCAACAGCTTGGACACTTGATTCACGAATCCGCCATAGTCTTTCGTGTTCAGGTCGATGTAGACGTAGCCGGTGAGCTGGCCTTCTTCGTCGCGGATCATCGCAGGGCCATGCGAGAACGAAATCTTCGCCACTTGCTCGATAGGAATCTGCGCACCCGACGGTGTCGCAATCAGCACGCGGCTTAACTCTTCGATGTTGTCTCGAAAATCGCGCTCATAGCGAACGTTGATGGGATACCGTTCCCGCCCCTCAATGTTCTGCGCCATGTTCATCCCGCCAATGCCAGACGTAACCGCCTGCTGCACGTCAGCGATCGTCAATCCGTACTTTGCGGCTTCCGGCCGGTTTACCTCGACGTTGACGTAGAAGCCTTGCGAGACGCGCTCGGCAAAGGCCGAGCGAACCTGCGGCATTCCAGACAGGATCTGCTGCACTTGAGCACCCAACTGCTGAATACCTTCGACATTCGTACCTTGGATCTTCATTCCAAGCGGAGTCTTGATTCCCGTCAGCGCCATATCAAGGCGGTTCTCGACTGGCATCGTCCAGGTGTTCGTTAAGCCTGGGAACTGCAGCTTGCCATCCATTTCTTGAATCAGCTTCTCGTAGGTCATACCCGCACGCCATTGCTCGCGCGGCTTGAGCATGACCGTGGTGTCGTACATGTCGAGAGGAGCGTTATCGGTCGCGCTGTCGGAGCGCCCAACCGCTCCAAACACGCTCTCCACTTCCGGGAACGACCGCAGAACGCGATCCTGCTCCTGGAGCAGTTGTGAAGCCTGTGTAATGGAAATGCCCGGCAGCGCGGTGGGCATGTACAACGAAGAACCCTCGTATAGCGGCGGCATGAATTGGCTGCCCAGCCGGAACATCAACGGGAATGTCACAACCAGAAACACCAGATTCAGCAGCAAGGTTGTCTTCCTGTACTTCAGGCAGAGACGGAGAACCGGGAGATAGAGGGCCTGCGTTAACCGTGAGACGGGATTTTCTGATTCTGGCCGGAGCTTACCCTTGATGAAGATAAGCATGAGCACGGGAACCAGTGTGATGGCCAGGATCGAGGAGAACCCGACGGCCAGAGTCTTGGTCCAGGCCAGCGGCCGGAACATGCGGCCTTCCTGCGCTTCCAACAGGAATACCGGCAGGAAAGAGACGACGATGATGAGCAACGAGAAGAACAGGGCAGGCCCGACTTGCTTCGCGCCATCGATCAAAATCTTCCGTCGTTCGGCTTCTGGGATCTCTGAACTGGTCCGCATTCGAGTGGGCGGCGCTACCAGAGGACCGTTGGACGTGTCTGGAACCGGACCGTTCATTTCGCCCGCTGGCGGATCACTTGGTTTTGGCCGTTCTGACAAATGGCGATAGCCGTTTTCGACCATTACGATGGCCGCATCGACGAGTACTCCAATGGCAAGCGCCAGCCCGCCTAACGACATGATGTTCGAGCTGACCTGCAGGTAATACATCGGGATGAACGAAGCCACCACCGCGATCGGAAGCGTCATGATCGGGATCAGCGCAGATCGGAAGTGGAAGAGGAAAACGATGATCACCAAGCTGACAATGACCGCCTCTTCCAGGAGATCGCGCTGCAGCGTTTTTATCGATTCCTCAATCAGGCCGGATCGATCGTACCCGGCAGCAACTTCAACTCCTGGTGGTAACGAGCCTTTGATCTCGGCGAGCTTCTTCTTGACGCCGTTAATGACATTGAGGGCATTGAGTCCATAGCGCATCACGACGATGCCACCGACGGTTTCGCCCTGGCCATTCCATTCCGCTACACCTTCCCGTATATCGGGGCCAAATGACACTGACCCTAGGTCCTTAATCAAGACAGGGGTGCCGTTCTTCGCCATGACCGGAACATTCTCAAGGTCTGATAGCGAACGCAGATAACCGAGGCCGCGGATCATGTATCGCGTCCCACTCAGCTCCAGAACGCGCCCACCCACTTCGTTCGTGCTGGACTTCACTCGATCGAGGACGGTCGAGAGCGATATGCCATAAGCGAGCAGTTTGTTCGGGTCGAGCTTGACTTGGTACTGGCGGACGAAACCGCCGATGGTGGCTACTTCCGCGACGCCCGGCACAGTCTCGAGCTGATAACGCAGGTGCCAGTCCTGGAGGCTTCGCAAGTCCGCGAGGCTGTACTTGCCGGAGTGATCGACCAGAGCGTATTCATAGACCCATCCGGCACCGGTCGCATCTGGACCGATAGCCGGGTGTACCCCCTCCGGAAGCCGACCCGCGATGGTCTGCAGGTACTCGACCACGCGCGAACGCGCCCAGTAGATATCCGTGCCGTCTTCAAACACCACGAAGACGTAGGAATCGTTGAACATGGTCTGTGCGCGCACGGCCTTTACTCGCGGCGCAGCCAGCAACGCGGTGACGATCGGATATGTGACCTGGTCTTCGATGACGTTGGGTGGTTCGCCTTCCCAATTGGTATGAATAATCACCTGCACGTCAGAAATGTCCGGCAGCGCGTCAAGCGGGATGTGCCCCATCGCCCAGATGCCGGCCATCACTAGCAAGAAGACACCGGTGAAAACCAGAAAGCGATTGCGCGCACACCAATCAATGGTTCGATTGATCACTTACATTCCTCCCGTCGCGTTGAGCGTGAGGTGTTTGCTCGCGATCGTCTGTCCGTTCTGCGTGGCCGTGACGGTCACCTGCCAAGTGCCGCCGGAGCCGAGCTCGCCCTGGCCCTCATACGTTCCGCCGCCTTTGTCACTGGCACTGATCACTGTCTTCATGGCAGACATCCCCATCGCCGGCATAGCCGCCATGAAGAATGTGACTGTTACCTCGGCGCCGGCTATGGACTTGCCGTCGCCAGAGGTTAGCTTGACGCGAACGACATTGCTGCCCTTGTGCGGTGGCGAGGGATCGGTGGTCAGGTCGACGTTTGCCTGGGTTTGCGCGTGTGTATTCATGGCAGCCGCGGCGCCAGCGCCCGGCGGTGGTGGCATAAATGCGCCGGCGGCTGCCTGTAACTGGGCTTCGGAGTCGATCAGGAAGTTCGCCGAGGTAACGATCTGCTCGCCGTCCCGCAAGCCTTTAGTAATTACGAGATCGTCGCCGACCTGGGTTCCGATCTCAACTTCGCGTGGCTCGATGTTGCCCTCGCCGCCATACGCGAATACCAGGTTCCTTGTGCCAGAGTGAAACACGGCCGAAACCGGAGCTACTAACTGCCTGCCCAGCGACAGCTTCAGCTTTACATTTACGTACATCCCCGGTCGCAGTTTGAGTCCAGGGTTCGCGAGGACCAGCCGCACGGGCAGGGTGCGAGTCATCATATCCACCTGCGGCAGGAGGTAATCGACCCGTGCGTTGAAAACTCTTCCTGGGTACGCGTCGACGGTGACTTCGGCGCGATCGCCGGGCTTGATTTTTCCGGCGTCGTTCTGGAATACCTGGGCCATGACCCAGACCTCAGAAAGGTCCGCCACCGTGTACAGCTTGGTTTCCGGCTGGACATACTGGTTGGCCAGCGCGTTCTTTTCGGTGATGTAGCCTGACACTGGAGAGTCGATGCTCAGATCGGTAATGACCTTCCCGGTGGCATCTAGCTTCGCGATCTCAGTCTGCGGCACCTGCCATTGCAGTAGCCGCTCCTTTGCTGCACTGAACAACGACTCTGCGCCGCTCGCGACCCCGACAACCGAACTCTGTTGCAATGCGGCTTGGTTCTTCTTTGCCAACAGATACTCCTGCTCAGTCGTCACGAGATCCGGGCTGTAGATAGTGAACAGAGGCTGTCCTTTCCGTACGAATTCGCCGGTTGCATCCGCGTGGACTTGCCGGATCCAGCCGGCAAATCGCGTCTGCACGTAGGCCAGGCGACGCTCGTTGACTTGAACATTGCCGTAGAAGCGAATCTCGTCGCTTACCGGCTTGTATTGCACCTGTCCAAGTTGCACCCCAATACTCTGCATGCGCTGCGGCGAGAGCTGGAAGGGCGCAATGGGAACCTCGGCTTGCGGCATCGCCGCCACACTTTCTCCCGTAGGCTCCTGGGGCATCGCCTGCGTCATTCCGGCGATGCTTTCAGCCGGAGGGGTCTGCTTCTCAACGTGAGCTGACTGCGTCGCATGCAAGCGCCACCACAGAACAGCTGCGGCCATCGCGAGGACGACCGCTGCCAGTAGCGTGATGAGAAAGGCGCGTCGATACCTATCTCGCTGTGTAAGAGCCTCGAGTTCATCGTGAACTGCATAGCGTTCCGTCATGGCAGTGTCACCCCCGTAAGCCGCTCCAGCCGCGCAAGTGCCGATTCGTGTTCCGCTACTTCGCTGCGGTATTCCAAATCCAGATTCAGGACGTCGAGAAAAGAAGAGAGCAAGGTTTCAAAGTCCTGGCGGTTCGCCTGGTAGGCGGCGAGTCCGGCGTGAAAGGTCGCGTCTGACTGTGGAATCAGACCTTCGTTGTAAATCTTGAGCCGTTCTTCGGACGCCTTGACCATTACGTACTGCTGCTGCACCTCGGAAAGCGTGCGCTGTACTTCAGACTGAAGTTCTTGCTTCGTGCGCTCCTGATTTTCGAGCGCCTCGGCCAGCGCCGCTGACTGACGGCTGCGATTTGGCAGTCGCACGCTAAACGTTGCCATGTAGTAGTCGCGGGCCTGGCTCCCCGTGTGCTCGTACATATAGCCCACGCTGAAGTCCGGCCGGAATTCCTTGTGAGCCAACTCAACCCGCGTCTCCTGTCCACGAACCATTTCTGTACGTGCGCGCACGTCCGGGTTCGTTTCGCGTGTCCTTTGCAGAAGTTCTGCGGCGCTCAAGCGAAGGGGCGTTGCGACCAGAGGCTCAGCAACTATGTCAGGCGATTCCTGGGGACGATTGAGAATCTGCTTGAGTTGGGCTTCTAGCTGGCCGTCCTCCTGATGGTGGTGCGCGATCTCTTGCAGGATCTTGGTGTGCTGCAGTTGTGCCTTGAGCACGTCCTGCTGACTGCCCTGGCCCACGCGATACCGGTTTTCAACTACTTGCTGAACTTGGTTCAACAGTTGATCATTGCTTTCGAGAGTGCCCAGCGTTTGTTGGATGTAGGCCAGACGGAAATACACCTGCTTGAGGCTCTCGATCACCCGCTTCCGGACCGCGTTCGTTTGCTCCTGCAGGGAGTCGGCTTCGCGTTCAGCTACTTGTGAACGGAGGCGACGTTTGCCTGGATAGGGCAGGTCTTGTGATGCGCCGAAGCCTATGTATGCAAAATCGCTATTGGAAAATCCTGCGAACGGTCTTGGGCTGCCCACACTGAACTGCTGGACCGTGACCTCGGTCTCGGGCAAGGCTGATGCTTGTTTCGGAACGTTCGTGCCCGCTTTCCATGCATGAAGCGAAGCGGCAATTTCAGGATTGCTCCGCTCTGCTTCCTCCACTAAATCGTGAAGTGGCGTGGGCAGCCCGGTAGGATGGGGTTCCCCTTCCGCCGTGGTAGGCGGTTGTTGCTGCAGATTTGATGCTGTCTGGGCATTCGCTCGGACCGCAGACAAGATAGGGCCGGACAGCAGTGCTAACGCGATAAGTATGCAGAATGCTCCGCACGCGAGCCGGTGCTGATGAGCTAAGTTCATCTTTCCTCCAGATGGAAAAACACAAATGCACGCAGGCGCACCAGAGCGCTAGCGTGAGAGAGGAAAGACGATCAGATTCTTAGGATTGTCGTGGTAAGAGAATCTAAACCAGGTGGGCTGTGGGTACCAGAAACCTGGAACGGCACTGATGCCAGTGTAAACTGCGCGCCGACTTGAATTGAAGCGGGAAACCCGTGCAGAACAACCGGTGTGAAATCAGTGAATCGGGAAGACGGTGCCTTCAGAGCGTGGAGATCGCTCGACGCACCAGATATCTGGCAGCAAGAGTGCGATTTGGCCATACCTGCGCCCCCGCACTGCTCGGCCATCTTCTTGCAGCACTCGCGCTCCGCTGATGTCCTCCCTGCACCGGGCAGCACACATGCCGCGACCGGCAACGCAGCCAGCATCAGCGCCAGAGCGAAAACAGCGATTTTGCTCCCCAGTTTCAACCTTACTAGTCTACCTATAACTGACAATTGGACGCAACAGACGGCAAAAGGTTTCGGATTAACGTTACGCGCATTTGATATTATTAATAAGGGTCGCGTTGCCGACTGCCCTTTCGTGATCCCGCCCTGCAAACCATTCAAATTGTGGCGTCCCGACCGGAATTGTGCCGCCTTTTCGCCATGACTTCGCTGAAGGTCTCGGCCAAGGTACTCCTCCGGGTGGTGGGTCGGTGCGCGCGGTCGTGCGGAACCGCAGGGGCTCAATGTGGTTACCATGAGCGTAATTTCAAGTGATGCCTGGGCTTATACGCGAATACTTTCTGAAGCCGAGCGGGCGTCTCATCTTTCTGGAACATGGCCGCGCTGCCGATCCTAGCGTCGCCTTATGGCAGGACCGGATGACTCCCGCCTGGGAGCGCTTTGGCGGCGGTTGCCATCTCAATCGTAGGGTGGATGAGCTCATCACTAGGGCAGGATTTCATATCGTCGACCTGAGGACGTGCTATCTCCCTGGCCCGCGCCCAGTGACATACACGCAGCATGGCTCGCGAAGCCGAAGCCCGTCAGCCGCGTCGAAAGGTTTTGGCAAGTCATTGAAACAAAGGGGGTACCTGCGGTTCTCGTTGCTGTCTGTGGAGGCTGGCCCAGGTTCAATTGAAATGTACGGTAGTTTACCGTACACTTGTAAAACTCAGGAGACAGATATGGCGGCGCATGCGGCGATGGGAAAAGAGTCAAAGAAAGAACGTCTGGAGGCTCGTCTTACTCCAGAGCAGAAAAAGCATATTGAGCATGCCGCCCGGATCAAAGGCACGTCTGTCTCTGACTTTGTTGTCTTGAGTGCAGACGACGCAGCTGTGCGAACGATTCGGGAACAGGAAGTCTTGACTCTGAACGAGCACGCGAGACAGGTGTTCGCGAATGCTCTTCTCAATCCCCCGGCGCCGAGTGGAAGATTGGTCGCTGCTGCAAAACGTTGCAAAGAGCGGGCAAAGATCTAGGTGGTCCGCAAGCAGCAACGGGACGACTTCAGAGTCGAACCACTCGCGAAGGCGCATGATCGAGCGAATTTCTCGTGTGGCATTGAACCTCTCGACAGCTACCTCCAGAAGCAGGCCAGCCAAGATGTCGCGAAACACGCGGCCGTCTGCTTTGTACTGACACCCGACGGCAAGACGGTCGCTGGCTATTACACACTTTCGCAGTATTCCGTGGACGTGGTCAAACTGCCAGAAGAAATGGCCAAGAAACTTCCAAAGTATCCCGAGGTTCCAACTACGCTCCTCGGCCGGTTGGCAGTAAGCGAAAGATTTCGAGGGCAGAAGCTGGGGGAGTTCCTTCTGCTAGACGCTCTCTACCGCCGTTGGCAGCAAGGCAAGCAAGTTGCATCGGCCGCAGTGATCGTAGACGCAAAGGACGAAGCAGCCAAACGCTTCTATGAGTACTTTGAGTTCATACCTCTGCCTGACACTCCGCGTCGGCTATTTCTGCCTGTGAGGACAATCGAGAATTTGTTCAGTGATGATGAGCGGTTCAACGCGAAAGAAAGGCAGGAGTAGACTTTTCAGCATGGCGGTTACGGTGGAGATGCACAATACCGGCAATCCGGCACTGCGGGCCGAGGTCGTTTCCGTGATCGAACACGTTCTCAGCGATCGTCCTGGCGATTGGCGGGTCTCGATTCTCGGTTCACAGGCCAATGACGGCTGGGAGCTGAAGACTATTGGGCCGAATGCCTTCGAGCGCTCTTACACGCTCGAACGCATTGCCCATGAGCATGAGCCGACCGTTATTGCAGACATCGTCTCAAGGATGATGCCGGGCAGGAAGGGGTAGGCAAATTCCGCGCAGGAATCTGGTGCGAATCGACCGCGACCCAGTTCCTAGGCCGACAGAAGGGCGTTCTGCGGTCGGCGTGGGTGCTCGCATCCGTTTCACTCGTGGTAGCGTGCCTGTTGTACGCTCCCCTGACCGACAGTAGATCCGCATGGCTTGGCGGAAATACGTAATTCTGCACGAACCACACTGCGTCATACGTGAGGCGGCGACCGACGACCTGCCGTCCGTGCTGTTTCAATAGCCGCGGTAGGTTCTTCCCATGCTCTGAAACTTGGCATATCGAACCTGTGCGTTTCAATCCAAATCAGCGGTTCACGGTTGAATGCTCGGACACACTCCTAGCTAGTCTAGACTAGACTAGATACCCTCTGCCGTTGTGCCCGTAGCGATGCAGGCGTGAGTTTTGGCGCATCCGCCAGCTCTTTAAGGAAAGGGTGCTTTAGGTTGAGCAGTTCAAAATTGACACAGTCGGGCCGCAATGATCTAATTCTCGCGTTTTCGGGACTTCCCCATCGCAACGGTCACCAGTCAGGGCCACGTTCATAAAAGACCATGGGCGTGTGGGGTTTGGCTCCTTGCCGCGAAAGGCCCTCGTGGACAACCTCTTGTTCGACATTTTCCTGTGCGCGGTCTTTCACGACAGAATTCCTTTTGTTCTTCTTGTCGCTGCTGGTGTGTTCGAACCTCTAAGCGACAGACTTATTGCCCGCGTCAAGGACAACCCCATTGTTGCAACATTGATCGTAGTCGGAATCATCGTGGTCGCTCTCTCCACGTTCACAGATGCCATAAAAAATCTTTGGAGTCTGGTTAAGAGAAAGCCGCACGAGACATCGGGCTCCTCCGACGTCCCAGAAATATGGGTCACCGGATCTTCTTCGTTGCCTGAGGTCGAGGTGCAAGAACGCACTCTCTACGATTCATCGCAAATGCTTAGCCCGTACGACTTCGAAGGAGTGGGAGGGGAGTTGTGGGATGGAGAGAAGTATCTGCCTCCTAGGGCCGAAGGGACTCTTGAATTCTTGGCCAACGGTGTTCTAAATGTCGAGCGATCGAACACCGGTGGGCGCTTTGAGATTCACCTCCGTAAGTACTTATGGGAGGGGCAGAGCCGCGCCTACGTTCCGAAGAATGTTGCCGCTCAGGGCGACAGAAGAGTGCGAGTAAACTGCGAAGTAAAAGTGCTGGACGGGACGCACAGGCTAAGATTCGCGATCAAGGAAAGAGAGAACTCCTTAACAAACTATACACTAGGAGAATATCAACGCAGTATTAGCGATAGCGAGTGGATCAGTCTGAGTTTTGTATTCCACCGGATTCCGCCCACACAGGACTTTTACTTGCGAATCGACGATATGGCGGAGGCCGCCCCAAGCAGCGTCCAGATTCGGAATCTCACGGTTGCGGAAGGAAGCGGCTGAGGCGGAAGGCTCGGCAATGCCATGGCATTGAAAATAGCCGAATTCGCGCGGAGTGATTCTAATCTGGTGCTGGTGCCCTCCTCACGGTCGCGACCCGGCCCCGGACCCGCACCATCTCCGTCGCGACCCGGCCCCGGACCCGCACCATCTCCGTTGCGGCCTGGCCCCGGACCCGCACCATCTCCGTTGCGACCTGGCCCCAGACCTGCACCACCGCCGTCGCGACCTAGGCCCAGACCCGCACCACCGCCGTCGCGACCGAGCCCCAGACCCGCACCACCGCCGTCGCGACCTAGGCCCGGACCCGCACCATCTCCGTCGCGGGGGTCTTAAGGTGTTGGCCTCAAAATTGACAACTCAGCGGTCATTCCTGAGGGTCGAAAAGAAGTCGAAAAACCAGGGGCTCAGCCAGGAGGGCGGCTTTGTGTCTTGAGGTTGCAAATTGCAACCTTAAGCAGGCTCGCAAGTGTTAGTGCTTCTTCTCTCTGTACTTGGCATAGTTCAGTTTCCCGAGCCTGACCTGCAGCGTGTTCACCGAACAGCCCAGCCGCTCTGCGATGGTTCTCAGCCCGTGCCCCTCGCGTTGGAGCCGTCGAACCCTGGTCATGTCCACCCGGACTTCTCTGCGCCCAAGTGCGTTCCCTGATCGTCGCGCTCGAATTAAACCAGCCTTGGTTCGTTCTGAGATTGAAATACGCTCCTGTTCTGCAAGTGTCGCCATGATGCTGATGACCACGTCCTTGAAAATCCCTGCGCTGTCGAGATGCTGCTCTGTGAACGAGCGCCATGCGACTCCCCAGCCATCCAATCGTGTGAGATATGCCAACGTCTTGCGTACGCCTTCACGCTCAGCCGGTCGAGCTTCCAGAACAGGAGCAGATCGAATCTTCTTTGCGATGCGACCAGCATCATTTTCTCGAATTGAGGACGCGCAGTCTCGCCCGACCCACTTGGTTTATCAACAAACTCGGCCACGATTTCATAGCCCTTTTCTGAGCGAACTCTCTTAACTAGATCAATTGGTTTGCTCCGCCGCTGGTAACCGGGATGAAGTCATCGAAGCCAGTGGTAGAGTCGTTCATGAAACACGAGAGGATGATATGCGGTTCAAAACGGTCTCTCCGATCGCCTTGTTTGTCCTGTTGGCCTCGACCTTCGGCGCCCGCGCGAAACAGTCTGAGAAGTCCGCGGATCCTTTCCCTGCATGGAATGACAATTCACTGATCAGCGTTCAGAAAAACGGCGGAGACCCTACTCGTTCAGGCGACGTCAAGATTGAGTTCTATGGGCACGATGCGTTCAAGATCACATCGCCGGCCGGTTTGACAGTTCTCATCGATCCTTGGCGGAATGATCCGACAGGCGTTTACCCCAAGTGGTTCCTGAATGAGTTTCCAGCCCTCCGGGTCGACATAGTTCTCTCGACTCACGCTCATTTCGATCACGATGCCGTCGAGCGCCCGAAAGGGCTGGTGGTTCTTGAGCGCCTAGCGGGGCAGTTTAAGCTTGGCGATGTCGAAATAACGGGACTCGCCGACAAACACAAATGTACACCGACATCTCCCGATAAGCGGGATGGCTCCTCCACAGGTTTTTATGAAAAGACTTGTCCGCCTAATAACGTGATCGCGTTCGATAACGCGATTCAGATCATTGAAACCGGTGGATTGCGCATCGCCGTCTGGGGTGACAATCGCGCAGCGCCTGATCCCTCTCTCGATCGTTATTTGAAAAATGTCGACGTGCTGATTCTGCCGATCGAGACAATACTCACGGGCGCTGAAGTGGATGCAATTGAGCGGAAGTATGATCCTAAGGCGGTAATTCCAGCCCACTATTTTCTCAAGGGTTTGACGACGGACATCTCCCGTCTAGATTCGGCCGAAGGATGGGTCAATAACCAGGAAAAGGTTCGTCACGGGGATGTTCGTCGCCTCGATAGTGCGGATTTGACGCTTAAGGCAGCTGAACTGAAAGAATCCCGTCACTGGGTCTATTACTTCGGCAACCACTTCGAGAAGAAATAGCGATTTGATGAGCAAAGCCGAATTCCATCCGTTCTGACTGATTGGCAACCTGCCATCTCATAGCAGCAGTCCTGTGTCGGCGAGTTGTCGAATTACGTTCTGGTGAACTGGCATACCCACTGCCTTGATACCAGTCTATAGCGATAGTCCCGGGAGAAGAACGGGTACCAAGTGGAAACGAGGATTCCTCACTGCTTGCCTGCTCCCGGCGTGTTTGGATCGTGAAGGATAACCGTGGCGAATTTCCAGCCGCTCTCCGTTTTGTGGAGCACGTACGTTACGCCCACTCGCTCCAGTTGCTGGCCATCGGTCTTGTACCGCACCGCCACTCCGCCAATTAACGAAGCGGACGAACTGAGCGACTTGACGTAGCCCAGTTCGAGTTCGCTCCGGCCATATCCTTTGGCTCGCAGACCTTCGATCACTGGCCCAAAAACAGCCACGAGTGCTGCGCGATCGGGTATCCGGATCACTCCTTGCGGGCCGACCAGCAACGAAGGCTCGTTGAAGTACGGCAGAATCGCCTGGATATTCAGCGTGCTAAAGTCGCGATAGTAATCGGCGATGGACGTGGTTCACAGCTTCGTTGACCATGGATCGATTATATTTGGCTTGGAGGTCGTTTCGAATCGGCCGGGCGGTTCTCCCCTCGATTAAGGTCCTACACACACTGCCGTCTGGACTTTCATGGTCGGGTGTATCGCGTACATCCCCGGTGCACGCCTTCAACGCCGGTTCCGTTAGAGCCGCTGTTGACCGCAATTGTGGCTGGTGAGTACCTGGTTCTGGCGTTCAAACGGCGGACATTGGCCCGTTGACACGTCGCAGTGGGTCAAACAGAGGTCGGCTGTATCGGCGCTCTAGCGGATTCAAGGCAATACTCTTCAGTGGGAGCATCTGGACTACCAGGCAGTTGGTTTGGCGAATGATTGCCCGCCCGGTGCCTCCGATGCGGTAGGAATCGACACCACTACCAATGGAATGGAACGGCGGGTCTCTCAACCAGTTGGCTACCAACCTGGGCGCAGAACCCTCCGCCCTCCGGAACACTCTCGTCGACGTTCACGGGTCTTAGTCCTGCGTTGCCCAGTGGACCGATGACGGTCAGCCTCAACGTCATCCAAGCCCGCACTAGCCTGTCCATTTACCAGCAACCTTCAGCGGCCAATAATTGGACGCTGATTTTGGACTTCAACGACGATCCACTGCCTGGTGCAACCGTGTACATAGGTGAGGTTACGGTCACGGTTCCGTGAACTGGTCACTGAGCGAGCGGCTCTGTTCACGCGCCCTTCTGCCCCGCCCATTCGTTTGGGCGGGGCTTCTTCTTTTGCAATCGCACCCGTACGTCTCGTTGACAAGATGGCTGGGTCCTGACCGGGCTCCATTTCACAGAGCCGAGTTAGGTAGTACAATCTCCTGTATTGCTTCGCATAGCCGAAATATTCGTTGTGTTTGACGACTACTAGCTTTTCCGGCGAATTTGGCCCTTCTTTCAAAGGGCCGGTCAGCCCGCCAGTACGCATCTTCATCATCCCTGTAACCAAACGTTTTCTTGGACGCATTCTTTTTAACATACGGCCGCGTCACCGAGGTGCTTACGGCAACGTAGTACAACGTACCAAATCTGCGTCAATGGACTCGTGTGCAACCGATATCGGGCGTGGTTCAGAACCGCGGCCGATTTATAGACACTTTTTCGTGCGTACTTCTGCAAATCACTTAAAATCAGTATGCTGGTTTTCGATAGCCTTACGTGCGCTTAGAGTGCTGTCCGTGTCGCATTAAATCTTTTAGTTAACGCTTGAAATCGGATTTAGTCCCACTCTCCAAAAGCAACAACCAATCGGTGATACCTTGCCCCAGGCGTCAGCGAGATCGCCGCCGAGCTAACCGAGCGGTTGCCCATCGACGCGAGAACTCTCCCACCGAGAAGCGTAGGCAGTCGCTGCTGTGGTCGACGACGTTTGGAGTTCCGCATTGCCAAGTTCTGTGGCCTTCCGACCTGCTATGTGAAGAACTCGGTGACAGAAACCGCATCGCGAGCCATAGTACGGGAAGCGTTCAAGTCCTCTGCGGGCGATAGCGCTTCTCTGCTTTACGGAGTTCGTCCTTTGGCGAAGACTTTGGTTTTTCCGGGAGAGCCCAGCCACCCCACAGGTGCCACGCTCAGTAGGGCATCGGGTGCAGCCCTTTCTCTGCCTTGGTCACTGGGCCCGGGAATGTGTGGCCGAAGTTAATCTCATTTGTTTACAGCGCTGGGATGTTGCTCTTTGGGAATGGCCGCGCATATGCCTTGTCGCTCCCAGCGAGCACTAGTCTTGTCAATCACAACTACGGTCTACCACTCCCGGGGTGCCCCGAGCCTACTCTTTCGCCGCTCCCGCGATCATCTCGTCCCGCAGTTTCGTCCCTGCAGCCAGCGGGAACGTTAGGATGCGCGGCGTCACGGGCAGCATTTCGAGGTCCGTGCTTTGTCCCTCACGATTGCTGACGGTGTAGACTCCCACCACATCGAGCTCAGTGGGCACGAAACCTGTGGTCGGCACTACGATCAGCACCACAAACCCTTCCACAAACGCTGCCCCGCCCGCCGGGCCCAGCATGGCGCGA
>Ga0307479_10002015_pt1 | contig 18515 bp, 15 predicted proteins | sample atmos_gasesECM4C_FD_203743 | JGI IMG/M metagenome (GOLD analysis project Ga0307479, IMG submission 203743) | Hardwood forest soil microbial communities from Morgan-Monroe State Forest, Indiana, United States - atmos_gasesECM4C_515 | ecosystem: Environmental > Terrestrial > Soil > Temperate... | reverse complement strand
CAAGCCTCACGGCACGGGTATGGGACTGTCCATCAGCCGCTCGATCGTGGAATCGCATGACGGCCGCTTGTGGGCTGCGGAGAACTCTCCGCGCGGCGCAAGTTTTCATTTCACTCTACCCACCAAAGCCGAGGCCCATGAATGACGCCCGAAGGCGCTCCCACGGTGTTCGTCATTGATGACGATGCCGCTGTGCGTGCGGCCCTCCGAGGCCTGCTGAAGTCTGTGGGCTTGCCGTCCGAGTCCTACGAGACGGCGGAAGAGTTCCTGCGCAGCAAGCGGCCGGATGGGCCAAGTTGCCTTGTTCTGGATGTCAGCCTTCCTGGAGTCAGCGGCCTGGACTTTCAGCGCCAGTTGGCTGACGCGGGCATCCAAATTCCCATCATCTTCATCACTGGTCATGGAGATATTCCGATGACGGTGAAGGCCATGAAATCCGGTGCCGTGGAGTTTCTGACCAAGCCTTTCCATGACCAGGAGTTGCTGGATGCGATCCGCCAGGCTTTGGATCGTGACCGTGTGACGCGGCAAAAGCAGAGTAACCTTTCCGAGTTGCGAAAACGGTACGAAGCGCTGACTAAACGCGAGCGCGAAGTCATGGGCCTGGTGGTTTCGGGCATGCTCAATAAGCAAATAGCTTTTGATCTCGGGACCAGCGAAATCACAGTGAAGATCCATCGCGGCCAGGTGATGCGGAAGATGCAGGCTGAGTCGCTGGCAGAATTGGTTAGAATGGCGGCGAAACTGGAGCTTCCGCCCGGCAAAAAGTAGCCTAATGCCGACGCGCCGCTCCTACACAAGACGGTTTGCCAATTCGCAGCCCTCCCGTTTTAACTGCCGCTCAATCTCTCTGGATTAGCTGCCTCACTGATCAGGGCGATATTCGGGCTCTTATACCAAAGTATAATTGCGCCCCTTTGGCGACGCTGCTAGATTTCGACCATGGTCACTCAAGGAAGGTCCAAACTAGTAGCGATTGTCGATGATGATGATTCGATACGCAGCGCCCTGCAGGGCTTGCTGCAAAGTGCGGAATTTCCTGCACGATCGTTTGCCTCGGCGGAAGAATTCCTGAAATCCGGGCAACGGCATCAGATTGCATGTTTGATCGCAGACATCCGTATGCCGGGAATGTCCGGTCTCGAACTACAGGCGCAGCTGAATGCCGAACGTTGCAGGATTCCGATCATCTTCATCACAGCACATGGCGACGAAAAAATGCGGATGCAGGCGCTGCGGGCAGGCGCAGTGGAGTTTATGGCAAAACCGTTCAACGACGAAGCACTGCTCGAGAGTGTTCGAGCGGCTCTGGAAAGTTGAGCCCGCAAGTAGAAGCGTGCATCACGTTCCGCAAGGGGGTCCTCCGTGGCAGCTGTCGCAACACTCAGGCCCATCGATCAGGACCGCAATCCGCGCAGATTCGAGCAGATCATAGGCAACAGCCCTGCTTTGGAATCAGTGCTAGAACAAGTTGAGCAGGTCGCGCCTACAAATTCCACCGCTCTTATCCAGGGAGAAACAGGCACAGGCAAGGAGCTGATCGCGCGAGCGATTCACAATCTGAGCGCGCGGTGTGGACGACCATTCATAAAGTTGAATTGCGCGGCCATTCCGTTCGATTTACTCGAAAGCGAGCTTTTTGGCCATGAGAAAGGCGCTTTTACGGGCGCCATCGCCCAAAAGGTTGGTCGCTTCGAACTGGCTGACAAAGGGACGCTCTTCCTGGACGAAGTGGGCGATATTCCGCTGGGGCTCCAGCCCAAACTGCTGCGTGTCCTGCAGGAGCAGGAGTTCGAGCGCTTGGGCAGCGCTCGGACTCACCAAGTGGATGTTCGCCTGGTAGCTGCGACCAATCGAAATTTGGTGGACATGGTGAAGCGTAACGAATTTCGCAGCGACCTCTACTACCGCCTAAATGTGTTTCCGGTCCCGCTGCCACCGTTGCGGGCGCGCTGCGAAGATATTCCGGCGCTGGTGGAACATTTTGTCGAGATTTACGCCCGCCGGATGGATAAGCAAATCGAACACATTCTTCCTGAAACGATGTCTGCCCTCATCTCGTATCAGTGGCCGGGGAACATTCGCGAGCTGCAGAATTTCATCGAGCGGAGCGTAATCCTCACCTCGGGAAACGTCCTGCGCCCCCCTCTCGCGGGCTTGAAGCGTGCCGCCGAAACGGAATCCACGGGAGCAATTACACTGGAGGACGCGGAGCGAGAGCACATACGCAAGACTCTCGAGCAGACCCGCTGGGTTGTCGCCGGTCCCAACGGGGCTGCCGCACGTTTGGGAATCAAGAGGTCTACGCTTTACTTCCGCATGCAAAAACTTGGCATCTCACGTCCCAACAAGGATCCCCTCCCCGCGAGTTGATACTGCAAGTTGGCGACGAGGCTAGCCAGGAAGAACGTCGAGCGCTTCTGAGGGAATTTTACTTATGGTGTCTGCATCCAGATTCAAATGCGACGTGACCATTTCGGGAGGCAGGTGCCTTATCCAGTTATTTAGGGAAATGTTCATATACTCGCGCGCCTTGAACACTTCAAGGAACACCAGGTCCGTATTGCCTGTGTTTTCGATGTAGTGACCCGCGACGCTCGGCACAAAACCGACGTCATTGGCGTTGAAGTCCATAGTGTGTGCCCCTGCGGTTGTAAAGACTGTCATGCGCGCCTTACCGCCAAGGTAGTACTGCCATTCAGAAGCGTTTGGATGCCAGTGCAGTTCGCGCAAACCACCCGGCTTAATGGTGACCAAGGCTGCGGCGATATTTTTCGACGCCAGGAAGTTACGCGAGTCAACCACGCGAACTGAACCCCCGCTCGTTTGTTTCGTGGGGGCCATAGTCTCCATTTTGAAAGTGTATTGGTATGGGGATTCGACTCGACGCCCCCCAACCGCGGCCTTGTCCTGTGCCAAGGACGCGGGCAAGTCTGCAGGAAAGATGTATAGGCTCTTGGTTGGCAAATTTTTAAGAGCACTCGGCGGCAACCCAAAATTCTTCGACAACACCGATGGCGGCGTGCGCCTCACCCAGTCGGAAAGAAGGAAGGTATTGTCTTCAGAAAACGAACCTTGATCGAATACCAGAATAAATTCACAACCATCCGGTCGCAACCCCTGGATCGAGTGAGGGTATCCTGCTGGAAAGTACCAAAGGTCACCTTTGCCCACGTCGCCGATAAACACGGTTCCATCGGGGTTAAGACAGGTCACGCGAGCATTTCCGTACAGCATAATGGCCCACTCGTCGGCCGTGTGCCAATGCAGCTCCCGAAAGCTGCCCGCCGTAAGCCGCATTCTGACGCCCGCGAGGTCTTTTGAAGATGGCAGTACTTTTTCTGTTACTTCGTTGGTCCAACCACCCGGTTGAACACGTTTGTGAGTTAGATCGAAGGAATACCATACCGGCTCGATATTTCCGTAATCTGTCGGCGGAGGAAGGTTTGAATTCGGATTTTCATCCAAAAGGGGCTTGTTTTCCGGGCCCGGATTACTTGCAGAATGATCGAGGTCTGCTTTTTCAGTGTCAGTTCTCTCCTGGGCCGTGACAGCAAGCGAGGCGAGTGCCGCGCTAGCTAGGCCAGCGGAACCCACACCCAAAAAAGTGCGTCTCGACAATCCTTCCATGCCGGGTTTGCTTTCTTGCTGTTCACTCACCCGATGATCTCCTTCAATCCCAGCCTTGGTTTCTTTTGGTTCACTCATCCGAGTATCTCCTTTAATTCAATTACGAGATTTGCGACTGAAGTAGCCCAAGGGTGGAGCGAGAGCACTTGGTGTGCCAACTTGAATTTTCACCAATCTTTGGGAGGGCCAGAAAACAAGAACAATGTGGGAGCTGGAGATTGAGATCAGTGAGACTCAGTGTCAGGCGCTTGGATCGTTCCTCGACAAGTGTCGTTCGTTCTGACAGGCAAACCTGTTTCTGGGGACGCTTCGCGAGAGAACAAAGACATCGCTCACGCGGAGCGGTTCGATCCACAATCAAACAAATAACCTCGCTCAGACTGTCGGAGTTCTGACACGTGTTCAGCGGCGTGGCATCCCACACCGCGCTATCAGTTGCAGTCGGTCTCTACTTTCAGTCACTTACGGGCTCAATATGTTTGGCAGGGGTGTTGCCTATTTCAGTTGTGTCGCTCGAAGCGCCAAAGCCTTTCGTGGCGATAGAAAAGAGGAGAAATCACCATGTTCACTAAAACCATCGACAAGGCCCACGCAAGCCACAAGGGGACAAGAGTGCGCCACTTGCTGTCGTTACTCATCGCTTTGGTTTTTGCACTAACGGTTTATCCGACCAAAGCACACGCGCAGATCATTGGAAGCCTGGAAGCCAATATCCCATTTGCGTTCCATGCAGGGAACACCAAACTTCCCGCAGGCAAGTACACCATCAGAATGTTGGACGACTCCGATCTGACAGTCATGGAAATCACCAGTGCGGACGGCTCTGTTTCCGCTCTCTTCGAAGTCCAGCAGGCAGAAGCCAACTCCACACCGGCGAAAAGCGAATTGATCTTCAACAAGTACGGAAATCGCTACTTCCTTGCGAAGTTGTTTGACGAAGGCAACCCAAGCGGCAGCGAGGTGCCCAAGTCGCGCTACGAAAAGAGGGTCAGTCAAGCGACCGCGGAAGCCCAGGCTCACGTGCCGGCGCGCCACCGGGGGTAACAGCGAAACTAGCGGCTCGCCGGAACAGCAGTTGCCTGAGCGCGAGAGGGCCGCTCTCGCGCTCGAGGAGTTTGTCTCGGAATCTCAAAAAAAGGAGGAACTATGAAAGTGCAAAGAATCGTGGCCGTTTTGATGGGAATGATGTTTTTGTTCGCAGGCAAGTCGTCAGCACAGCAGGTGAAGACCGATTACGATCGCAGCGTAAACTTCGCGCAATACAAGACCTACTCGTGGGCACAAGTTAAGACGAAAGATGCCCTAGACGTTGATCGAATCAAAGCTGCCGTCAATGCCGCCTTGGCAGCAAAAGGCTGGAGCCAGGTGGATTCCGGCGGCGATGTTTCCATCGTCGCCATCGAAATCACCCAGAATCAGCAAACCTTGAATACCTTCTATGACGGGTTTGGAGGAGGCTTCGGTTGGAGGCGATTTGGAGGCGGAGGCTTCGGAGAGGCAACGACCACCACAGAGACATATAAAGTAGGCACGTTGGTCGTCGATCTGTTCGATGGCAAAACCAAGCAGCTGCTCTGGAGAGGCACATCCAGCGACACACTCTCCAACAACTCCGACAAGAACATCAAGAACCTGGATAAGGGCGTGGACAAAATGTTCAAGAAATTCCCTCCAGGCTCTTCGAAGAAGTAACGGAGTTCAACATGACTCACCACACGTATGCCGCCGTCACTCTGGCGCTCATTTCCGTAGCCATACCTTTGCGTGCGGCCAATAGGCCGCACGCGGGGACGGACAGCCCGGACAAGATGGTTTGGACGAATGACGATCTCGAAAAACTCCACAGGGCCGGCCTAATTTCGATCGTGGGCCGAATTGGCGAAGAAATGCCAAGACTGGCATCTGCGCCTGGACGATACGTGAAAACCCAGGACCCGGAGTGGTATGCCGAGCAGGCAGCGAAGCTGCGCGATGAACTTGAAGGCAGACGGGCTCAGCTCCGTGAATACCAGCAGGCGCTTGAAGATGCCCAAAGTCTAAGACAAACGACGGGCGGCATAAATCTCGATGAGGGCGATGTAGGCATTACTCCCGAAGCCGGCATTGAAATCTTGCAGCGGCGTGTGCAGACGCGCGAGAGTGAGCTCGATGAACTCGAAGACCTCGCACGGCACAATGGCATTCCGCCGGGCACGCTGCGCGGCCAGTGAGGTGAAGCTTCACCAAGTTCTTGAACATGATTTGATGCGAACAGAGTCGTCTCAATGGTACTGGAGAATTTGTCATGAATATGAAGTTTCCTAAACAGGTTTTGATCGTGCTTCTCTGCTGTTTGCTTGTGCAGTTCACTGCGCAAGCCGGCTCCTACGGGTCCGTGGGCCAATCCAGCGACCAGGCACCGGCGCCGCCCGTGAAACAATCGCCTCAAGAGTTGCAGCAACTGGTCGCACCGATCGCCTTATACCCGGACGCTTTGGTGGCGCAGATCCTGGCCGCTTCCACGTATCCAACGCAGATTGTAGAGGCGGAGCGCTGGATGCAAAGTCATTCCGAGCTCAAGGGTGAAGACCTGGCCAAAGAAGTCGACAAACAGGACTGGGATCCGAGCGTGAAGGCCCTCGCGCAATTTCCCTCGGTTCTTGAAAACATGGACAAGAACCTCTCTTGGACTTCATCCCTTGGCGAGGCATATGCCACCCAGTCGCAGGATGTGACGGACGCCGTGCAGACCCTGCGTCAAGAAGCACGTAAGGCTGGCCATCTAGATAGCAGTGAACAGGAGAAGGTAACGACGCAAGGCAACACGATCGTCATCGAACCGGCCAACCCGGAGGTGGTCTACGTGCCTGCGTACGATCCCTGGCTCGTATACGGGGCGCCTATCGTTGCCTATCCGGGCTGGTATCCGGTGCCCGGGATCTTTTGGGGCGGCGTCGGTCTTTCCTTTGGTATTGGATTTGGTCTCGGCTTCTTCGGGGGATATGGGTGGGGCTGGGGCCACTGGGGGTACGACTGGCATGACCGTCGAGCATTCTTCGACCATCACGCCTACGTCTCGCATAGCCGAGAGTTTGGTCACGAGGGGTTCCATCACGGTGATTTCGGCCACGGTAACGTCGGCCACGGCGGCTTCGATCACGGTAACGTCGCCCACAGCGGCGGCGGCTTCGGTCATGGCGGCGGATCCCACGGGTCTTCCGGTTTTCACGCTCAGCCAGGAACACACTCCGGCGCGTTCAGTAGCTTTGATCACGGCGGAAATGCCCGGGGCTTTTCCTCCCGCGGGCGGTCGAGCTTTGGAGGTGGCTTCCATGGCGGCGGTGGTTTCCATGGCGGCGGTGGACGACATCGATGATCGCATGCATCCGCGGGTAGAGTTTTTCGAGAATTCAAGAATGGAGAGGAATACCATGCTGCAGAGGATTTCGATTTTTGCTGAAAGTGAATGCAAGAGCTTTGTTCGATTTGCTGCGTCTGTTCTATTCGCAGTTTCCTTGGGATGTTCGTTGGCGCCCACGTTCGCCCAGCAGCCGGGACAGCGGACCTTTGCCTCCGCCGAAGATGCCGGCACCGCTTTCTTTGCTGCAATGCAGGCACAGGACGAACAATCTCTGTTGAACATCCTCGGACCAGCCGGAAAGGAGGTCCTCTCGTCCGGCGACGCAGCGGAAGATTCGGATGCTCGCGTCGGCTTCGTCGTCAAATACCAAGAGATGCATCGGTTCGTGAAAGAGCCGAACGGAACGGTAACCCTCGTTGTCGGGGCCGAAAACTGGCCGTTTCCGATTCCCTTGGTGAATCACAAAGGTGCGTGGTATTTCGACACGGACACAGGCAAAGACGAGATCCTATTCCGGCGCATAGGCAGAAATGAACTTGCCGCCGTGGATGCGTGCCGCGACTTGGTCGAAGCGCAAAAGCAATATTTTGCGCACCCGCCGGGTGACCTCTCCAAGCAATTTGCGCAGAAACTGGTCAGCGATGAAGGCCGACACAATGGTTTGTACTGGCACGGTGCTAGCAACGAGTTCGATAGCCCGATCAACCCTCTTATCGCGGAAGCGTACGAAGAAGGCCCGAAGGACCAAGGTGGCGATCCGGTCCCTTACAATGGCTATTTTTTCCGGATTCTCACGAGCCAAGGGCGTCATGCACCGGGCGGAGCCAAGAGCTATGTCGTCGACGGAAAGATGACCGCAGGATTCGCCTTCGTGGCCTATCCTGCGGAGTACCGCTCCTCGGGTGTGATGACTTTTGCTGTCAACGATTCGGGAACCATTTACGAAAAGGACCTTGGTCCCAACACAACAAAGCTTGCAGAAGCGATGACCGCCTATGACCCGGATTCCACATGGAAAAAGGTGGACTAACAACAGAGTGCGTCAGGCCGCAAGCCAAACTCGCAGCCATGGCTGGGGATAAACCAAGAACCCACTTCACGCGTTCTGGCGGGACAACGCTCATGCCGCTCGAAGAAGGGCTACCTGGACCTTTGAGGCTTCCGATCGAGCGAATTCTCGTTTCGAGCGTGATCCTACTTCTCACGTTCCCTTGTCTTCTGCCGGCCCAAGAAGCAATGCTGCACTGCAGAACAGTTCTCGCCGATTCAGAACTTCCTTTCGGGGCTTGCGAGCAAAATAAAAACGACTCGGAAGTGGACAACGGCGCAGGGACGCAGAATCCGCCGACTCAGGCCACGAACAGCAGCGATAGCGACTGGGTGCATGCGTGGATGCGCAAAGTCGATGAGGCCCGAGCGAGCCAGCCCCATTTTGTTTCGCCGATTGTTACAACTCACGTCATCTTAGTTCAACAATACCGGTACGACATGTCCTGGCAGCAAGATCCCGCCGCTGGCACGTGGACCTCTAACTACGGCGCCTCAAAAGGCCTTGAAATCATTCCCACGACTCGTTTAGAAGTGGGCGTGTTTCCCCCGAACTATCTCGTACATCAATCGAATACACCGGATGGATTTGGAGATTTCTCGTTCCAGATAAAGTACCGGGCGTTTTCGGCGCCGGAAGGCCGCGGGGACTACTTCGTAGGATTCTTCTTTGCTAGTTCACTGCCTACGGGATCTCCACCAAATGGCATCGGTCACACAATCCTTTCGCCTACTCTCGCAGCCGCCAAGGGCATTGGGCCCTGGGATATTCAAACCACCTTTGGCGCAAACCTTCCCGCCAGCGGCACCAACCTCCTCGGCCGAGCCATCGTTTTCAATACCGCGGTCGACTACAAGATCAAGGGAAAGATCTGGCCGATGCTCGAGCAGAACTCCGTGTTTTGGTCGGGCGGCACCTTGGATGGAAAAAAGCAAGTCTTCCTGACGCCCGGACTCGTCTTCGGCGGTTTTTCAGTCGCGGAGAGGCTTCGCTTCGCCTTCGGCGCCGGTGTGCAGATCGCGGTGACGCAGTTTCACCAGTTCAACCACCGCTGGATCCTCTCGGTACGCTTTCCTTTCTGAAACGTAGCGAGCAAGGGTCAAGCAATTTTCCTTTTACCAGGAGCATGCAAATGAACTCAAAAAGGACAGAACTTCGCAAATCACCTGCATGGAGGCAAGCATGCGCTCAATCCGACCGGTCGCAGTGGTAGCACTGGCTTCTCTATGTGTTCTGGCGATGACTGGACTGAGGAGCACGCACGCGCGAACTACCCCGGAGCTTAGCGCAAAAAACCACACACTTTCCTTAACTCTGCACGCTGGCGTCACAAGCGATGGCAAGAACTCCTTCTACTTTGACGGCCAACCAAACGCTCCGACCTTGCGCCTGTTACCGGGAGATCAACTGAAGATCACCTACATCAACGATCTTCCGACTAAGCCGCAGGAAAGTTGCGCGATTACTCCGTGCATGGACATGACGAATTTGCACTTTCACGGCCTGACGGTTTCTCCCGGCGCCCCCCAAGACGACGTCATGGATATGATGGCCATGCCGGGCCAGGTTTTGCGCTACTCTGTCCAGATTCCGCGCGATCATCCCCCGGGCCTGTTCTGGTATCACACTCATCCGCATGGCGAGAGTCACCGGCAAGTATTGGACGGAATGTCAGGAGCCATCGTCATCGAGGGAATGGAACGTTATGCCCCGCAAGTAGGGCGACTCCGTGAGCGTGTGATCGTTCTGCGCGGCCGCTCCGTTGAGCATGATCCGAATGCCGCTGAACTCAAGCACCGGGTTGAAGTCTCATTTACGGGATGTGGGGGCGAAAAGGAGGCAGTCGAGGAAATCTTTACGGTGAATGAGGCAGTTCGCCCGCGAATCAAGATCGCGCCTAATGAGCGGCAGTTCTGGCGGATGGTAAACGCCTCGGCAGACCGCTATTTGGACCTGCAGCTTGATGGAGAGACATTTGAAATCGTGGCACTCGACGGGATGCCGCTCGCGTACCACGAGCCCGAAGGCCCGACACGCACCACCGATCACCTATTGCTGGCACCTGCGGGACGGCTCGAAGCAATCGTTACCGGTCCACCGCCTGGAACACATAGTGCTCTCCGTACGCTTTGTGTAGATACCGGTCCGGACGGGGACCCCAATCCAGGGATGGTGCTGGCAGACCTGGTGCAACGCGGTTCAGATCCACCGCCCGAGCAAGTGCATGCTGTCGATAAACGTCCGCCGCTTTACAAGCCGATCGACGTTGAGCCGCTGAAGAAGGCTGCACCGAACTTCATTGTCACCTTCACGGAGGACAAGAACGGCTTCTACATCAATGGCCGCAAGTTTGCGCCAGATGCAAGTCCGATGACAAGCGCTCGCGTAGGTACTTATGAGCATTGGCGTATTGTCAACTTAAGTCGGGAACTACATCCTTTCCACATACACCAGGTCCACTTCCTGGCCTATGCAGAAAATGAAGTCCCGCTCGCGCATCCTGCGTGGCTGGATACCGTAAATGTTCCATACGGCGGTTCCGTCGACGCCATCATGGACTTCACGCACCCCGTGATTAACGGTATGTCTGTCTTTCACTGCCATCTCCTCAATCACGAAGACAAGGGGATGATGGCGAAAATTCTATTTGAATGAACGACCTAGTGCATCATGCCGTCCGAGAGCCGATGCTTGCCAACTTGCGCGATCTACGTGAAAGCGTTCTGTTGCTGCCTCTCCTGCGGAAGGATGTGGCCTTAAATGGACCGGCGTGGCTGCCACTTGTGCTGGTCTTGGGGGCCATTGTCGCGGTCGCATATGCCGACCACCTCGTTGTTTCCATTTCGCTTGTCTACCTCTACATCCTTCCTCTTGGCGTCGGTGCGATCTTCCTGCGCAGGAAAATCAGCTATAGCCTCATCGCGATTTGTATCTTGTTCCATGATTACTACTCCCCGCGTCATATCAATCCAGGACTTCGGATATTCCACAATCTCTCGGCGATGTTGTGCTTCGCCTTTCTTGTTTATGTCATCCAGAGGTATATGGATCAGAGGGAGGCGCTTGCCAAAACCGTTCGGCAGCAGCGTGATGACCTTCTCAAGGACGTGGAGCTGGCCGCGCAAGTTCAGCGCCTGTTTCTTCCCCTGGGAAAACCAGCTATTGCCGGACTTGAAATCGTCGGCAGGATGCAACCAGCGCTGGGCGTAAGCGGAGATTACTACGACTATATTCCCATCGACGCGCACACCACTCAGATCATCATTGCCGATGTATCCGGAAAAGGCGTTCCCGCCGCCCTCTTGATGTCCGCGACTGCGGCAGCCATGCGGCTTGAGGCGAACCATGATCGAAACATGCTCGGGCAAGTGGAACGATTGAATACCGGAATCCACTCGGTGTCGGACGCCGAACGGTACGTGACGTTGCTGATCGCGGAAATCGATACACAGACACGGATAATCCACTACGTGAACTGTGGCCATAATCCCGCGCTCCTGTTTCGAGCAAAGACGGGCACGCTCACGCGCTTGGACTCGTCTTGTCCACCAATCGGAATATCTCCAGAGGAGATTTGTGAACTGGCCTCGGCAGAGCTTATTGCCGGCGACGTGCTGGTTTTCTATACGGACGGCGTCACAGAGGCACAGAACCAGCTTGGCGAAGAATTCGGTACAGAGCGCGTTTGCGCCATAGTACGACGCGGTTCTTCACTGTCCGCAGAAGGCATCATGAACGATATCTTCAGCAGCGCGGCAAACTTCTGCAGCGAGGTTGGTTTCAATGATGATGTCACCGTTCTCGTAGTCAAATGCAATTTCGACGGCTCCTCAACTCTAACTTAGTAACCTAATTCCGCGTCGATCTCCGCCCTGAAAGACACTGTCAACGCGCTGACAGGCATTCCATTCGGTGGGACTCTAGTCCACAGACTTGGGTTTCGTCTTTCTAAAGTAAGTGCCCTGGTTTCAATCACTTCCTGAAACCTTCCACACGCTCTACTATGGTATCTGGGCTGCATTGCCTAGCGTCTGAGCAAGAAGAATCACTGGAGGGGCGTGGATCATGTGGATTGTTCGACTCGCGTTGCGGCGGCCCTACACATTTGTGGTGGTGTCGATACTCATCCTGATCATGGGTGGGCTCGCGATTGTTCGCACGCCAACGGATATTTTCCCGAACATCAACATTCCCGTTGTTAGCATCATCTGGACGTTTAACGGATTAGTGCCTGAGGACATGAGCGATCGCATCGTTTATATTACGGAGCGTACGCTGACCACTACCGTCGACAATATCGAGCACATAGAATCCCAGTCTCTGTACGGAGTTGCTGTCGTTAAAGTCTTCTTGCAGCCGACCGCGAATATTGAACGGGGAATTGCCCAGATCACGGCCGTTTCTCAGACCCAACTGAGGCAGTTGCCCACGGGAACGACGCCGCCACTCATTCTTGCGTACAGCGCCTCAAGCGTGCCAGTCCTCCAGTTGGCCCTCTCGGGACAAAATATGTCCGAGCAGGAACTCAACGACTATGGCCTAAATTTCATTCGCACGCAGCTCATCACCGTGCCCGGCGCGTCTGTCCCCTATCCCTATGGGGGCAAACAACGCCAAGTGCAGGTGGATCTGAATACGACAGCGTTGCAGTCGAAAGGGCTGTCCGCGCTGGATGTAGTGAATGCGATCAGCGTTCAAAATCTAATCCTGCCTACAGGAACGTCCAAGATCGGCTCACGGGAATACGATGTCTCCATTCCAAACGCAGCGCCGCAGACGATTGCGGACCTAAACCGAATCCCGATCAAGACGATTGGCAGCACTACCATCTACATCAAAGATGTTGCTTGGGTACGAGATGGCTTTCCCCCGCAGACTAATATCGTGAAAGTCGACGGGCAGCGCTCAGCGTTGCTGACGATCCAAAAGGCGGGAAATGCATCAACGCTGGACGTGATCGCCGGCATCAAGGCCCTTCTGCCTCAAATTAAGGCGACCGTTCCACCTCAGCTACAGATAGCGCCTTTGGCTGATCAGTCGATTTTCGTCCGTGGTGCGATCAGCGGAGTGGTCAGGGAAACGCTGATTGCCGCGTGCCTGACGGCTTTCATGATTCTCACTTTTCTGGGCAGCTGGCGAAGCACGATTATCATTGCGACCTCAATCCCTCTGGCCATCCTGACCTCCATCATCGCGTTCAGTGCGATCGGAGAAACAATCAATATCATGACGCTCGGCGGACTCGCGTTGGCGGTCGGAATCCTGGTGGACGACGCAACCGTCGAGGTCGAGAACATCAATCGAAATCGTGAGGCCGAACCAGACAAGGACATGGACACAGTTGTCCTGGATAGTGCGTCGCAAATCGCGACCCCTGCCTTCGTGTCCACGCTTTCGATTTGCATTGTGTTTGCTCCGATGTTCCTGCTCTCGGGCGTGGCCCGGTATCTGTTTGTGCCGCTGGCCGAAGCGGTGGTTTTCGCCATGTTGGCCTCGTATTTCCTTTCGCGGACCATTGTTCCGACTATGGCCAAGTACCTGCTGCGGGGAGAAAAAAAGGAGCCCGGAGATGCCGCTAGCCGCAATCCGCTGGTACGACTTCAAAAGGGTTTTGAGGCGGCTTTTGAGAGGCTTCGTCTCAGGTATCGCAGCATGCTGGAGACTTGCCTCCATCACCGGCGAGTTTTCCTGATCGCGTTCTTCGCGGTCTGCCTTGGCTCTCTGGCAATTCTCATCCCGTGGCTAGGCCGGGACTTCTTCCCCAGCGTAGACAGCGGCTCTTTCAAGCTTCATCTACGAGCTCCTACGGGAATGCGCATTGAAGAAACCGCCAACCTTTGCGATCAGGTCGAGCAGGCGATTCGACAGCAGATACCAGGAGGCGAAGTCCTGAACGTCATTGACAACATAGGTCTGCCGTACAGCGGCATCAATCTCTCTTACAGTAATTCGGCCCCAATTGGGACGTCGGATGCCGACATTCTTGTGAACCTGTCCGCCGATCACCATCCCACAGATAACTACATTCACCAACTTCGTCTCACGCTCCCAAAACAGTTCCCGGGTGTGACCTTCGCTTTCTTGCCCGCGGACATGGTCAGCCAGATCCTGAATTTTGGTCTACCGGCTCCGATCGATGTGCAGGTCGTGGGAAACGATCTGGAGGGAAACCATCGCTATGCAGACGCGCTGCTCAGCAAATTGAGATACGTCACAGGGACGGCAGATCTGAGGATCCAGCAGCCCTTTGATGAGCCGTATCTGCGCCTGAGGGTCGAACGTACGAAGGCTGAACAACTTGGTTTCAGTGCTCACGACATCGCGCAGAATCTTCTGGTGTCACTGAGCGGCAGCTTCCAAACTTCACCCACATTCTGGGTGGACCCAAAGAATCGTGTAAGCTATCAAATCGCCACTCAGACGCCGCAATATCGCACGGACACACTGCAGGATGTAGAGAACATTCCGGTCACAGGCACAGACCCAACGGCTCCACCGTCGCTCATGGCCAGCCTGGTATCCACGCAAAGGGGGGCGGGAATGGCAGTGGTTTCTCATTACAACGTGGCGCCAGTGATTGACATCTTCGGCGCTGCCGCGGGACGCGACCTGGGCGCCGTGGCCGGCGACATCTACAAAATCATTGACGCCACACGCCAGCAATTACCGCGCGGTTCCCGAGTCGTTGTCCGTGGGCAGGTTCAGACGATGCAATCCTCCTACATCGGACTTCTGAGCGGGCTGGCGTTCTCGATCGTGCTCGTATACCTGCTAATCGTAGTCAACTTTCAGTCTTGGCTGGATCCCTTCATCATGATTTCAGCGTTTCCCGCGGCTCTCGCTGGGATCGCCTGGTTCTTGTTCATAACGCACACGACTCTAAGCGTACCCGCGCTCATGGGAGCCATCATGTGCATGGGCGTGGCAACCTCAAACAGCATCTTGGTCGTGAGCTTTGCCACGGAAAAATTGGTGGAAGGAAAAGATTCCATCAGCGCCGCACTGGAGGCAGGATTCACGCGCTTTCGGCCGGTTCTGATGACCGCTCTGGCCATGATCATCGGCATGGTGCCAATGGCCCTCGGACTAGGGGACGGCGGTGAACAAAATGCTCCGCTTGGGCGGGCAGTAATAGGTGGGCTGCTTTTCGCGACGGTTTCGACGCTGTTCTTTGTCCCTGCATTTTTCAGTGTTCTGCAAGGTTCACACCGGCATCCGGCTCAAGCTGTAAAGGACCGGTAGGCATTTCATTCGGAGTCACTATGTTGCCTCAAACTGAAGATAGAAGACAAATCGGCGGGCAAACACCCCCATTGAATGATGTGGGGGGAGAGCAGCGTCCGCACAAACCATGGTTAGGCTTGGCGACTGCGTTGATTGTGGTTGCCACCCTCTTGGTATCAGGCATCTGGTCCCGTGTCAGGTCGCGCACGGCCCTAAAGGCGGAGACCGCGCAAGCGGCTCTCACCGCAGTAGCGGTTGTTTCGCCAAAGCAAACTGCGCCTACCGAGGAGATCATCCTCCCCGGGAACGTACAACCGTTCATTACTTCACCGATCTATGCGCGGACCAACGGATATTTGAAGAAGTGGTACTTCGATATTGGAGCGCACGTCAAGCAGGGGCAATTACTTGCTGTTATCGAGACCCCGGAAGTGGACCAGCAACTGCAACAGGCCCGCAGCAACTTGCTAACCGCACAGGCAAATCTCGAACTCGCTGCGATCACCAAAGCCCGATATCAAGGACTCTTGAAAACCAACGCGGTATCCCAGCAGGACGTCGATAATGCCGTGGGCACCTACAACGCGAATAAAGCGATCGTCGAAGCAGACCAGGCAGCGGTAGAGCAGTTCTCCGCGTTGGTGTCTTTTGAAAAGATTTACGCTCCGTTCGATGGCGTCATTACGGCGCGCAATACCGATATTGGCGACCTTATTAATTCTGGGAGCGCTGGTGGGGTGAAAACCGATCTCTTTCACATCTCTCAACCCGGCACATTGCGCGTTTACGTAAACGTCCCGGAGGAATACTCGCGCGGGGTCAAAGCCGGCATGACCGCGGATCTCGCTCTCGCCGAGTTTCCCGGGCGCAAGTTTCAGGGAAAGCTGGTGCGCACAGCCGACGCCATCAATGTGATGACCCGCACGTTGCTGATTGAAATCGATGTACCCAATCCTGCGGGCACGCTGCTCACGGGCTCTTACGCAGAGGTCCACTTGCAGGTTCCGACGCAGGCCTCCACCTTCCTGCTTCCGGTCAATACTCTGCTATTCCGCTCGGAGGGTTTACGTGTCGGCATCGTAAGAGATGGGAAAGTCGTGCTCTCAGCGGTAACTCCTGGGCACGACTTCGGCAATCAGATAGAGATCGTCTCCGGCCTCAAGGCGGATGATCGGGTCATTATCAACCCACCCGACTCAATCGTTTCCGGGCAAGGAGTCCAAATTGTTCAGGCGGCATTGCCAGGGGATATCAAGTGAAACGTGCCCGAGAGTTTATTTTGGTTGAGCGCCGGTGCCAAACATGTTGTCTGGCGGTTCTGCTCGCGATAGCTGCGTTCCAGTTGACCGGATGCACAGTTGGACCGAAATATCAGCGCCCGGCAGCAGAGGTTCCGCCGGCCTATAAAGAGGTGGGTGATTGGAAACCTGCTCAGCCGAACGACCAGAGTTTCGGCGGGAACTGGTGGGAGATCTTTCAGGATACTCAGCTGAATGCGCTCGAACTACAGGTCAACGTCTCCAACCAAAACTTAAAGGCGGCTGAGGCCCAATATACCCAGGCTCGTGCAATTCTCCGATATCAGCGGGCCGATTACTTTCCAACCGTGACCGTAGACCCCACAGCAACCCGCAACAAAACGTCCGCGAATCGGCAACCCCACAGCGCACAATTCAGTGGCATTAACTACACCGACCTTCAAATCCCTTTCGAATTGTCTTACCAAGTCGACCTTTGGGGACGAGTACGGCGCACCGTTGAGTCTTATCGCGAGCAGGCGCAGGCCAGTGCAGCCGACCTGGCAGCGGTGAACCTGTCTATGCATGCGCAGTTGGCTTTGGACTACTTCCAGGCCCGCATGCTTGATGCCGAGGAGCAGCTTCTAAATTCGACCGTCAAGCAGTATCAGCAAGCGTTGGAATTGATCGAGAATCGGTTTGGAGGCGGCCTTGCTTCCGATCTGGAGGTCCAGCAGGCCCGGACGCAACTTGAGACCACTCGCGCGCAAGCGATCGACGTTGGAGTTGCCCGCGCCCAGTTCGAGCATGCGGTGGCCGTTTTGATCGGGAAGCCTCCAGCATCTTTCAGTCTCGCTCCTCTTCCTCTCACGATGCCTCCTCCGCCGATTCCCGTGGGCCTGCCCTCAGAATTACTCGAGAGGCGACCTGACATCGCAGCTGCAGAGCGCCTGATGGCCTCCGCCAACGCACAGATTGGAGTGGCCAAGTCCGCCTATTATCCGCTTGTCAATTTGGCGGCCGCTGGAGGCTTCGAGAGTGGCTCCATTACGACATTGCTCTCCGGCCCCAGCATTTTGTGGTCGGCTGGGCCATCTGCGCTGTTTACGATCTTCGATGTAGGGAGGCGCCGGGCTGCCTCAGACCAAGCCATCGCTGCTTACGATCAAGCAGTCGCCAACTATCGCCAAACCGTGTTGACCGGCTTTCAACAAGTCGAGGACAATGTAGCTGCGTTGCGGATACTAGAGAACGAGGCTCAGGTTCAGGCCAGAGCCGTCACAGCGGCCCAGAAATATCTGGAACTCGCCATCACACGTTACACGGGTGGCGTAACTAGTTATCTGGAAGTGACAACCGCTCAGAGCGCGGCTCTGTCTGATGAAGTCACCGCGGTGAATATTCTCGGTCGCCGTATGGTGGACGCAGTCACGCTGGTTCAAGCTCTCGGCGGCGGCTGGGATCGCTCCGCATTGCCCGAACGTCCTGAATGCTGCGGCAAGCTGACTAGCACTTCAAGGTAATGCTGCCGTGCCTTTCGCAATGGTGGAGCCCCGCCTGAGAGCGACTTCCCCGTCCGGAATTTTTCACGCTGAGTCGCTCGAGTTGGGACTGGCTCGATTTTCGCGCCAAGGAGGCCGCCAAAGAGGCCGTCCCCGCATCCAAAGAAGGTGAGGCGTGGGCCCAGTATTTTTCAACACATGCTGTAGTCGCTTCGGCGGCGGCGCATTAGCACAAAGCCTTTGGCCGGCAGCGCGCCCGGCGGCCCGCCGCACACAGGCAACGGAAAGGTACGTCTAAATGGTTCGTCACTCTTATTTTCTCGCGCTGTTACTGTTGTTGAGCCCAGTCGTCGGTTTTGCGAGCGAAGCGCCAGACGCCGACTCCCCGGCCTTCACAACCGTACCTGAGCTCAGCGCTGGATTCGATCTCCTCTATCAGCAGAAGTTCGGCGAAGCGCGTGAAGCTTTCGCAAACTGGAAATCCCGCAATCCGGAGGAGCCCTTTGGTGAGGTGGCCGTCGCCGCCAGCTATC
>Ga0307479_10002014_pt1 | contig 18528 bp, 16 predicted proteins | sample atmos_gasesECM4C_FD_203743 | JGI IMG/M metagenome (GOLD analysis project Ga0307479, IMG submission 203743) | Hardwood forest soil microbial communities from Morgan-Monroe State Forest, Indiana, United States - atmos_gasesECM4C_515 | ecosystem: Environmental > Terrestrial > Soil > Temperate... | reverse complement strand
CGCTACTGGGCCTGGGAGGCGGTGTGGTTGTTGTACAACCTCGTCTCCGTGCTCAGCATCGGCTACCTGGCCGCCGGGCTGTCGACCCTCGGCGTCGAACGATCGGCGGTCAACCAGCAGCAGACCGAGCTGTACTTGCTGATCGGCGCGTTGCTCTGGACCTACCTCTCGATGGTGTTCTTCGAGGTCTCTTTCGCCATCACCTGGGAGCGCTGGGAAGGAACCATCGAGTACACTTTCATGGCACCCATCAAGCGGCTGACCCACCTGCTCGGGATGTGCGCGGCCTCCCTGATCTACGGCATCCTGCGGGCGGCCATCATCGGCCTGGGCGTCATCGCCCTCTTTCGTCTCGACCTGTCGCATGCCAACTGGCTGACGGCGTTGCTCCTCTTTGCGGCCGCTACCCTGCCATTGCTCGGCCTCGGGATCTTCACCTCGATCCTGCCGCTGCTCTCGCCGGAGAAGGGTGAGCAGATGGCCTTCGCCGTGCAGGGCGTGCTGCTGTTGATCTCGGGGGTGTACTACCCGATCACGGTGCTGCCGGCGCCGCTCCGGCTGGTGGGGATGGTGTCGCCGCTGACCTATACCCTGGACGGGGTTCGCCAGGCGCTGCTGCACGGCCTATCGGTCGCCGCGGCGCTGCCCGACATCGGCATCCTGCTGTTGATGGGCATCGTGCTGGTGCCGGCATCGGTCTGGTGCTTCGCTCGAGCCGAGACTCGGGCCAAGCGGTTGGGCCTGCTGAAGCGGAGCGGTTGATGGGTTCCAGGATCAGTAGATGAAGCCGAGCACGCCGCTCATCGAGCTGACCGTGCGGTAGTCGACGCGCCCCCAGCCGCCGCCGGGCACGCCCCACCAGTTCATCTCTGAGACCAGGAAGGAGCCGTTGGCGTTGACGCTCTCTACGTAGGCGACATGGCCCTGCGGCGAGCTGCGGCTGTAGCCCATCACCATGATCGCGCCCGGTCGAGGCGCCGAACCCTCGGCGTAGCCGAAGGGTCGGGCGTTCCACCACCACTGCGCGGCGTTTCCCCGCCACGGGACGTAGCGTTTGTGCGCGACCCACCAGGTGCAGTAACCGTAGGTGAATCCATTGCCCGCTCCCGAGACTGAGCCCACGGACCAGGCCGGGCCCGCGGTCACCCTCGTCGTGGCCAGGCGCGGGACCGGCGCGGGCGTCGCCGGCACCGGGGTCGGCTCGGAAACGGCTTCGGTGTAAATCACCATCGTCGTCCGTGCCGGCCGTGGTAACACGAGCTCGTCGTTGGTCACCGGACCGGTTTGCGGCAGAACCGCCGGGGCCGCTGAGGCCGCGACGGTTCGAGGTGGTCCCGACGAGATCGCGCCGAACCCCAGCGCGAAGATCACGCCTCCCCCGGCCGTTGCGCGCAACGTCAAACCAACGGTGCGGTTCACGGTCCAACCTCCTTCCCTCAGTTGGATCAGAAGCGCCGTCTGATCTGGCCGGTCGGAACCCTGAGTGCAAAGAAGGAGTCGACGCGTGACGTGACTGACCGTGATCGACCCTACCACAACGGGTGCACACCTTGTCAAGTCGGCGGATCCGGCTGACAGGTCCGATATATGCGGCCGCCGAACCTACAATCAACCCATGTTGGGCCGGATCGACCACGTTGGTATCGCCGTTCGTGATCTCGACCAGGCGATCGAGCTCTATGAACGACGGCTCGGGCTGCGCGCGACCGGGCGGGAGCGGCTCGAGGCCGAGGGCATCGAGGTGGCGATGATCCCGATCGGGGAGAGCCGGATCGAGCTGATCACGCCGCTGAGCGCCGCCTCGACGGTCGAGAAATTCCTGCAGGATCGGGGCGAGGCCGTCCATCACGTGGCCTATGCCACCGATGACGTCGCCGCCTCGCTGAAGAAGGCCGGCGCGGCAGGCGCCCAGTTGTTGGATGAGGTGGGGCGGCCGGGCGCGCACGCGACCCGCATCGGGTTCGTTCACCCGAAAAGCCTCTGTGGTGTCCTGACCGAGTTCGTGGAGGCGGATGGCCAGCCCGGCGCCTGAGCACAAGCCGGAGTCGCCGCCCGAGCCGACCACCGACAGTGGACTGCCGCTGAAGCCGGTGTATCGTGCTGACGACGCGCCAGGCGAGCCGCCTCCTCCGGGAGAGTATCCGTTCACGCGCGGCATCTATCCCCAGATGTACCGGCGGCGCCCCTGGACCATCCGCCAGTACGCCGGATTCGGCAGCGCGGCCGAAACCAACCGTCGCTTCCGCTACTTGCTCGCGCAGGGGCAGACGGGCCTGTCGGTCGCCTTTGACCTGCCAACCCAGATGGGGCACGACGCCGACGCGCCCATGGCGCGCGGTGAGGTGGGCAAGGTGGGGGTCTCGATCTCTTCGCTCAAGGACATGGAAACGCTGCTCTCCGACATCCCGCTGGCGGAGGTCAGCACCTCCATGACGATCAATGCGCCGGCCGCGCTGCTGCTGCTGCTCTACGAGCTGGTCGCCGAGCAGCAGGGGGTGTTGGGCGACCGGCTGAACGGCACCGTGCAGAACGACATCCTCAAGGAATATGCCGCCCGCGGCACCTACATCTTTCCGCCCCGGCCGTCGATGCGGCTGACCACCGACCTCTTCGCCTACTGCAACGAGCGGCTGCCCAACTGGAACACGATCTCGATCTCCGGCTATCACCTACGCGAAGCGGGGGCGACCGCGGTGCAGGAGCTCGGCTTCACCATGGCCCATGCCATCGCTTACGTTGACGCAGCCCGGGCGGCCGGCCTCGAGGTCGCCGCCTTCGCCCCCCGCCTCTCCTTCTTCTTCGCCGTCTTCTCCGACTTCTTCGAGGAGGTGGCGAAATTCCGCGCCGCCCGCAGCCTCTGGGCCCACCTGCTGAAACAGCGCTATGGCGTGACCGACCAGCGGGCGCAGGCGTTGCGCTTCCACACCCAGACCGGTGGCAGCACGCTGACGGCGCAGCAGCCGCACAACAACATCGTGCGGGTGGCGCTGCAGGCCATGAGCGCCGTGCTGGGTGGGACCCAGAGCCTGCATGCGAACTCGTTCGATGAGGCGCTCGGGCTGCCGTCGGAAATGGCGGCGACGCTCTCGGTGCGGACCCAGCAGATCATCGCCCACGAGACCAACGTGGCCAGCGTGGCGGACCCGCTGGGCGGCAGCTACCTGGTCGAGGCGCTGACACGCGAAATCGAAGAAGGAGCCCGAGCGCAGATCTCCGAGGTCGACCATCGCGGCGGCGCGATCGCGGCAATCGAAACCGGATTCACCCAGGATGCCATCCAGGAGAGCGCCTACCGCTTCCAGCAGGCGGTCGAGACCGGGCGGCGGGTGGTGGTCGGCGTGAACCGCTTCCAGGGTGACGACGAGGCGGTCGAGATTGTCAAGATCAGCCCGAAACACGAGCGCGAGCAGGTCGAGGCGCTCACGCGGCTGCGCGCGCAGCGAGACGCCCGCCAGGTGGAGGCACGGCTGGCCGACGTTCGCCGGGCTGCCGAGGGGAATGCCAACCTGCTGCCGCCGATGCGAGAGGCGCTGCGGGCCTATGCCACCATAGGAGAGGTGTGCGCGGTGCTACGGGACGTATTCGGCGAGTACCGACCGGGAGCGCGTAGCTAGCGCATGGCGACCCGCGCCAGCAAAGATTCCACGCCGTCGCCCTCCGAGCGACAGATCAATATCCTTCGCAAGCGCAAATACGACGCCATGCATCGCGGTGGCGATCCGGATGACAAACAGCATCCCAAGGGCAAGCTGACCGCCCGCGAACGAATCGATCTGTTGGTGGATCCTGGCTCCTTCACCGAGCTGGACGCTTTCGCGGTGCATCGCACCGAGGCGTTCGGCATGGGCGACAAGAAGATTGCCGGCGACGGCGTGGTCACCGGCTATGGCGCGGTCGAGGGGCGGGAGATCTTCGTCTTCGCCCACGACGCCAGCGTGTTCGGTGGCTCACTGGGCGAAGTCTTCGCCGAGAAGGTCTGCAAGGTGATGGACCTGGCGGTGCGGGCCGGTCGCCCCTGTATCGGGATCAACGACTCGGGCGGGGCCCGCATCCAGGAAGGGGTGGTCAGCCTGGCGGGGTACGCCGACATCTTTTACCGCAACGTCCAGTCGTCGGGGGTGGTGCCGCAGATCTCGGTGATCGCGGGACCGTGCACCGGCGGCGCGGTCTATTCGCCGGCCATCACGGACTTCATCTTCATGGTCGAGCACCTGGGCTACATGTTCATCACCGGTCCCGAAGTCGTGCGCGTCACCACCGGCGAGAAAGTGGGCTTCGACGAGCTGGGCGGGGCCGAGGTGCACAACATCAGGAGTGGGGTCGCCCACTTCCTGCACGACTCCGAGCCGGAGGCCTTCGCTGCCGTCCGCCGGTTGCTGGGCTACTTGCCGGGCAGCAACCGGGAGCCGCCGCCCCTGGTCAGGCCCACGGATGATGCCCAGCGTCGCGACGCATCGCTGCAGTCCCTCATCCCGGAGAACCCCAACCAGCCCTACGACATGAAGGCGGCCATCACCGCCGTGGTCGACCAGCAGAGCTTCATCGAGGTGCAAGAGCATTTCGCCCAGAACTTGGTGATTGGTTTTGGTCGCCTCGATGGGCAAGTGATCGGCATCGTCGGCAACCAGCCGCGCATCCTGGCCGGCGCCCTCGACATCAACGCCTCGGTCAAGGGAGCCCGCTTCGTGCGCTTCTGCGATGCCTTCAATATTCCGCTGATCACGTTTGTGGACGTGCCCGGCTTCCTGCCGGGGACGGCGCAGGAATACAACGGCATCATCCGCCACGGCGCCAAGCTGCTCTACGCCTTCGCCGAGGCGACCGTGCCCAAGCTGACGGTGATCACCCGGAAGGCCTACGGGGGCGCTTACGACGTCATGTCCTCCAAGCACATCGGCGGCGACTTCAACTACGCGTGGCCGGCTGCCGAGATCGCGGTCATGGGCCCCCAGGCGGCCGTGAACATCATCTTCAAGCGCGAGATCGCGGCGGCGAAGGATCCGGCCAGGAAGGCCGAGCAATTGGTCGAGGACTACAAGGAAAAATTCGCCAACCCCTACGTGGCGGCGGAGCGCGGCTTCCTCGACGATGTGATCGAGCCCCAGGACACCAGGCCGACGCTGATCCGCTCCCTGCAACTGCTCAAGAACAAGCAGGTCGAACGTCCGCGGCGGCGGCACGGGAACATCCCGCTGTGAAATTTCTCGAGTACCAGGTCAAGGAGCGCTTCAAGGCGGTCGGCATCCCGGTGCCGGACGGCCGGCTGGCCCGCACCCCGGACGAGGCGGCACTGGCGGCGGGCGCACTTGGCCCGGTGGCCGTCAAGGCGCAGGTCCCCATCGGCGGCCGGGGCAAAGCGGGCGGAATCAAGCTCGCCAAGACGCCGATGGATGCCAAGCGGGTGGCCGGCGAGATTCTCGGGATGACGATCAAGGGCTACACCGTACGCGAGGTCTGGTGCGAGACCGCGCAGGAGATCACCCGCGAGCTGTACCTGGGACTGACGCTCGACCGGGATGCGCGCCAGCCGGTGCTGATCCTGAGCGCCCAGGGTGGCATGGAGATCGAGGAGGTCGCCGAGCATCATCCGGAGACAATCGCCAAGCTGCATCCGGATCCCTGGCGCGGTCCGTTGCCATTCGAGGTGCGCGCCCTGGTCTTTCGCGCCGGGCTGGGCCCGCTGCAAGCCCAGCTCACCCCGCTGGTCATCAAGCTGCACGCCCTCGCCCGCACCTACGACGCCCTCACCCTGGAGATCAACCCGCTCGCGCTGACCCGCGACGGCGGCCTGGTGGCAGCCGACGGCAAGCTGGAGATCGACGAGAACGCCATGTTCCGTCACAAGGACCTGCACGGCGCGGACGAATCGGATGAGGATCCGATCGAGGCCGAGGCCAAACGCCGCAAGCTGACCTATGTCCGCCTCGACGGCTCGATCGGCGTCATCGGCAACGGCGCCGGGCTGGTGATGAACACGCTCGACCTGGTGCAGCGCGAGGGCGGCCGAGCCGCCAACTTCCTCGATATCGGCGGTGGCGCCAAGGCCGAGGTGGTGCACAGCGCCCTGGAGCTGCTGGCCACCGACCCGCAGGTCAAGGGGATCCTGATCAACATCTTCGGCGGCATCACCCGCGGCGACGAGGTGGCCCATGGCATCATCGACGCCTCGCGTGACTTGAATCTCAAGCTGCCGCTGGTGGTGCGGATGACCGGGACCCGCGAGGAGGAGGGGCGACGCCTCCTCCAGGAGGCCGGCATCGCGCCCGAAGCCAGCGCCACCGCGGCCGCCCGCAAGGTGGTCGAGCTCGCCGCTGCCGGGCAACGGTGAGCATTCTCGTCTCGCGCGATAGCCGGGTGCTGGTGCAGGGGCTGACCGGCCGGGAGGGGACGTTTCACACCGAGCAGATGAAGGCCTACGGGACCAACGTGGTCGCGGGCGTGAGCCCTGGCAAGGGTGGGTCGTCGCACCTCGGAGTCCCGATCTACGACACCGTCGCCGATGCCCGGCGCGATAGCGGCGCCGACGTCAGCGGCATCTTCGTGCCGGCGCCCTTCGCGGCCGACGCCATCATGGAAGCGGCCGCCGCCGGCATCGGCTTGATCGTCTGCATCACCGAGGGCATTCCCCTCTACGACATGGTGCGCGCCCGGGCCTTCGTCGAAGACGCGGGCGTCAGGCTGGTCGGCCCCAACTGTCCCGGGGTGGTGACCGCCGGGCAGGCCAAGGTCGGAATCATCCCCAACCACATCAATCGCGAGGGATCGGTGGGCATCGTTTCGCGCAGCGGCACGCTGACGTATGAGGTCATCCAGGGCCTGAGCCAGGCCGGCGTCGGACAGACCACCTCGGTCGGCATCGGGGGTGATCCGATCCTTGGCCTCTCTTTCAAGGAGGTGCTCCAGCTCTTCAAAGCCGACGCGGCCACCAGGGCGGTGATCATGATCGGGGAGATTGGTGGTAGCGACGAGGAAGCGGCAGCGGAGGAGGTGCTGGGCCGCGGCTTCGGCAAGCCGGTGATTGGCTTCATCAGCGGGCGCACCGCCCCGCCGGGTAAACGGATGGGCCACGCGGGCGCCATCATCTCGGGCAACACCGGGACGGCGGCCTCGAAGGTGCAGGCGCTGCAGCGCGCCGGGGCGCTGGTGTGCGACACCATCGAGGAGGTGGTGGCGGCCGCCGGTGCCGCCCTGGGTCAACCGTCGAGCGCCGCACACCGCTAGGCCGTCGCCGAACCGTCGAGGCTTCCGCGCCGGGGCCGGCACGCCGTCGCCGCGGCCGCTGGTGGCGCCGGATCGGTCTCGCCCTGGTGGCGGTGATCGTCGTGGTGACCGTGGTGGCCTACCTGCCGGCCGGGAGCCTCACCGCCTCGGTCCCGGCGGCGAATCCCGGCCGGAGTGAGGGTCCGCTCTCCTGGTTGCGCACGGCGCATGGCCAGATCGTTGACGCCGCCGGGCGCAAGCTGCTGCTGCGCGGCTTCAATGTCGATGCGCTGGTTGCCTATCCGAACGATCCGCCAGCGCCGTTCGACGAGACGGACGCGAGCCTGATGCAACGGGCGGGCTTCGACGTCGTCCGCCTCGGGATCGACTGGTCGCAGCTCGAGCCGGTGCGCGGGCGATTCGACCAGGCGTATCTCGACCGAGTGGCGAGCACGGTGGCGATGCTGAACCGCCAGGACCTTTACGTCGTGCTCGACATGCACTTTCGGCTCGGCTGGAGCCCCCGGTTTGGCTACTCCGGCGCCCCCGCCTGGGCCACCATCAGCGCACCGAACTGGAATCCCCTGCCGCAATACTCCTGGAGTCCCTCACTCATCCCGGCCGCGATCGCCTCCGACATGTATTTCTGGTTGTCATCCGATTGGAAATCGGACTTCTACCGGGCATGGCAGGCGCTCGCTCTCCGGTTCAAAGACACGGCCGGGGTGGCCGGCTATGACATCTTCAATGAGGCGCACCCGCTACCGATCCCGCCGCGCATCTTCGAGAAGTTCTATCTCTGGCCGATGTTCCGCGATGCCATCGACGCCATCGGCGCGGTCGATGCCAACCATCTGTTCTTCGTGCAGGGCATCCTCCTGCTCAGCCTGAACACGGTGGTGGTTCACCTCAAGGCGCCCGACGTCGTCTACGGCACCCACCTCTATGAGGGTTCGCTGATCCCGCCGTTCTGGAATGGCGATCCCACCTATCTCCGGCAGCGTTTCCAGCAGCGAGCAAAAGAGGCGGCCCAGGTGCCGGCGCCGCTCTGGATCGGCGAGCTCGGCTACGACTTCACGCAGAAAGGGGCGCTCTCCTACGCCGACGCCACCCTCGACAACGCGGATGACCTGGGGATCGGTTGGGCCTGGTGGCAGTGGCGGGAGAATCGTTACTGGGGGATCGTCGATGCCGGCGGGCAGGTGGTCAACATGGATGGGCTGCGCCACCTGGCGCGTCCCTACATCGTCGCCGCTCCTGGTGGAATCCAGGCTGGCCGCGGCGACGGCGTGCATGGCCATCTCACGATCACCGTCAATCGCTCCCACGCGGACCAGCCGATCGTGATCGCCTGGTCCGCCCTGACCCTCTCGGCGCCCCTGGCCACCGGCACCTGTCTGACCAGCTCGCGCTGGGACGCGATCACGGCCCGACTGACGCTCCAGGTCGACCCGGGCATGGGCTGTCGCCTGACGATTCAGGCCACTTGACGCCGCCGCGGCGTCGCCTGTAACTATGAGGGGTAATCGCAGACGGAGGGGAGGAGTTGCGTCCTCGGTGGCTCGGCGGTACCCGCATAGGGGAGGAGATCGTATGAAGCGGCTGATCATGGTGGCGATGCTCGCGCTCGGAGCCTTCGCGCTCCCGGCCACGGCGACGGCGGCGCCGGCTCGGACAAACCTGTTCATCGCGCATCTGGTGGGCTGGCAGGAGACGCCGCCCAACGACAGCGCGGCCCAGGGCGAGGTGATCATGCACCTCAACGCCGACGGCACGGTCAGTTACAAGCTGATCGTGGCGAACATCAACAACGTGATCATGGCGCACATTCACGTCGCGCCCCGGGGCTTCGCCGGTCCCATCAGGCAGTGGCTCTACCCCGTCTCCGGTCCGCCACCGCAGCTTCTCCCGGGCCGAACCGACGGCATCCTCGCGGAAGGCACGTTCACCCCGACGGCGGCGCTGCTGGCCGCCATCGAGAGTGGCGGCGCCTACGTCAACGTCCACACCGTGCTTCTCCCGGCCGGCGAGATTCGCGGGCAGCTGAGAGCGCAAAACTAATCTGACGCGCGCGCGGGGCTTCTCCGAGGGGAAGCCCCACCCCCAGTTTGATGATGCTCGCGGGAGTTCGGTTCGGCGCGATCGCCGGCGTCATCGCGTTCGCCAGCACCCTGGCCGCGAACCTGGCGATCCTCTGGGTCCGCCCGTCCGACCTCTGCCGGATCGGTCCCCTGATCCTTCCCCTGCTGTACTTCGGTGCCTTGTTCGTCTTCCTCCTGCTGGCTGCCGTCGCCGGCTTCCTGGCCGGTCGCGTCGATGGAACGGTTCCCTCCGCGGCGCTGGCCGGGGTCATGGTCGGCGCCATCAGCGGTTGCGCCCTCCTGGTGCTGATTCCATTCGGCCCGGCCATCATGCATCGACTGCTGGAACTCCAGAGCCTGTGCCCGGATGGTGGCTCGTTTTCGTTCGGAACCGCGAGCTCGCCACCCCCTGGCCTCGGGACACCGCCTCCTGGTCTCATCCCGCCGCCACCCGGCGCCTTTCCCGCATCGGGAACGTTCGGGACCGGGTCGGTCCCTGTCGGGCTGATCCTTGACGTGATCGGCCTGGCGTTCGGGATCGGCGTGGGGACGGCCCTCGCAACCGGCGCCGCGGCTCTCGGTGGTCTGGCTGGGGTGGCGACGCGGCCAGCAGCCGCCCCCTAGGCTTTCATTCGCCTCTCAGGACGACCGGATCCGCGCCCACTCTGCGCCGACGATGTCCCACAGCTGGTCGGCGATGGCGCGATGCTGTGCCGCGCCAGGGTGCAAGCCATCATCGGCGAGCCATCCGTCGCCGTGGTCGGGCTGACGGCTGATGCCGGTGATGTCCGCGTAATGGAAACCGCGAGCGGTGGCCTCGGACTCTGCAGTGCGATTGAAGGCCTCCACTCGCGCACGAAGTTGGCTGGGCGTTCCAAACGGGGCGGCGCCGGGTAAGCCGGAGAAATCCGGGACGGAAATCGACAGCACGCGCTCCGCCGCCAGTCCGAGTCGCAGCACCGCCGCGTAGATCTGTTGCAGCCGGCGACGATACGATTCCTCAGTCGAGCCCTGCACGATATCGTTGGCGCCGATCAGCACCGTGGCGATGTCCGGCCGTGAGCTGCGCGCCACCGGCAACTCCTCGCGAATCAGATCGGCCGTGGTGTATCCATTGACACCAAGGTTGACCAGGGTGACGTCGCTGCCGGTCTCCTCGGTCATTCGCTTCGCGAGCAGGCTGGGAAAGTTCTGCGCCTCCCGCTCGAGCCCAGTGCCAATCGTGTAGGAGTCGCCGAGCGCCAGATATCGGATAGATTCCACAGGGCGATGTTAGGGCTGGCATGATCAGCGTGGTCAGGCGTCGATCGGCAATGGCGCCGGCGCTGCTCCTGTTCGTTGCCGCTGGCTGCGTCGGACCGGCCAACCAACCCGCTTCGCCCTCCAATCCGCCCAACTTCGGCGGGACGGCGCCCCTCGCGGCAGCGGGATGGCCGACCTATCACCGCGACCTCTCGCGCAGTGGCGACGACCCGACCACCTCGTCCCTGCTTCCGGCGCGTCAGGCCTGGGTATCGGCATCCCTCGATGGACAGGTCTTCGCCGAGCCACTCGTCGTGGGCAGCCGGGTCCTGGTCGCTACCGAGGGCGATTCGGTTTATGCCCTCGACGTCCAATCCGGCCGCACGCTCTGGCGGACCCACCTGGGGGCGCCGCTGCCGCGCAGCCGGTTGCCCTGCGGCGACATCGATCCATTGGGAATCACGGGAACGCCGGTCGCGGATCCTGAGTCGGGCCGCCTGTGGCTGGTGGCGTTTGTTGAACCCGGACGTCATGAGCTCGTTGCCCTTGACCTGGCCAGCGGGTCGGTGCGCTCGCGCCGATCGATCGATCCGCCGGGGGCGGATCCGCTGGCGCTGCAACAGCGGGCGGCGCTGGCGCTATCGCAGGGCAGCGTCTATATCGCGTTCGGCGGGCTGTTCGGCGACTGCGGGACCTACAACGGCTGGGTGATGGGCGCGCGGACCGACGGCAGTGGTTCGCTACGGACCTACCGGGTCAATACCAATGCGCGGGCGGGCATCTGGGGACCATCCGGCCCCGCCGTCGACGCCGCGGGCGATCTCTACGTCTCGACCGGCAATGGTAATTCGACGAATACCTTCGACTTCGGCGATGCCGTGGTCCGCCTCGCGCCAGATCTCCGCCTGCTCGACTGGTTCGCCCCGGCAAACTGGGCAGACCTGAATGCCGGCGACACCGACCTCGGCTCGATGGGTCCCGCTATCGTCGGCGGCAACCTGCTCTTCCAGGCCGGCAAGCAAGGAACCGGGTACCTGCTGCGGGCCGGCCGCCTTGGCGGGATCAACGGCCAGGCGTTCAAGGCGCCGGTCTGCGAGTCCGCCTGGGGTGGCACCGCCTACCGGTCGCCGTACATCTATGTCGCGTGTTCGGACGGGCTGATCGCGCTGCGGCTGGGAACGGACGCGACCTTTACGGTGGCCTGGCGCGGACCACGATTCTGGGCCGAGCCGCCGGTGGTCGCCGGCGGTCTCGTCTGGACGGTAAATCGCGACGCCGCCCGGCTGGTCGGCCTCGATTTGACCACCGGCGCAATCGCCTTCAGCCAGTCGCTCGGATCAACGCCGCATTTCGCCACCCCGGCCGCCGCGGACGGGCGGGTCTTTGTTTCCGCGGGGGCGTCGATCGTGGCCATCAGCGGGCCGTAAACGCCGATCGGATAGATTCCACAACGCGATGTCGAGCCCCACCCCGCGATCGATCGAGGCCTCCTATGCGGCCCTGCTTCAGGTGCCGGGCTTTGCTCGGGTCGCGCTGGCGACATTACTGGCGCGGCTGGGCGGGCAGATGTGGGAGATCGTGCTCGTGCTGTTTGTCCTGGCGCGCTATCGATCGCCCAGCCTGGCCGGCCTCACCGTGCTGCTCGCCATCCTCCCTGGTCTGGCGCTCAGCCCGGTGGTCGGTGCCTTGCTCGACCGCCAGGGTCGAGTCCGGCTGATGGTGATCGATTACGCCCTCACCGCGCTGCTGATGACCACCATCGTGCTGCTGTCTCTCAACCATCGGTTGCCCCCCGCGCTCCTGCTGGCGCTGGTCGCGCTCCTCGCCATCAGCAACATCATGAGCATCACCGGCGCCCGCTCCCTCTTCCCGCTGATGCTGCCCCGAACCCTCTGGGACCGCGCGAACGGGCTGGACACCAGCAGCTATTCGCTGATGGCGATCATCGGCCCCGCCATCGCCGGGGTGGTGGTGGCGAGATTCGGACCCGAGGCCGGATTGCTCGCCATCGCCAGCGTTGCCGGGCTGGCGGCGCTCTCGCTGCTAGGCGTGGCTGAACCCGTTGCCCGGATCGCCGCCGCGACCTCGCTGGTGGGGGATGCCTGGGCGGCGCTTCGATACGTGGTTCAGCATCGAACCCTTCGCGGGCTGGCGATCACGTTGTTCGTCGCCAATCTCGGATTCGGTGTGCTGCCGGTTGGCATCCCCGTGCTGGTCTTGCGTCAGCTGCACGGCAACGCCGCGACCGTGGGCCAGGTCTTCGCCGTCTTCGGCCTCGCCGGCCTGGTATCGGGCTTGCTGGTCGGTCGCCTGAATACCGAGGGTAGGGAACGGCTCTTTATCGCCGGCAGCATCGCGATCCAGGCGCCGGCGATTGCGCTGCTGGCATTCGCGAACACCCTGCCGGTGGTCTTCGCCATCGCGCTGGTCGCCGGCGCAGCTGGATCCGTGGTCAACATCGGGATCTTCGCCCTGCGCCAGCGGCGCACCGACCCGGCCTGGTTCGGGCGCGCTTTCGCGGTCTCGCTCAGCATGAATTTTTCCGGACAACCGATCGGGTCCGCGCTGTCCGGCCCCTTACTCGAGCAGTCGATCGCGCTGCCGCTGCTGCTCGGCGCGGCCGTCAGCGCGGTCGCGGTGGTGGCCGCCTTGATCCTGATCCCCAGGGATCACCGCGAAGCGCGTGCCGAGGCCTAGACGGGAAAGACGCCGTGCTTGCGGCTGACGCGTGGCCGCTGACTGGTGGCGTAGGCGGCGAAGCGGCTGATCAGCTCCGTCCGCAGGTCGGTAGGCGCCACCACCGCGTCGACGATCAGGTCCGAGGCGAGCCGGTAGAGGTCGATGTCTTCTCGGTATTCCTCCTGGAGCTTCTTGACGTACGCCGGGCGCTGCGCCTCGGGTAGCTCCTGGATCTTGTTGTAGAACACCGCGTTGACGGCCGCGCTCGGTCCCATGACACCGATCATGGCGCTGGGGAGCGCGAGCGTGGCCTCGGGCTGGTAAGCCGGCCCCGCCATCGCGTAGAGCCCCGCGCCGTAGGCCTTGCGCACGATCACCGAGATCTTCGGCACCGTGGCTTCCGCTACGGCGGCGATCATTTTCGCGCCGTGCCGGATGATGCCCTGCCGCTCGACCGCGGTGCCGATCATGAAACCAGGAACGTCGGCGAGAAACAACAGCGGAATGTTGAAGGCGTCGCAGAGCCAGATGAAGCGAGCCGCCTTGTCGGCCGAATCAACGAAGAGAATGCCGCCCTTGTGCAGCGGCTGGTTGGCGATGACCCCGACCACCCGCCCAGCGATTCGTGCCAGCCCGCAGATGATCTCTTTCGCGTAGAGCTGCTTGATCTCGAAAAAGCTGCCGGCGTCGATCACGCCGTCGACTAGCTGCTGCATGTTGAAGGCGCGCCCTTCGTCTTCGGGGACCAGGGTGTCCAGTGGAGCCGTTGGCCGGGCTTCGACCGCGGGTCCAGACAGCGGCATCTCGGACCAGTTCTGCGGGAAGTACTCGAGGTAGCGGCGACCGGCTTCGATGGCATCTTCGTCCGAGGTCACCAGCAGGTCGGCGAGGCCGCTTACCGTCGCGTGCATCCGGGCGCCGCCCATCTCCTCCAGCGTGACCTTCTCGCCGATCACCATCTCGGCCATCCGCGGCGAGCCGAGGTACATGCTGGCGTTGCCCTCGACCATGATCGTGATGTCGCAGAAGGCGGGGATGTAGGCGCCACCGGCGGCCGACGGCCCGAACAGCAAACAGATCTGGGGGACGACGCCGGAGAGTTGCACCTCCTGGAAGAAGATCCGGCCCGCGTGGCGCCGGCCGGGAAACATCTCGACCTGGTCGGTGATCCGGGCCCCGGCGGAATCCACCAGGTAGAAGATGGGGACACGGAGCCGCTCGGCCGTTTCCTGGATCCGAATGATCTTCTCCACCGTGCGCGGCCCCCACGACCCGGCCTTCACCGTTGGGTCGTTGGCCATGACGCAGACGGTGCGGCCGTCGATCCGGCCGACGACGGTGACCACGCCGTCGGCGCCATAGCCGGGCTCATCCGCGTGGGCCAGCAGCCCATCCTCGATCACGAAGTCGGGATCGAGCAGCAGCTCCAGGCGGCGGCGTACGGGAAGCTTGTGCTCCTGGCGCAACTTATCGGCGTACTTCGCCGAGCCCCCGGCCCGGGCGTTCTCGCTGCGCGCCTTCAGATCGTCGGCGGCGCTGGGTTTGGGATCCGGTTTGGCGGCGCTCACGCCGGAAGACTCCTCGCCTGGGTTTGCTCGACGGCATGCAATTTGCCAGGGAGCGGAGCCCCGAGCGTTCGCTCCAGCCCGCGAGCCACCTCCAGGAGCCGGGTGACATCGACCCCGGTCTCGATGCCCATCGACTCGAGCATGGCGATGGCGTCCTCGCTGCACAGGTTGCCGGCCGCGCCGGGGGCGAACGGGCTACCGCCGATGCCGCCCACCGAACCCTCGAAGAGGCTGACGCCGGTTTCCAGGGCGGAGAGCAGGTTGGCCATCGCCGCCCCCCGCGTGTCGTGGAAATGCGCCCCCCAGCGGACCGCGGGGAGGACGTCCTTCATCGACTCGAAGACACGTTCGACCTGAGCCGGGTTGGCAATCCCGATGGTGTCGGCCAGGGCGATCTCCTGGATGCCGGCATCGGCCAGCGCCCGGGCCACCCGCGCGACCTGCTCGGCGGACACCTGGCCCTCGTACGGACACCCGAACGCCACGCTGACGCTGGCATCGACCACGATGCCGTCGCGCCTCGCCACGCCCACCAGCTCCGTGATTTCGTCGAGCGTCTGGTCGACCGATCGATTGAGGTTGTGCTGGTTGTAGCCATCCGTCGCCGCCACGGTCACCGCGACGTTGCGCACCCCCGCCTGTTGGGCGCGTTCCAGGCCGCGGCGATTGGGAACCAGCACGCGGAGATTCGCGATCCGATCCGGCAGCGCCTCGAGCACGGCTTCCGCATCGGCGAGCTGCGGCACCCACTTGGGATGCACCATCGAGGTGGCCTCGACCCGGCGGAAGCCGCACTCGAGCAGACCGGTGATGAGGCCGACCTTTGCCGGGGTCGGGAGGGTGGTTGGCCAGCTCTGCAAACCGTCGCGAGGACCGACCTCCACCCAGTCGACCGATGGCCTGTTCATCGACCGGTGAATCGCGGCTCGCGCTTCTCGAAGAAGGCATTGACCCCTTCCTTCAGGTCGTCGCTCAGGCTGAGGAGCGCGAGTTGGTCCTGCAGATACGCGAGGGCCGCCGGGAAGCTCATGTCCTCCATGGTGTAGAAGGCTTCCAGCCCGAGCTTCATTCCGATCGGGCTCTTGCGGGCCAGCTCTGCCGCCAGGGACTCGACCTCGGCATCCAGCCGATCCGCCGCCACCTGCCGGTTGATCAATCCCAGCCGGACCGCCTCGGCGGCGTCGATGCGCTTCCCGGTGAGCATCAACTCCATTGCCGCCTTGCGCGGCAGGTTGCGGAAGACGATGGCCATGATCATCAGCGGGAACACCCCGACGTTCACCTCTGGCATCCCGAACTGCGCCTCGCTGGCCGCGATCGCGAGGTTGCAGGCGGCGACCAACCCGAATCCGCCCGCCAGCGCGTGGCCGTTGACCCGGGCCAGGGTTGGCTTGCCCAGCCGGGTCATGTCGAGAAACAGCTCCGCCAGTTGCTGGCGCTGCAGATGACGATCGAGCTCGGGTTGCTCACTGCGGAAGCTATTGAGATCGGCGCCCGCGGAGAAGATCGTGCCGGATCCGGTAATCACAATGACCCGGATGGCGGGATCGCGTTTGGCCTCCTGCAAGGCGGCGCGCAGTTCCACCACGACCTCGTGGCTGAGGGCGTTGCGCGCTTCCGGGCGGTTGATGGTGACCGTGGCGACCGCGTCGCGCCGCGCATAGAGGAGGTGCTTCGACTCCACGCAGGCAAGTATATGGCGCGTTTTCGGCGCTCTTAGAATGAGTTCGTGGAGGACGTCGTGCTGGTGGCGGCCGCCCGCACACCGTTTGGCAAGCTGGGCGGCGGCCTCTCGACCCTGACCGCCCCCGAACTCGGAGCGGTCGTGATCAAGGAAGTGCTCGATCGCGGGCACGTCGAAGGCGGCGACGTCGACCAGGTGATCATGGGGACCGTGATCACCGCCGGCATGGGCCAGATCCCGGCGCGGCAGGCCGCCATCAAGGCCGGATTGCCCACCAGCGTGCCGGCACTGTCGGTGAATAAGGTCTGCGCCTCATCGCTCAAGGCGGTGAACCTGGCGGCGCTCCTGATCCGCAACGGCGATGCCGAGGTGGTGGTGGCTGGCGGGATGGAGAGCATGAGCCAGGCGCCCTATCTGCTGGAGAAGGCGCGCTTCGGCTACCGGCTGGGTGACGGCGCGCTGGTCGACAGCATGGTTCGCGACGGCCTGATCGATCCGGCGAACGGCTGCCACATGGCGATCGAGGGAAGCGATGTCGCTAAGGAGTTCGAGGTTTCCCGCGAGCGGCAGGACGCCTACGCGTTCGGCAGCCAGCAGCGCTACGCGGCGGCGCTGAAGTCCGGCCACTTCGCTGATGAGCTGGTCGCGGTGGCGGTCGCGAATCCAAAGGGCACCGGCACGGTCTCGGCGGACGAGCAACCCCGACCCGATACCACGCTGGAAGGGCTGGCGCGGCTGAAGCCTGTCTTCCAGGCGGACGGTACCGTCACCGCCGGCAACGCGCCGGGTGTCAACGACGGCGCGGCGGCGCTGCTCGTGATGAGTGCCGCGCAGGCCAAGCGGCGCGGCCTTCCCGTCCTCGCGCAGTGGCTGACGTATGGCGAGTCGGCCGCCGACACTCCCTACCTGGCGACGGTGCCCGCCTCGTCGATCCAGGCCGCGCTGAAGAAACTCGGCCTGCGCGTCTCGGACATGAGCCTGTTCGAAATCAACGAGGCCTTCGCCGCGGTGGCCTGCACCGCCATGGATCTGCTCGGCATCGACGAGGAGCGGGTCAACGTCGACGGTGGCGCGCTGGCCGTCGGCCACCCGATCGGGGCCTCCGGGGCGCGCATCCTGATGCACCTGGCCTACGAGCTGCGCCGCCGCGGGGGCGGCTATGGCGCCGCCGGCATCTGCTCCGGCATGGCGCAGGGGGAAGCCACCATCATTCGCGTAAACGGCGCCTGAGCCCATGGACCTCTCGCTCAGCCCACAGCACCGCGAGATTCGCCAGCTGGTTCGCGATTTCGCCGAGCGCAAGGTCAAGCCGCGCGCGGAGGCGATCGATCACAGCGATGAATTTCCGCGCGACCTGGTCGCCAGGGCCGCCGAGCTGGGATTGATGGGGATCCTCGTTCCGGAGGCCTACGGGGGCGCCGGGCTCGACCACCTCGCCTTCGCCATCTTCGTCGAGGAAGTCGCGCGCTATAGCGCCAGCACCGCGGGCATCCTCGATGTGCACGGCTCGGTCGGCACCGAACCCCTCCTGCTCTTCGGCAACGAGGAGCAAAAACGTCGCTGGCTGCCCGACCTGGCGACGGGGAAGAAGCTCGCCGCGTTTGCGCTGACTGAACCCGAGGCCGGGTCGGATGCGGCGCACCTCAAGACCACCGCCAACCGGAACGATGGGACCTACGTCCTGAACGGCACCAAGATCTTCATCACCAACGCCGGCGAGGCCCAGCTCTACCTGGTGATGGCTGCCACCCAGCCGGGTTCCGGGGCCGAGGGCATCACCGCCTTCCTGGTGGGGGGCGATAATCTCGGGCTGAACGTCGGTCCCCGATTCAAGAAGATGGGATTGAACGGCTCCGCCATCGCCGAGGTCCACCTGGAAAATTGCGTCGTCGCCGAAAACGATCGTCTAGGGGAGGAGGGGCAGGGATTCAAGATCGCGATGCGCGCCCTCGACAGCGGTCGGATCGGCATCAGTGCCCAGGCGGTCGGCCTGGCGCAGGGCGCTATTGACGACGCCATCGCCTACGCCAAAGAGCGCAAACAGTTCGGCAAACCGATCGCCGAGCTGCAGACC
>Ga0307479_10002013_pt1 | contig 18531 bp, 16 predicted proteins | sample atmos_gasesECM4C_FD_203743 | JGI IMG/M metagenome (GOLD analysis project Ga0307479, IMG submission 203743) | Hardwood forest soil microbial communities from Morgan-Monroe State Forest, Indiana, United States - atmos_gasesECM4C_515 | ecosystem: Environmental > Terrestrial > Soil > Temperate... | reverse complement strand
ATCCCCTCCTGTGACTGCACTGAGCGCGCGGGCAAGGTACGCGTGGCTGCGGATTTATCCCGCCCCGCTATAGTACGACTTTTTCGGCGGCGTGGATTAACACAAAAAATAAGGGGAGGATGCTCTGGAATCCTCCCCTGAATTGCTCCGCGAATGGAGCATCTTAGCTTGTTTATTGACCCGAGGTGGAAGCGCTGGCCGCCGTGCTGCCGGTAGCCTTGGGTACGCTCAGGTAGCCCGAAGCGGCTGACTTCGTAACTTTGTTGATGACCAGTTCGAGGGCCGCGCGGCTCCCGCCCGTGTAGAAGAAAATCGGCTCGTTGACGGAGCGGTTCTTCTTCTCGAAGGTCCTGTCATCCGCGAGTACGTTGATGGTGAACTGGCTCTTCTTCTGGTTGGTGCTCTTCAGCTCCACCTGTACGGCGCCGACCTTCTGCGCACCAGCCTTGCGCGTGACCGTAAATTCATAGTAGTCGCGCGTGCCCATGTGGCGCAGCTGATCGATCTCATCGTGGTTGCGGGCGATAAGCGTGCCCATCTCGCTGCGCGCCATTTGCAGATTGTTCTTGGTGGCGTCGAGATCGGTTCTCACGCCCGTCACGTCGGTGTTGAGCCTGTTGACGTCGTCTGCGTTAGCCTTGGCGGCAAGCTGCGTGTTCACGGAGCTCTCTAAGCCTGCGATCTTCTTGTCCACGGCGACCGAGGACTGCTTGTTCTGCTTGCGGGCCTTGACCAAGTCCGCTTGCGTGACGTTCAGCTTATCGGTGACGACTTTGAGGTCGCTCTGGAGTTGCTGATTAATGTCATCTTCCTTGGCGAGCTTTTGTGCCAATGCATCATTGGCTTGCTTCACCGAGGTCTGCGTCGCCTGCTCCACGCTATTTGCATGGTTGAGGGCGCTCCACCCAATTCCTATACCGAGCAGCGAAACTCCCGCCAGCACCGCCAGGGCAATTCCGACCCAGCGCGGCGTCGCGGTCGAGGTCACTTGAATCGGTTCTTGATACTCGCTCATTGACTTCGTCTCCTTGTACAGCGATACCCTGCGCAATAGAAACAAGCACCCGGTACACCAAAGACGTGAAGGGGGACCAGTGCTCGCGAACTATAAGAATCGGTGGCACTTAGGCCGCGTGGAACCGAGAAACAGTGCAGGATTATAGAGTACTAGTACTAGTAAAGTTTACGTGGTGTCGGCGTGGCGGAAAATTTGTGCCGTTTCGGTAATCGGTTCCCGATTTACTCACAGGACCGCTCAGCACTCAGTGTAACTGATGGGGAAGGCAAGGTTTGTTATTGAGGTCCTAGGCTGCTTTTGTGTTTCCTACAGCTTCTTCAGCGCGGGCAGGCCCGAAATAACGGTCCAGCGTGGTATTGGCGGCGTCCAAAACGACATGACAATCCGGGCACCCGCTTAGGTGCTTCTCGATCTCGCCTGCCACCGATGGCGACAGCTTTCCCTCTAAGTACCAACAAATCAAATGGATAGTGTCTCGACAACTCATGTTTCCCTTCCCCTGGCGCGGCCCCTGTCGAACGCCCACCTGGGCACTGGTACGAGCACTTGCCTTACCAAAGCGTGTTGGCCATTTCCTTGGGCATAACCCTCATGGAATCAGGCGGGTATGAATTTGCGGCACAGCACGAGATAGGCTTTCTGGGAAATCTTTACATCCGCGGCGGCTTTTCCGTGGCCCAAGGGCTGGGAACTTGTCTTCCGTGATGGTGTCCAACGCAGGGAGGACGCGCGCAACCTCACATCCCTGCCAGCGCGGCGCCGGACTCCTGCAGAAGCAAACAGGGTCCGGTGTCGCAAAGTCTCGATGAGTACGCTCGCACCAATTTTCGTGGAGGTGTGTGATGTCGCTCGATCCAAAGTCCGTCCCGTGGCAAAATCTTGGTTCACTGCAAGGTTGTTTGGTCGAAGGTGATCCGGAGCAACGTGCTCGCGAACGTCGAATGCGCCGCAAGGCATTGATTACATCAGTGCTTGTGCAAGCCGGCGTTCTCGCTGCACTAATACTTGTGCCTTTGTTTGCGAAGCCTGCGCGTTTGGTTGTGGCAGTCGCTACGCCGATTCCGCCCTATCGGCACGTGAGGGAGCAGCCCCATACGACGGAAAGGCCGGACACTGACGTAAGGCATATTTGCGTCACCTGCTTCAATTCACACCCAGCTAACCTGGATACCAATAGGATTGAATCGAGCACTCTCGAGGAACCAGCTCAGGATATTGGGCCCGGCGTTCCCGCGGTTCCATGCCCAAGTTGCATCAATATCCCGACTGCAGGGCCACAGGCTCCTGCAGCCAGCGAGCCGCGGCGACAAAGGCCACCGCTGCTTGTCACGCACATCGATCCCGCGCTGCTTATTCATCGAGTGGAGCCAGTGTACCCGACATTGGCAAGGCAACTGGGAAGAGCGGGGCGCGTTGAACTCCGGGCAGTCATCGCGACGAACGGCACAATCCAATCGCTGCAAGCAGTGAGCGGGGATCCGCTATTCTACCAATCAGCCATGGATGCGGTGCGCCAGTGGCGCTACAGGCCGACGGTGCTCAACGGCGAAGCCGTGGAGATCGACACCTTCATCACCGTGATCTACAACATCAACCGTTGAAGAAGAATTTCCGAAGTATACAAAGCGGTGCTAGGGCCGCGCTCTGCCCGCACTGCCGCGGCCCTTCTGCCAGCACCGTGCAACCGACACTCGGCCGTCGCTTCCTTGACTAGGTTAGAAGCGAAAAACGATACCAGTCGACACGCGCAAATTGTTTTGACTCCTGGCGTTGGGGTTGTTGAATTCGTTGAAACGAGTCAGCAAGTAATCGACTTTGGCTGGACGAAGGGAGAAATGCGAGCTGAGACGGTAGTCGAGCCCGCCGCCGACGGTCATAGCAAAGGCATTCTGGCTGTTGGTTGTGGCCAGCAGACTTGCGCCGGTATGCGCCACGCCGAAGAGCACTTCACCAAACGGTGTCACGCGTCCAAAGCGATGATAGGAGACGCGCGGACCGAAGAGGTACGTGGAAAGTGTGCCGTCCACGCCGCTGCCGAGAATGGTTTTGGTGTTGTGGTAGCCGCCGAGATCAGCGACTCCGCTCAACCAACCGTTGAAGTTATATGCGATGGACGCGCTGCCGCCATTCAAGCTGAAGCTGTTCGCAGCGGACGTAGCCGGATTGGCACGCACGTACGAGTAGCCGGCGAAAACATCGATGGTCTTGCGCTCTTCCTGTGCCTGCGCGGCCACGCCGAAGAGCGAAGCAAAACCGAGTAAAGACACCACGACCCTGAGTTTCATAAAACCTCCATTCAGATTTATGTTTCAGCGCAAGCCGGCAGGATCACCGCGCAGCCGCGCGTTTCGCGGAGCGCCTCAGGCAGGAAGGCAGCTATCCGCATTTGTCTATGTTTTTACTTGCAGATACAGATGCGCGAACTGCGGCGGGAGTTACCTGAGATTTCATGAGGGCGGTACGTGGGGAGTGACCAGATTTAGATCAAAGCAGCGGTTCCGGGACGTGGCGAGCGATTGCCGCGCGCGTTTCATCCCGCAAATGTATGAGCTCGTGCCAGTCCGAGGATTCGCCGCCATCCGCACGATTGCTTTTGTGCGGGTAGATCGGTGGAGACAGAGTGATCGTCACGGTGGTCGGCCGCGGCAGGTATGTGCCGTCGCGGAGAAACCTACGCGTGCCTGCCAGCGAGACTGGAACAATCGGCACGCCTGCGGCCACCGCCGCTTTGAATGCGCCAAGTTGAAACGGGCGGATGCCATCCTCCGGAGTAAAGGTGCCCTCTGGAAAAACGAACACGGATTCGCCGCGCCGCAGAAGGTCTTCCATTTCCTCTGCTTGCCGCAGGCGCGAATTCGAGTCTGTGCGATCGAAAGAGAGGTGCCCCATCTGCCGGAGAAACGTTCCTATGAACGGCATTCCGTGCACTTCCATTTTGGCGACGAAGCGATATGGCACACCTAGACCGAGCATCAGCGGGAGCACGTCAAAGTAACTGGTGTGATTCGAGGCGAACATTTTTGCGCCGGGAGTGTCCATATGCTCCTTGCCAATTACCCGAACGGGACAGCCTATCAGTGCGAACAAAATCCTCAGCGCTGAAGATGTAAAACGGCCCGCAGCACGCCGGTCCTTGATCAGGCTCACGCGCGCGCATGTGGGCACGATCCACAGGAAAAATACAATCCCGAAGTACAAACCATAGAGAATCTCCAGGGCTCGGCCAAAACCGGCGGCTACCACCTTGCCAAAGCTCCGGATTGCGCTTCCTGTGTTGAGCCGCACAATTTGCATCCATGCGGGCGGTTTGGCGACGCTAAGCTGGCCGCTGAGAAAAAGCTGCTTGGTCTCCTCGCGGCGCAATTTTCCGCTCGATGTTTTCGGAATGCTTCCCAGCGGAAGCAACTCGACGCGATCCGGGGGGAGGCCCAGCCCTTGCGAAACTTGCTCGGTCACCGCGGCGGCAATAGCCGGATGCCGCCGCGAATCGCGTTCGCGCACCTCGGCAACGACCACGAGCTTTTCCGTGCCAGAACCTTCGTCCTTGATTCCAAAGGCGACGATACAACCTTTGCGCAGACCGTCGGCGCGCGCAGCCAATTCTTCCACTTCGTGCGGATACAGATTTCTGCCGCCCTTGATTATGATGTCCTTCACGCGGCCGGTGACGTAAAACTCTCCGTTTGCGCGATAGGCGCGATCTCCGGAATTGACCCACGCGAAATCGTTTCCACCGGCCGCGCGACCTGCAGGAAACAGCTCCTCCGGCGCGGCGGAATTCCGGTAATAACCGGCAGTCGCCGACGGCCCGCGGAACCACAGGAAGCCCTCGGTGCGATCGGAAACTTCATTTCCCTTTTCGTCAACTATACAAACTTCGTGATCAGGAAGTGCGCACCCGGAGGACACAAAGGAAATCACCGCTGCTGACGCGGATTGTACGGGCACTGCGCTTCCGTGCGTCGTAAAAGCCTCACGCTCGACGTGGTCCACCAGCGGGCCGCGGTTCAGCGGCGGAACGGTCACAGCCAGCGCGGCCTCCGCCAAGCCATAGACGGGAAGCTGCGCTTCGCGCCGAAACCCGTAACGCGAGAAACGCGCCGCGAAGCGCTCCAGTGTTTCAGGATTGACGGGTTCGGCGCCGTTCAGCGCCGCCCGCAGCGAACTGAGGTCGAGCCCTTCGATATCCTTGTCCGCAACCTTGCGTACACACAGCTCGTACGCGAAATTGGGTGCCGCGGTAATTGTTCCGCGATGTTTGTGAAACGCCCAGAGCCAGCGCTCGGGCCGCGTAAGAAAGGCAATTGGTGACATCACCGCCAGCGGCACACCGTAATGCAGCAGCGTGAGCCAAGCGCCGATGAGACCCATGTCGTGGTACAGCGGCAACCAGCTCACCCCGACGTCGCCGGGTCCGAGCTGCACCGCCTCGCCAATGGCTCGCATGTTCGCGAGCAGATTTGCATGCGTTAGCACCACGCCTTTAGGGTCGCCGGTCGAGCCGGATGTGTATTGAAGCAAGGCAATGTCCGCCGATTTTCGGGCACGGCTACCGCTCAAGTGCGCGGGCAGAGCGCCGGGCGCCGGAGGTGGCGCTTTGTCAGCCGCCTCAATCAACTTTTCCGCATCAACAACCGCCGCCAATGACTGCACGCGCGGCTTGAGCAGATGCGCCACGGTTTCGGCGCGGCGAAACGTCAGCAGCAAGCAGACTTCCGCATTGTTAAGAATGGCGGCCTGCCGCGCAGCGTATTCTTCGATGCGGTCCGCGCGGAAAGGAGGGTAAATCGGAACTGGGATTGCGCCAGCAAGGAGAATGCCGGCGTAAGAAACAAAAAATGCGCGCGATGTGGGCAACATCATCGCCACTCGGCCGCCTGCCGGCACACCACGGCGCGCCAATTCGGCGGCCACACGCTGCGCTGCCGCGTAAAGCTCGCCGAATGTCAAGGACAGCTCGCGGGCGCCGTCTTCGGTATCCTCGCTGATCAGCAGATGCGCGCGCTCCGCATCATGCGCGGCACGGAAGCGCAGAACATCGATCAGCGTTTGCGCGGCAAAAATTCCGGTTTGCACTGCTTCGCGATGCAGCGTTTGCACCGCGATGGACGCCTGAAGTGGGGAAGATACGTTTTCTTCGCTGGAGACCGCCTGCGGCGCGGCCAAAATCGCGCGCGCCAAGTCCTCCGGGGTATTAGCCTCGGATGCCGCCCGGTCCGGTAGACGCACGCCAAATTCCGTCTCCAGCCGAGACAACAGCTCGACACGCTCCAAACTCCCAAGCCCTAGCTCGCGGTCCAGATGCGAACCGGCGTGCAACATCGGCAGCGCGCCGAAGCTGCCCAACTCCTGCAGCACCTCGCGCACGATTTCCAGAACGCGCTCTTGCGTCGCGGATCGATCGAGCTGTGCCGTGGTTGTGGCCACAAAATCCAGCCGCAGACTCTACTTCTCGCGCAGGCTACCATGCAGCCGGTTCGATTGCCATTGACAACTGCCGCGAGCGTACCTAAGCGCTCTTTTGCTTGCTCTGCGCAGCCCAGCCCTTGGGCATCAGCGTAGTCGAAAGGTCCACGCCGGAAAGATCAGCGCCGCTCAGATCTGTTTCGCGCAGGATGGCCACGCCCAGGTCCGCGCCCGTGAATTTGGCCCCGTTCACATTGGCCCCGCGCAGGTTGACATTGCGCAACTGCGCCCGCTCGAAATTCGCATTGGACAAGTCGCAGCGGAAAAACTCTATCCCGCTCGCTTGCGCTTCCGTAAGGTCCGCGCCGGGCAGAATCGCTTCGGTCAAGTCCGCGTTGCGCAGATCGGCCTGGCGCAAGTTCGCGCCCGAGAGATCGGCCCCGGGAAGCTTCGATCGTCGCAAATCAGTCCCAGCAAGATTCGCATTGCGCAGGATCGCGCCGCTCAGGTTCACGCCGCTCAGGTCCGCCCGCGAAACGTCCGCTCCGGTCAGATCGGCCCTTGCGCCGCCATCCTTCCCCTGAAAAAAGCGCGAGTGCGCCTCGAGTATCTCGGCCACCGTCTTGCCGTTGTGCCGGATGCTTTTGGCCTTCCGCAATCCCATAGTCGTCCCACCATCTCCTGTTTGTCGGCTCTATTCTACTGAAGCGGAAGGCAACCGGAAAGCGGCGTGGCGCACCTATTCAGTATTGAATTGGATGTTGATACCTGCTGTCGCCTCTTAATTCCCGGTATCGGTTCGATAGCATCCGGCCTTACGATATAGGTGGAATGAGCAATCACAATCATCCGCGGTATTCCCTTTGGCTTGCCGGCGGCTTTGCATTCGTTGCGGCAATCGCGTGCGGGTACACCCGGGCGGTTGCACAAACGCAAGGGCCCGAAGACGAGATTGTGGCCAATCTTGCCGGAGGCCGCGTGATCGTTCACGTCGCAGGCGACGGCAACATTATTTTTGCCGCCATCAATGAACCCGTGGAAGCCGGCGGCGTCCCACCGCGCGTGGTAGAGGTCGACGCGGCGCATGTCGCCGTGCTCCTGGGCGCGTCCGAATGGCGGCTTCCGGCGGATCCCAATCCGGTGCGCCTGGATCGCAACTTTGAGCGCATTCACGCGAGAGACCCAAAATATCAATACAACCCTGCCGAAGCAGAGCCGGACCTGGAAACCATTGGCGTGGCGGTCCTTGAGAAATTGCGCCCCCTCACCGCGCAACTTCACCACAAGATCGACCTACTGCCCGATGAGCCGCTGCTCGAGATGGTGCTCATCGGATATGCGCCGAATAATTACGGCCCTGAGGTTTGGACCGTCGAATACCGCGTGCAGCAGGAGCAAGTAGCGACTCGCGGTGAGTATTGGCAGACGCGCATTCTGCGGCCTCGATTCACGCAGCTGTATCCACCGGAAAAACGTGCGCCGCGCATGATCGTCGAAGCGCGTTATCCTGCGGATCTGAAGGCGCCCACGCTCATGGCGCTGATCCAAGGCGACGACCCAGCGATTGCGCAGCTTCGCAGTTCAGACGCGCGCTTTGCCAAAGTGATTGCCGCGGTGGACAAAGGGCAAGCGCAAAAAGCTGCTCCGACCGATGCCGCGGATTTCCTTCGCGCCGTGCTGCCGCTCATTGCCAACAAGCAACCGTTTATCCTGGCCAAAATGGAAGAACAGCACGGGTTTGACTGGATTGTTCCGCCGGACGAGCCTGTGGAACGGGCAAAGAAGGGAGAGGAGAACAAGAACCGCCCCCCGGAGGCGCCCAGCTTGCTCCGGAAGCCCAATCCTCCGAACCATTAGGAAATCCGTTCGATCCTGTCGCCGCGCCGAATCATCCCGCCGGTGACTACCCGGCACAACATTCCGCGACGGCCGCGCAACTCCCGTCGCAGTCCCGGCCTGATTTTTTCCAATAAATCACCAGGCGTGCATACGACGCTGACTTCCAGTTGCGCCTCGCCAACGCGAAGCCGCTGCCCCGCACGTAGCCCATTCACGTTGATTCCACGAGTGGTGATGTTTTCCCGAATGATTCCCGGCTGCAGTTCCATCAGCTCCAAGGTTTCGCTGTCCATGAGCAACACCTGGCGCGGGCTGGCGGTCCTGGCGTGCGCGCAGCCCTCGAATCCGGAGTCCTCTGACGCGCGAATCTGCTCGAGCTCCTCCATCGGCAGCCGCTTTTGGGAGACTCGGAATAGATGCGACACGTGTGCCATGTTTCACTCTCCTGCCGCCTGCACGCGGCGCGCATTGGCGGCGATGTCTTTGCGATAATGCATGCCTTCAAAGCGAATCCTTGCAGCACCTTCGTAGGCCTTCGCCACGGCTGTCTCAATGGAAACGCTTGCGGAGGTGACGCCTAGAACGCGGCCACCACTAGTAACAACCGAGTCGCCTTTCCGAAGGGTGCCAGCATGAAAGACCTCCACACCGGTAACACGCTCCGCAGCGGTTAGACCATCGACTTTCATCCCTGTCGCAAACTTGCCCGGATATCCGCCTGAAGCGATAACAACGCACACGCTAGCGCCTGGTTTCCACCTCAAACGGGAAGGCTCGAGGATTCCGGCGGCAAGTTCGGCAAGGACTTGTGCCAAGTCGAAGTCCATCCGTGTGATGATTGCTTGCGTTTCGGGGTCTCCTAACCGGCAATTGAACTCAAGCACCTTGGGTCCTAAAGCGGTTAGCATCAAGCCGAAGTATAGGAAGCCCTGATACGCAATTCCGTCCGAGGCCAACCCACGCATGGTCGGTTCAACGATAGACTGCAATATTTGTTCTTGGATCTTCGGAGACAGGAGTTCGTCTGTCGAATAGGCGCCCATGCCGCCGGTATTGGGACCGCAGTTGCCGTCAAAAACTCGCTTGTGATCGCGGGTCGGCACCAGAGGGACGTAACGCTGGCCATCCGTAACTATAATAAAAGACAGCTCGTCGCCCTCGAGCGCTTCCTCCAACAGCAAGCGTTTTCCGCCGGTTCCAAACTCATTCTCGTCCATCGTTCGCCGGATAAAGTCTTCAGCGGCGGCCGCGTCCTGAGCAACAAATACTCCTTTGCCGGCGCACAAACCATCCGCCTTTATGACCACCGGCCAGTCCACACTCGAGAGCGCGGCAATAGCGCCCTGCGAAGTGTCGAACTCGCCGTACACTTGCGCGGTCGGAATACCCTGTCGGCGCAAAAATCGCTTCGCGAAAATTTTGCTACCTTCGAGCTGCGCGGCCTGCTTTGAAGGTGCCACAATCGGCCAGCCGCGGGTGCGGAAGGCATCACCGATCCCGTTCACTAAGGGTAGTTCCGGGCCGACAATGGTTAGGTCGGGACTGAGTCGCTCCGCCAAAGCAACGAGGCCGGCTACGTCCGCAGGATCGGCGGGCAGACACTCCGCCTCGGCTTGGATTCCACCATTTCCGGGCGCACACCAGATTTTCTCGACTCGCGAGCTTTGCCTTAGCTTCCAGACCAGTGCGTGCTCTCGCCCTCCGCCACCGATGACCAACACCTTCATCTATTTTCCTCTTCGCCGACTTCTTCGGAACGATAGAGCCAGTCCCCGGTGGTGTCAACCTGGCGCCAATCACCGCCGTCGCGCCCAAATCGGCCGCCCCCCAACAAGTGTTTCGTATCGCTTAACCGTTACTTATTGCCGGAACCGCCCGGAATTAACCTTCTTGCGGCACGGCCTGCTCGTAAACTGAAGACAACGCCCCTGGTGCTCCGAGCCAGGGAGGCGTCAAACCATGCTGATTCCTTTGCGCCACGAGAACATGGAGGGCCGCCGTTGGCCGGTCATCTCGATCGCCATCATTGCTATTAACATCCTCGCTTTTTTCGGGACCCACTGGCAAATCGAAGCGCAGAATCCGAAGCGCTCGGAAGTTCGCGCGCACATTCTCCTGCTTGCAGCTACTCACCCTGAACTCACTATGAACTCCGAGGCGCAGGAATTCGTGACCAGATTTCAAAAAGACAGTCCGGCCGTGTGGAGCCGGGTCACTTCGCAGAGCCGGGATGTGGTCGACGCCTGGGACGCGAAAATGCGCTTGATCGAAGATCCTGCTGAATTGCAGCGACAGATGGATTCGCTGGAACAGCAATTCGCGGAACTGGAGCACAGCTCGATTCTGCAGCGCTACGCCTTCATTCCCGCGCACCCGCAACCGATTGCCTACGTCACCGCGAACTTTCTGCACGGCGGCTGGCTGCACATCATCGGCAACATGTGGTTCTTGTGGCTTGCCGGCGCCATTCTGGAAGATACGTGGGGGCGCGTCATTTATCCCATCTTCTATTTCATTTCCGGAGCGATGGCGCTGCAGTTTTATGCTTGGGCGAGTCCCGGAAGCATTGTTCCTACGCTGGGCGCGTCCGGCGCCGTAGCCGCTTTGATGGGAGCGTTCTTGGTGCGCTACCCAAAGACCAAAATCGAAATGTTGTGGCTGTTTGGCTTTGGTTTTCGCTCCTATCGCTTCCATGCCCGCGCGTACTGGCTTCTTCCGCTCTGGTTGGGGATGGAAATATTTTCGGGAGCGATTTTCGGGAGTTCTTCAGGAGTCGCGCATTGGGCGCACGTCGGGGGCTTTGTTTTCGGCGCGGTGGGCGCAGTCGGTCTCAGCTATTCGGGCCTGGAGCACGTAGCCAATCAAGCTATCGAAGCCAAAGTCACCTGGACCGCCGACCCAGCTATCGTCCAAGCGACCGAAAAACTGGATCAAGGAAACCTGGACGAAGCCATCGCGATTCTGCAAACCCACACGGCGAGTCCTTCGGCCTCGACTGATGCTTGGACACTCTTGTCGCAGCTCTACTGGCGCAAGAATGACATCCCGAAGTATCACGAGGCAACCATCACGCTTTGCCAAATGCACCTGAAGGCACAGAACGTCGATGCCGCTTGGCAGGATTTTGGAGAGTACTTGAACTCCGGCGGCGAGCGCATGCCTGCGTCTACGTGGCTGGAACTTTGCCGCGCTACGGAAGGCCAGCAGAATTTTGAACGCGCCGTCGAGGAATACGATAAGTTGGCGCGCGCCTATCCGAACGAACGGCAATCCTTACTGGCCTTAATGGCTGCCGGACGACTGTCGCAAAAGAAGTTAAACCGCCCTGCAGAAGCCCTCTGCTTTTACAAGGCCGCTGCGGATTCGCCCGTTCCCCACGTGGATTGGGAGATGAACATCCAGGGCGGAATTATGGAAGCGCAAAAGGCCCTGTCTGCGACCGAAGCTCCCGCCGCGAAGTCCTAACCCTCGTGCAATAGAGAACCGATAGCGGTTAGCAGTCACGCGTGAAGTCTAGCACTTTTGACTAACCTAATCCAATCATAATAAGAGTTAGTATTAAACCTAGGCCGTGCTCGCAGCGCGAATGGGAATTGTTACGCTTGAGACGGCGTCAGAGGAGGCCAGCATGTGACACCGACCATCGAAGATGCCGCCAGGATCGATTACCATGCACGGGGAGTGAACTTCGCCGGTGACAACACCCTTGGCTTCAATCTCAACGCGGCCTTTTGCAAAAATCACGCCGTCGAACCGGCCAGAGATCACCACGCGGTTGCCTTCGATCTGTCCCTCGACTTTGGCCCCTTCGCCGAGGATGACCGTTTGCTCCGAGATGATGTTTCCTTTGACGTTGCCGTCAATTCGGAACGTCCCTGTGACGGTAAGCGTGCCCTCCAGGGTCACGCCTTGATCGATAAAACCTGTCCACTCTTCGTTGCTTCCGCCCTTTGTCGCTGCTCCTGGCCACTTCCACGCCATCACAAGCCCCCAGAATGACTCCTACCACTCTAGCGACGCCCGCAGACAAGTCAACGAAGCGTTGCGGTGGTAGTGTCGAATCAGCCGATGATTACGAGAAATAGGTGGCACATTCCGCACGGCCTAGTTGGCCTATTTCATCAATCGATCGTATAGCCCCATCAGCTGGGTATCCTCATAATACTCCAACACAAGCTGTCCGGGCCGCACCTTGGTCTTTTCGCGCAGCAGAACCTTGGTGCCGAGATGGCGCTGCAATTCGTCAAGGGCAGCGCGAATGTTGGCGTCATGCGGAACGCCCGCTGCTGCGCTGCCGGTGCGCGCGCGACGCGCAGCTAGTCGTTCAATCTGCCGGACCGTCAAACCGCCACGCGACGCTCGTCGAGCATAGCGCATTCGGAGCTGCGTGTCGGCGACAGCCAGCAGCGCCCGGCCGTGCCCCGCGCTCAGTTTGCCTTCCTCGATCCACTCCTGAATCGTTGGTTCCAATTTCAGGAGGCGAATCGCATTAGCAACCGTCGCGCGGTCCTTGCCGGTGCGTTCGGCGACAGACTCCTGCGTGAGTTGAAATTCCTGCATGAGCCGCTCGAAAGCACGCGCCGTTTCGATGGCATTCAGATCCTCACGCTGGATGTTTTCGACCAGGGTCATTTCCAGAGCTAATTCGTCGGAAACCTGGCGAATGATTGCCGAAACCCTGGTCAGGCCGGCTCGCTGCGCTGCACGCCAGCGGCGCTCGCCTGCGATGAGCTGGTAGCGTCCAGCAACCGGCCGCACAATGAGGGGCTGAATGATGCCGCTGGCCTTGATGGAGCGTGCCAATTCCTCCAAAGCTTCTTCCCGAAATCGCGTGCGGGGTTGAAAAGGGCTTGGCTGAATCAAATCCGTATCAATTTCTTGTGGGCCCGCCGACATTGGCTCACGAGCTGGTACTGCCGCAGTTCCGGTGGAAGGCGACCCGGACACCGGTGCTACGGTCGGAGCCTGCGGATCAGGCTCCCGAATGAGCGCTCCGAGCCCCCGTCCCAGTGCGTTTCTCGGCATTGGCGATTACCTCCTGAGCCAGTTGAATGTATCCCTCGGCCCCTTTGCTGTGTGCGTCATAGAAAATAATAGGTTTACCAAAACTTGGAGCTTCTGCCAGGCGAACGTTGCGCGGAATGACGCTTTGAAAAATCTGTGTACCGAAAAAACTGCGCAGATCCGTGGCGACTTGGCGCGACAACGTTGTCCGCTCGTCGAACATCGTGAGCAAAATGCCCTCGATCTCGAGGCTCGGATTCAAGGTCCTGCGAATGCGCATAAGCGTATCGAGGAGCTCCGAAACGCCTTCCAGCGCCAGATACTCGCATTGTATCGGCACCAGTACCGCGTCCGCGGCAACCAAGGCATTCAGAGTCAACAAATCCAGCGCAGGAGGGCAATCGAGAATAATGAAGCGGTATTTTTCGCGAAGTCCATTCAGAACGGACTTCAGTTTGTATTCGCGCCCCTCGGCGGAAACTAATTCGACAGCAGCCCCGGCAAGGTTCTTATCCGCGGGGACCACATCCAGGCGCTCGACCTGCGATTTCTGAGTAATCCGATCGAAGGGTTCGTTTAAAATCAGGGAATGGTAGAGGGTGCGCCGAGAGGGATCCTTTTGAAAGCCAATCGCCGCTGTTGCGTTGGCCTGCGAGTCGCAATCGACGAGTAAAGTGGCTTGATCTGCCGTGGCGAGGCAAGCGGCCAAATTTACGGCCGTAGTGGTCTTGCCCACGCCGCCCTTTTGATTAGCCACCGCTATAATTCGCGCCACCATACCCCCAGTGGGCGAAAACTTAGCAAAGCTTAGGAGGAGATGCAAGATGTTTCACGTGGAACACGACTGTCGCTTGTGAAAATCCCTAGTCGACTGGGGCGATGCGGGATGCGAGACCGCGCATGATGTTCCACATGGAACACTAGTGGAAGATCTTCGGCGAGCCGCGAGCGTTCCACGTGGAACAACCGGAAAGCCCCCTCGCGATCGATTTCAACTTAACGACTCCCTTTGTTCCACGTGGAACCTACGGTATCAATGCCTGGCGATCTCCGACCAAGAGAAACCGCTGTAATGATCGGGGAATCGAGATTGGGTCCTTCCACAACCAGCCGCGTTTTCTCTTGATCTCGTCGATATCCCGGCCACCTACCCAAAGAATAGCCTGACCCGCCGCCACCCGATCAGAGTGCGCCCAGCCCAGAAATCTGTCGAACTCGCCCAATGCTCGCGAGCAAGCGAAATCCAGCGGCGCTATCTCTTCTCCCAGTTCCTCATACTGACTAACCAGCACGCGCGCATCCGTAAGACCCAGCTCGCGTACGACCTCGGCCAGAAATGTGGCCTTCTTCACGTTAGATTCAATCACGAACATTTGGAGCTCCGGACGTGCGATTTTCAACGCCAAACCCGGAAAGCCTGCGCCGGAGCCTACATCCGCTAGCCGACCTGCCTGAAGCGGCACGGTTGCTGCTGCATACATCGATTCGCAAAAATGCCGGTACAAGATTTCCAGAGGGTCGCGAATAGCCGTCAAATTGACCTTCTCGTTCCATCTGAGCAACATCACGATATATCGCTGAATAGAGGCCACCTGCTCGGGCGTTAGCTCTACCTGAAACTCACGCAACGCCTTGTTGATAACGTCCGCCGACAACGGAGCCGCATTTGTAGTTAACATAATATATTTATGCTACCGCACTTCTTCCGTAATCGGTTGACGATGAATGAGATAACGAGGCCCCGCCACACCCGCTACCAGGTCCACTCCGATATGCCAAGCCATCGCAGGAACCAAACTACCGAACGCCATCCGCGAGACTCCGAATAGAATGCCTAGCACCATGGTACTCACAAATCCAGCGCGTCCCTGATAAAGGTGCGCCAATCCAAATATCACGGAAGAAAGCAGTATAACCGCGCCAGCGGGCAGACCCGCGCGACTAAGTGCCGCCATGGCAAATCCGCGGTACAAGAATTCCTCGCACAATCCAGCGGTCACCGACAACGCGACAAAGGGAATCAGCTCTCTGGCACTCTGCGGAAGAATGCGCTCCGCAAGAGCTTTAAGCGGCCCTCGCAATGGACTCGCGGATCGTCCCATGCGTCGCAGGTTGAGCCATTGAAGCGTCACGATCAGCGTGGTGCCGAACACCGTGATGACCACCAGTGTGAAACGTTCCGGAATTGCCAAGCCGAGCTGCGCGGCCGTAAATCCATGCGCCCGGGCCCGCCAGGCCGCAACGGCTGTGGCGAGCCACTGGAACGCGATGGTCGAGCCGTACAGTGAAAGCCGCTCAGCCGGTTCCACATGCGGCTTGGCGAGGAGATGCTGCAGCTTCGCCCGGCCACGCCACGGCACAATCACGCCCAGCACGAAAAAAATCAGTAGAATGTCCCAGGGCACCGGGCGATGAAAGCACGTTCCGGCTGCGAGCGCAATGCTTGTGCGAATATCACGAATGGCGAAGCAATGGCATCTTTATAAATGATAATGCAGTCGGCATAGTGAAATGCGCGGGGAAATGAGGGGGGTGTTCCGTTGGCGACCCAAGTGAAATTAACTTCCATGGCTAAGGCGGCGGGGTGTGCCGCAAAGTTGAATCCCGCAACGCTCGACGCCGTGCTGCGCAACCTGCCGCGGCAAACGGATCCGAATGTCCTGGTGGGTTTTGACACGAATGATGACGCTGGAATTTACAAAATCGCCGAAGATATGGCGCTCGTGCAGACGGTCGACTTCTTTACCCCGATTGTGGATGACCCATTTCTCTTCGGCCAAATCGCCGCCGCCAACGCGCTTAGCGACGTCTACGCGATGGGCGGCCGCCCGATATCGTCGCTTTCCATCGTGGGCTTCCCAGAAAAGGGCGACCGGGCAATTCTGGAACAAATCATTCGCGGCGGCCTGGCGAAGATGAACGAAGCGCGCTGCAGCGTGATCGGGGGTCACTCGATCCGCAATGAAGATATGTTGTTCGGCTATGCGGTCACGGGCTTGATCAATCCGCAGCGCGTGTGGCGCAATGTCGGCGCGCGCCAAGGCGATGTGCTCCTCTTCACAAAGCCGCTCGGGACGGGCGTTATCACCACTGCACTGAAAAAAGATCGCGCCACAGACGAATCGTTGGCGGCTGCGGTTTTGGCGATGACTACGCTAAACCGGGATGCCGCGGCGGCGCTGCAAGAAATCGAAGAGAAGACCGGCAGCGCGCCAAGCGTCCACGCGGTCACCGATGTCACCGGTTTCAGCTTGTTGGGTCACGCGCGTGAGATGGCGCTGGGTGATCCGGCGCATGGAATTGCAGCGGTGTCCTTTGAAATCGATCATACTGCTTTTGATTATTTCCCCGGCGCCGTCGAAGCGGCGCGCGAGGGTCATCTCTCCGGCGGACTGAAAAATAATCGCGCGTTTGTGAGCGACTGCGCCAGTTTCGCGCCGAGCGTCGCCACCGAATATCAGGATCTGCTTTTCGATCCGCAGACTTCGGGCGGACTGCTTGCGGCCATCGCGCCGGAGGCCGCGGAAACTACTCTTGCTTCTCTGCAGCGTCACGGCGTTGCCGCGCGGCGAGTTGGCAGAGTCGTGGCCAAGCGCTCTCCGCTTCTTGCGGTGCGCTGAAAATGCGCTCGATTTCGCTAACTCGGTAAACTCCCTCGCATGGACACCATCACTCGCGGCGTTGCCGGCGCGCTCATCGCCAAGGCCGCCTTTCCCGGGCAAGACATGCTCGGCGCAAAGCCGGTAAATCGCGAACGAATCATTACATGGTCGCTGATGCTAGGCGCGATCTTCCCGGACTCCGACGTCTTCCGTGAATTCTTCTCTCACAACGATCTCCTCATCTTGACCTGGCATCGCAGCGTCACGCATTCGCTCGTTTGCCTTCCCATTTTCGCGGCGGCTCTCGCCGCGCTGACCCGCTGGTTTGTGCGCTGGCGCAAATGGAACTCGCCTTCCCTCGTCGTGCTGGTCGTTGTCTACGCCGTCGGCATTCTCAGCCACATTCTTCTCGACCTGGTCACTTCGTTCGGCACGATGGTCTGGTCGCCGGTGAAATGGTCGCGTCCGGCGTGGGATCTCATCTTCATCATCGATTTCACGCTAAGTGCGATTCTGCTGGTACCGCAGATTGTTGCGTGGGTGTATGCGAAACGAGAAGGATTGCAGCGGCGCGCGCTTGGAAGCTGGATACTGTTTGCCGCAGGCGCCGTAGGGGTCGCCGCGATTGGGATGTCCGTGGCTGCGCCCATTTCCACGCGGGCCATCCTTGCTGCGGTCGTAATACTCGCCGCCGTGTTTCTCTTGCCGGCGGTGCGCCAGTGGGGATTGCAGGTGCGCCTCGCGTCGTGGAATTTAGCAGGGCTGTTGATCGCGCTGGGCTATATCGGAGCAGCGGCTTATGCGCATCACGTCGCGCTTCAGCGCGTCGACAAATTTTCGTCGTCCCTACACCTGGACGTCCAATCGCAAGGCGCGCTTCCGTTTCCACCATCCTTATGGCATTGGGATGGCTTGGTCCTCACGCCGCGCGGAGTCTATGAACTGCGCATGAATCTCGGCGGGGAATCCACGGAAGTGCAGGCAGCCTCGGCCAGCCCTGAAGCGGATTCATCTTTGACCTACCGCTTTTATCCCGACGCCGCTCCGAATCCTTACATCGAGGCCGCCAAGCGCCTGCCCGAAGTTCAGACAGTACTATGGTTCGCGCGCTTTCCCGTGACGCGCTTCCACACAGAGGGCCCCGACGCTATCGTCGAGATCTCCGATTTGCGCTTTCCGCAGATGAGACCCGACCGGCCAGCATCCTTCACCTACAGAGTGCGCCTCGCCGCCGACCAAACAGTGCTGTCGCAAGGCTGGGTCAGGCCGAGGTAGCACAGCTTCGGCCCATCGCAAGTCGCTACTCTATTCGTGGAAATATAAGGTCAACGTGAGGGTTTGGTGTCTGCAGGATGGATTACCACTTGGCGGTGTTCTCCGACGCCTATGCTTTCAGTCCGAACACCCGGCATGTCTTTCAATGCCAGGTGCACGATGCGCCGTTCGCGCGAAGTCATCGGATTCAGCCGAAACGGCTGCTTCGAGCTTTGAACGCGTTCCGCGGCCACTTTTGCGGTCATGCGAAGTTCTTCAAAGCGCAGTGCGCGATAGCCGCCACAATCGATATGAATCTTTTCGTGATGCTCCGGCTCCAGCCGCAAAGCGCGAAAGGCCAAATGCTCGAGGGCTTTCAAAACCTCCGCCCCGCGCTCCAGCAGGATC
>Ga0307479_10002012_pt1 | contig 18536 bp, 15 predicted proteins | sample atmos_gasesECM4C_FD_203743 | JGI IMG/M metagenome (GOLD analysis project Ga0307479, IMG submission 203743) | Hardwood forest soil microbial communities from Morgan-Monroe State Forest, Indiana, United States - atmos_gasesECM4C_515 | ecosystem: Environmental > Terrestrial > Soil > Temperate... | reverse complement strand
ACCGGCGACCTGCGCGGACGAATTGATGGTCAGTGTATCTCCCTTCATCTTGATTGCGCCGTTTATCTTGCCGTTCAACGCTAAATGCTTGGCAAAGATCAGTAAGTCTTTGTCCAAGGTTCCGTCGAGGTTGAGGTTCTCCACAAAGATGGTCAAGCTCCCGCCGATCTTGCCGCTGGATTCCAGATTCACTGCCTCGTCGAGGGTCAAAACGTTCTTTGCAACCGTCCCAGAGATGGTCAGAGTATTCGTAGATGCCCGGACATTTCCATCCACTTGGCCGTTTACGCGCAACTGTTGCGCGAAGCCGAAGACATCGCCCTTGACATGACCATTCACATTGACGTCGTGTCCAAATACAAATACATCGCCATCCACGGTGCCATCGACACGCACGCGCTCGCCGAATAGAAAAATATCGCCCTTGATTGTCTCGTCCGGTCCGACTACGACCGAATCGCCCCTGCGCGTCTCGGAAGCCATTGCGGAGGCCGGCTGCAGCAGCAATGCCGCGCAGAAGCCCGCTAGCATCAGCGCGAGAGCAGAGCCACGGCGAACACGCTTGCGGAAGAACGCCACGGCGAATCCCGCCAGGGTCACCAGCGCCAGCACCTCCAACAATGTGATCATCGATTGCCATCCTTTCCAGAAGGCGCCTTGAAAAATGAGCAAACTCAAAAGGTTCGAGCCACCAAATCCGGCTTGTTCCAACTCCCGCTGCCAGGGCTCAATGTATCCGCTATACAACGCATACACGCCGGTTGCGGCCAGCCCAAACGCTACGGTCCAAATCCATTGCATCGACCGGCGCGCCCGCTCTTGAAACTGCGCCAGCCGGGCCGGCAGCGCATCCTCTTCCTCCAGCATCGCGCGCGTCAACAAACGCGATTCACGCTCCAGGGCGCGCAGCAATGTGCGGCATGCCGCGCAGTCCTGGGTGTGCGCGGAAACCTCTTGCGCACGCGCGCGGTCGAGTTGCCGCTCGATATACATCAAGCAAGTCATTTCGTCGAGGTGCTGCATGGCTGCGTCACCCGATAAATTATCGGCTTCCTTCACGAGGTCCCTCCCGCGGCCAGCGCGCCGCTTTGCCCCAGCGCCTGCCGCAGTTCGTGCCGCGCGCGAAGCAAGACCACGCCCACAAAGGCGCGCCGCACTCCCAGCGCATCGGCAATTTCGTCGTAGCTCATATCCGAGTAGTAGCGCATCACCAGCGCCATGCGCGCGCGAGCTCCCAACTTGTCCAGCGCGCGACGCACCTCTTCGCTGGTCCTCTGTTCAATCAGTTTGTCCAATTGATTCGGATCCGGGTGCTCCAGCGGCACGTTCTCCAGATCGTCGGTTTCTTTATCCTGGCGCGTCTTGCGGCGCCGCAGCACGTCCCAGCAATGGTTGGCCGCCACTTTGTAAAGCCACGCCGTGAACGACCGGCTCTGGTCGTATTGCAGCAGCCTGTTGTCGCGCATCAACTTCGCAAAAATATCCATGGTGGCGTCTTCGGCGTCTTCCCGGGTCGGCAAAGCTCGCCGGCAAAAGCGGAAAATCGCGGATGCGTATTCCCGGTACAGCACTCCCCAGGCATCGGCATCCCCTGTCCGTGCCCGAGCAATCGCCTCTGTTGGCTCGGTCTTTCCCGGCGCGCTCATCCGCTCTGGTCTCGGCGCATCCATAGACTAGTACGCAGCAGACACCGCAAAAATTACACATTGCAATGCCGCAGGCTGACCTAAAGCTACCCGCCCAGCACTGGAGCGCGTAAGGCTGTCCTTCCTGCTGCCGACACCTCGCCACCCGGGCGTACTGGTGCAGCACTCTACCAGAAAAGCTGCGAACACTGACGTTAAGGGCATTTGTCCGCCTGCAGGACGCCAAGCCGGCTCTAGGTGAGTAAGAAGGGTAAGGACTATTCGGGGGTTAATTCGCTTGAGCGGCTAGGCGGCGATCCAGATTCATGGCCAGGTTTTGGTCTAGTACGACAGCAACATAGCGGGCGCAGGTCTGCATCTCGCGGGACGCCCAAGCGGCGATGCCGGGAACCTTGGCCCTGCTGATCTGCTCAATCGCGGCTATTGCACGATAGTAGAGGGAAACTTCGCTTAGCCAGGGGCTGCTCTTTTTCAAGTCGGGCGATAGTTCGTCGCAAAGATTCATCAAGCGGCCAAAGTCCCCGGCGCCAATGGCGGTGGCGTCGATTCCGGTGGCCATTTGCAGGGAGTCAGACACCTGATGGCTCGCGGAGCTGATCCAAATGGCTCGCCATTGCGATACGGCGAACCGTATCAGCGCGAAACCTGAAAGCAACAGGATGCAGAGTGAGAGCATATCGCTTTTCTCGACTCCGTCATTTTGCGGATTTCGGGTGTTCACGCCAATGGTCCAATGGTACGGTCCAGCCGGGACTTTCGTTCAGCTGGTCGGAATTCTAAGTTGTTGCAAATAAGGCTGTTACTAGCTCTAACGCGCCGTAGCGGTCCGCGGCGAGCTCGGAGTGGGACAGTAACCATCGTGCAATGTCAAACCTAATCCGCCTTGACCCCCACACGTTCCAGCCCTAAGTTAGATAGATTGCGTGTGGTCATTTCACCCTCCATGAACGACACAGCTCAGCTCCGCCCTCTGCCTTCTTCCGAGGACACGGGCGCTAAGGAACTAGCGGAGGCGCGCCGACGCATCGACAGGCGCGACTGGTGGGTGCGGGGTTATTCCATCCTCGTCATTCTGCTTCTCACATTTGCCGTAATCTCACTTACGCTGCCAGCACTTCTGACTGGTGCGGAAACGATTTTCAAAATTAAGCTGACCGAAGCGGTGTTTGGCCTGATCACGCTGATCGTGCTTTTCAATATCTATACGATCTATCAGGAAATCCTCATTAAGCGTCTGCGCCGGCAGCTCCTTGAGAAACAGGACCACTCTCATATCCTCCGCAACCTTGCGATGATTGATCCCCTGACCGGCCTCTACAACCGCCGTTTTGCGGAGCAGCGTCTCGCTGCAGAGGTCGCTCGCTCCGAGCGCCGCGGCCATCCCCTAACCGTACTTACTCTGGACCTGAACAATTTCAAGGAGATCAATGACACGTACGGCCATCCTGCCGGCGATCTAGTGCTTCAGGAATTTGCCTCGCGCTTGAACAAAGTCATTCGCGGATCAGACTTGGCGGTCCGTTTAGGGGGCGACGAGTTTCTTGTGGTGCTTCCCGAGTGCACGCTGGAGCAGCTCAAGCTGGTTCTGGAACGGCTCAGGTCCTTTGAGCTCGATTGGCAAGATCAGAAAATCCCAGTCACCTTCTCCGCCGGCTGGAAGGATTACGAAATGGGAGACCGGCCGGAAGAAATGCTCGCCCGAGCTGACCAAGCTTTGTACACAAACAAACGGGCCAGCAAGAAGCCCCTGCGCGCCGCACAATCGGGGGTCAAAGTGAAAGCGTAGTTCCCGCCTTCGTACTTGTTTCCGACTCTTCTTCTAATGCGCTACAGTGGAATGTCGCATTGCTGCCGGAGTTTTGCGGTATGTCTCGCGGCCCGCATCCATGACCAAAACGCTGCCATCTCTCGTAATAGTGGGCCGTCCCAATGTTGGCAAGTCCACGCTTTTCAATCGCCTGACCGGCACCCGCCGCTCCATTGTGACCAACGAGCCAGGCATCACGCGGGATCGCATCTATGGCAAAGCGGAATGGCGCGGCCACTCGTTTGAGATTGTCGACACCGGCGGCATCATTCCTGACGACAAGGCGCTCATTCCGCAGGAGATTCTGCGGCAAGCCCATGTGGCCATCGACAAAGCTGCGCTGCTTTTGCTCGTTGTCGACAGCCAGGCCGGAATCACCCCGCTAGACGAAGAGTTAGCCCGCCTTCTACGCAGCACCGGCAAGCCTTTCTTTGTCGCGGTAAACAAGGTCGATTCGCCCCTCCAAGAATCTAACGCCGCCACTTTCCACCGTCTTGGTGTGCCCGTGTTCCCCATCACCGCCGAGCACGGCACAGGCGTGGACGACCTCCTCGATGCCGCTATTGCGCGGGCCTCGGGCCCCTCTAGTCTGGTCCGGGAAGATGCCCCGTTGGCAACCGCAAATGAAGAGAGCGGACCTGTAGAGATCGCTATTATTGGACGCCCCAACGTCGGCAAGTCCACTCTGCTCAATCGCATGGTCGGCGAAGAACGCGCCATCGTCTCTCCCGTGCCGGGCACAACCATGGACACGGTGGATACCGAGGTCAGTCGCGACGGCCGCGTTTACCGCTTCGTGGATACGGCTGGCATTCGCCGCAAGGGCAAAACCAATCTGGTCGCGGAAAAACTCAGCGTGGTCATGGCGCGTCGCGGGCTCGAGCGCGCCGACGTAGCCTTGCTTGTGGTCGATAGCGAGCAGGGCGTTACGCAAGGCGACGCGCAAATCGCCAGCTACGCCGAAGAGTCCGGCCGCTCCGTCATCATCGTCATGAACAAATGGGACTTGGCTGCCGAAGCTGCGCGCCAATCTGGCGCGCGCGATGCAGACACCACCAAAGGTAGAGCGAAGCGCGGCCCGCACGAAAAGCACAAATTCGATGACCTGGATAAGAGCAAGCTGCTTTTCGATTACGAAAAAATGGTCCGCGGCAAACTGAAGTTTCTCAGTTACGCGCCTATCGTCTTTATCTCCGCTAAAACTGGCGAGCGCGCGCAGAAGCTCTTTCCCCTGATTGATCAGGTCTCTCTAGCGCGCCAGCGCCGCATCTCCACGCCGGATTTGAATCGCTGGCTCAAGGAAGATGTCGACCTGCAGCGCGGCAGCACGCCGAAGGCGCGCCCTGTGCGCATCTACTACATCACGCAAGCAAAAGCGTCTCCACCCACATTTCTTCTCTTCACCAACCAAAAGACGCCCCTGCACTTCAGCTTCGAGCGCTTTCTCGAGAACCAACTGCGCAAAAAATTCGATTTCACCGGCTCGCCCGTTCGCTTTGTCCAGCGCCTCCGTAAACGCGGCGAGCGAAACAGGCATGAAGATTGACGTACTGCGCTACACGAAACACCTCTACTGCGATGCCCGGCAAACTGCTAGGATTGTGGCAAGCAGCCCGGACCACGCATGGCGCACAACGGCACCGCAACACAAACCGCCACCGAGCAGAAGCTCTATCGCATCGGCGAAGTCAGCCGCCTCACCGAACTGAAGCCTTTCGTGCTGCGCTATTGGGAAACCGAATTTCCTATGCTCGAGCCGGTCAAGAGCCCGAGCGGTCACCGCGTGTACCGGCAAGAAGACGTTGACTTGGTCTTCAAAATCAAGCGCCTGCTCTATGACGAGGGCTTCACGATCGCTGGCGCGCGCCGCCAACTTCGCGAAAACGGCGCCGTTGGTTCCGAAGCGATTTTTTCGGCGCCGCACAACGAAAGCGCCACTGAACTTTTAAGCCGCAAAATGCTGCTCGATCTGCGCGACACCCTGCGCGCTTTCTTGACGCTTCTCGAACGCCGGTGATACGCTCGTTGTTGTCGAATTGCGGCTCTACCCGAGCCGCCGCGGTCGGGACGTAGCGCAGCCTGGTAGCGCGCACGCTTGGGGTGCGTGAGGTCGCTGGTTCAAATCCAGTCGTCCCGACCACTTCTTCCTTCCCTCGCGACGATTTACGCAAGTTTCGGTGCAGCGCGCGCCCGATTTTTTGAGACCACATTTTGCCAATGCCGCACATATTGTTGACCAATGACGATGGAATTCACGCCGCCGGGCTGAAAGCGCTCGCCGCAGGTCTAGAGGGCTTCGCCACGCTGAGCATCGTAGCGCCGCATCGCGAGCAGAGCGGAACCGCGCAATCGCTGACTCTGCGCCAGCCGATCATCTGCAACCACGTCGGCGAACGGCAGTGGGCAGTAGAAGGCACGCCGGCGGACGCGGTGATCGTCGCCCTTCACCGGCTTTTACCCGAGCCGCCTGACCTGGTGATTTCCGGAATAAATTTCGGCGCTAATCTCGGCGAGAACGTCTATTATTCCGGCACCGTCGGCGCCGCGCGCGAGGCCGCGCTGCACCACATCCCCGCCCTGGCAATGTCCTTATGCTCGAAAGGTGCAGGCGTGAAATTCGACACCGCCGCGCGCATCGCCCGTTCCACCGCGGAGCTAATCCTGAAAGAAGGCTTGCCGGATCAGGTCTTACTCAACGTAAACGTCCCCGAGCCGTGGACCGGCGGCGTAAAATTCACGCGTCAATCCAAGAAAATCACGCGCAATCAGCTAAGCGAAGGAAAAGATCCCCGCGGCCGCACCTACTATTGGCTTTTCGAGCAGCGCATCGACAAGGACGTAGCACCGGACACCGATTACGCCGCGATTTTTTCCGGCGCAGTCTCCATCACCCCTCTCCATCTCGACCCCACGGACACTAAATCCCTGAATCACCTCTCACATTGGGCCGCACCCATTGAGCAGTCCTCCAAATAACCCACGAAGATCAAGAACGCCGATTTGACACCGCGCGATGACGCCGCTACCGTTATTCTCCTGCTTGCAGCGGCTTCCGCGCGCTAGCGACGCAGCACCGCAAACAAATCACACGAGGCCCGATGAAAGTCATCGTTGCAGACAAAATCAGTGAACGCGGCGTGGAGCTCTTGCGCACCGCCGGCTGGAACATCGTCCTGACCACCAAGGACACGCTTAATGCGGAAATCGCCGACGCGGATGCGCTTATCGTGCGCAGCGCATCCAAAGTAACACCGGAATTGCTGGAGAAAGCCCCGCGCCTCCGGGTTGTCGGCCGCGCCGGAGTCGGCGTTGATAATATCGACCTCGAAGAAGCCACCCGCCGCGGCGTCCTGGTCATGAGCACGCCTGGCGGAAATGCCGTGAGCGTCGCGGAGCATACCTTCGCACTGCTGCTCGCGCTGGCCAGGCAAGTCCCCCGCCACGACAAGGCTATCCACGAAGGACGCTGGGAGAAATCCAGCGCCGCCGGAACGGAAGTCCGCGGCAAGACCCTTGGCCTAATCGGGCTCGGCCGTATCGGCAGCGAAGTCGCGGTCCGCGCCGAAGCTTTCGACATGCGTGTGCTGGGTTACGACCCGTACATCAGTGAAGCCGCCGCCCGCGAAGTTCAAGTCGAGCTGGTTCCACTCGAGCGCCTGCTCGCCGAGAGCGATTTCGTCTCTCTGCACACCGCGCTGAGCCCCGCCACGCAAAATCTGATCAACGCATCCACTTTGGCGCAAATGAAAACGGGTGCGCGCTTGATCAACGCCGCTCGCGGTGAATTAATCGACGAAGCCGCCCTGGCCGAAGCCCTGAAAACCGGCAAGCTCGCCGGTGCCGCTCTCGACGTCTTCGTCGAAGAGCCTCCCAAGAATTCGACCCTGACCGGTCTCCCCAACGTGATCGCCACCCCTCACGTCGCCGGCTCCACCACCGAAGCGCAGGAAGAAGTCGGCACGCAAGTCGCCGTGCAGGTCCGCGATTACCTAGCCGAGGGCATTATCCGAAACGCCGTGAACCTCCCGGCCCTCTCCGCCGACCAGTACCGCCGCGGTCGGCCCTACGTCGCGCTGGCCGAGCGCCTCGGTTCCTTCGTCGCACAAGCCGCGCAATCGCGTCCAGCGCGCATTCGCATCCGCTACGCTGGCGAAGTTGCCGAAGTGGGCACGCATCTGCTTCGCAGCGCGGTACTTACCGGTCTACTGAACGCCGTGCTGGACGAAAAAGTGAACGTGGTCAACGCCCCGCAAGTCGCAGCAGCACGCCGCCTCACAGTCGAAGAGGAAACTCGCCGCCGCGAGCACGGCTTCCCGAACACTCTTGAGGTTTCTGTCCTTCCGGACAAAACCGCCTCTGGTCCTGCTGCGGAATTCACGGTGGAAGGCACGGTTCTGCACGACGGCTCCCCCCGCGTGCTGCAAATAAATGGGATACCGGTGGAGTCGCAGCTCGAAGGCACTATCCTGTACCTCCGCAACCGCGACGAACCCGGTGTGATCGGCCAGGTAGGCTCGACCCTGGGCCATCTCGGAGTCAACATCGCTACCTTCGCCCTCGGCCGCCGTCAGGCCGCCGTAGGCGCCGAGGCCGTAGCCCTGGTCCGCCTGGACGGCACCGTATCCCCCTCCATCCTTGAGCCCATCAAGAAAATCCGCGCCATCACCGAAGCACGCCTCCTCAGATTAGGTTGAAGCCACGCTGGATCAGCGCTACTTTGATTCAACCAAAACTTCTCTTCATGATTGCCCTTCGGTCAAGCAAACACGGCGGTTATCCACATAATTCCAGCATTTACATGGAGTTTACAAACAAATGAGCGATAGCTGTCTTGACAGAATTCGTGGTTTGTACTAAATCCACTGGCAATCTCGTGGTCAGAAGTGGTGGGGATATAGGTTGCCTAGTACTGGTGTTAAGCGTATCCGAGTGTTGTCTTGCTAGGTATATTTCGATTCCGCGCTTGACATCTCCGCCTCAACTGACCTAAAACTTACGGCCAAAGCTGGGTGTTTTTTGGCTGGGTGGGGTGTAAGCGGTTGCCCGATCTATTTTACCCGCTGAAGCTTGCGGCTCCTGCGCCGCATTCCATTCGCGTCAGCCGAGGACGCGTCTCCCCAAGTCCGCGTTCCACCGAAACAGACAAGTGAGCATGTAAAGGAGCGCTCCATGTACTGGTATTCATTATTCACCAAGCGAAATCTTCTGGCAGGCTTGATCGCCATCATCGTCGCCGCCCTCGCCGCAGCTGGCACTTGGGCGCAGACAGGTACTACATCAATTCGCGGTACGGTGACCGACAAGAGCGGCGCGGCGGTCTCAGGAGCAAAGATCACCCTGACCCACACCGAGCAAGGCCTGCAGCGCGAAACCAATACGAATGCCACGGGCGAATATGAGTTTGACGTCCTGCCCCCTGGCACGTACGTGCTGACCGCAGAAATGACCGGTTTTCGCAAGTTTGAACAGAGGGGCCTGCAGTTGCTGGTCAATACGCCGGCAACCTTAAACCTGAGATTAGAAATTGGCACGACGCTGGAGACTGTTGAGGTCTCCGGCACCGCGCTGACCCTGAACACTTCGGATGCGACCCTCGGAACGGCGTTCAACCAGACGCAAATCTCGTCACTGCCGTTCGAAGGCCGCGACCCGGTCGCAATTCTGAGTTTGCAGCCCGGCGTGGTAACCGTGGCCGACCGCGACCAAGTGGACGTCAACGCGGACAGTCGCGGCGGATCCGTAAACGGTGCGCGCAGCGACCAGAGCAACGTCACCCTCGATGGCGTGGACGACAATGACCAGTTGAAGGGTTTTGCCTTCACAGGGGCTCTACGCGCAACTCTCGATTCCATCGAGGAGTTCCGCGTAACGACCTCGAACGCCGACGCGGATCAGGGCCGCTCGTCGGGGGCGCAGGTGGCGCTGGTCACCAAGAGCGGCGGGAACGATTTTCACGGAACGGCGTACGAGTACAACCGGCCGACGAATTTGGTGGCCAACGACTACTTCCACAAGCATGCGGAGCTGCAGAACGGCGAACCCAACAGGCCGCCGCGCCTGCTTCGCAATACTTTCGGGGGAAGTTTTGGCGGCCCGATCAAGAAAGATCGCGCCTTCTTCTTCCTGTCCTACGAAGGACAGCGGACGCGGGAGAGTTTGCAGGCACGGCATCCGGTAGCCAGCGCGGCGTTGCGCGACGGGGTGATATTTTATCAGTGTGACCACACCGATCCGAATATCCTGATTGACTGCCCCGGCGGCGCTGCGACTGGGCTGAGCGGCAAGTCATATCCCATACCCGCCCCAGTCGTTCAAAGTGGAACCACTATTGCCTACAACGCTCTAAATCCGGCGCAGATCGCGTCGATGGATCCCAATTGCACGGGCCTTGGCACATGCCCGTGGGGCCCTGGTGTGGATCCCAATTCGATCGTTACAATGAATCAGTCTCCGTTGCCGAATAGCAATCAACTCGGCGACGGCTTTAACTATCAAGCATTCACGTTCTCTGCGGCGGCCCCGAGCAAGCTGGACACGTACGTTGCTAGGTTCGACTACAACTTGACGCAGTCGCAACGGCTCTACGCGCGCCTGGGGTTACAAAACGACCACGCGATTCCGACCAGCCTTGCCAACGGAATCAATGTGGGCACCAACAGCGGAGTGTCGCAGTTTCCCGGGCAGCCCCCGGCCGCGGTAGCCACGAACAACTCCAAAGGCATTATTACCGGATACGCGTGGACGATTAGCCCGACCAAGGTGAACAACTTCCACTACGGTTTCATCCGCCAGGGAACCGGTGACAATGGGTCTGCGAATCAGCAGTTTGTTCGTCTGCGCGGGCTAGACCTGCCCGTCGATACGAGACGCACAACCAACGTGATCGTCCCAGTACACAATTTCACCGACGATTTCACTTGGATTAAGGGCAAGCATACCCTCACGTTTGGTGGGAACTGGCGTTTCATCAATGACCTTCGCAACTCCAACGAAAGTTCCTTCAGCGATGCCATCACCAATGCAGGCTTCCTGCCTGTGACAGGGTTTGCCAACAAGGGAACAAGTTTCGATCCGGCGGCTTTTGGCTTCCCGGCCGTCGATTCGGGCTTCGCGAACGCCTATAACTTTCCCATGACCGCCCTGGCCGGGATCATCACCGAAGTGGACGCCACCTATCAACGGGACAAGAACGGAACGAACTTGCCAGTTGGCGCCTTCATTCAGCGCCACTTTCGCGTTAACGAATTGGAGACTTACGCCCAGGATTCTTGGCGCCTCAAGCCGAATGTTACGCTGACCTATGGCCTGCGCTATTCCCTGCTGCAGCCGATCTATGAAGTCAACGGAAATCAGGTTGCGCCTAGCATCAGCCTCAACGATTTCTTCAACAAACGGATGACGGGCATGGTGCAAGGCCTTTCTTTTGCGCCAAATTTTTCGGTGGACCTAGCCGGACCAGCCAATGGCCGCCAGCCTTTGTGGGGTTGGGACTACAAAGACATCGCTCCTCGCCTCGCGCTGGCTTGGTCTCCTGGATATAAGGATGGCTTGCTCCGCTCTGTGTTCGGAGGACCGGGCAAGAGTTCCATCCGCATCGGCGCCGGGCGATACTACGATCACTTCGGTCAGGGAATCATAAACACGTTCGACCGCAACGGCTCTTTTGGTCTTACAACGACGATCGCGGACGCCCCCGGAACCGTCGGTCCGGATGACGCACCACGCTACACCGGCATCAACAATATCCCTGCTTCCCTGACGCCGCCCGGACCCACTGGGCCGTTCCCGGTCACGCCCCCGACCGCCGATCAACTGGGAGGCTTTGCGATATATTGGGGAGCGGACGACAAACTGAAGACGCCTTATTCCTACGGCTTCGACCTCTCCTTCAGCCGCGAACTCCCGGGTGGGTTCGTATTCGAGGCTGCTTACGTCAATCGGCTGGGCCGCCGTCTCTTGCAGGAGCGCGATTTGGCGCAGCCGCTTAACCTCTTCGATCCCCAGGCGAAGATAGGTTACAACCAGGCCGTCACAGCGCTTGCTCAGCTTTACCGCACGACTTCGCAAGGCGGCCAGGGAATCACGACGGATACGTTTAATCCGGCATCCCTGCCAGCGGCCGTGCAGCAATACTGGACGGATGTGATGCAACCACTCGAGGGCCCGAACCCAGGAAACGGCGGATTAGGCGGCGCGTACTCTATCGGTTCCTGCGGAAGTGCCAAGTCCACTACCAACCCAGTCGTAGCTGCGTTCGACCTGTTCTGCAGTGGGAGTCTTAACGAAACGACGCCACTCTTCATTTGGGACCTCTTTGGGATCTCGGACGCGAACAACGTTTCTAACTGCGGGCAGCCTGCCGCGCCCGCGTGTAATCCCGCGTACTTCCCGAAAAATGGTCGGTTCTCGTTCTTCCAGAGCCAGTTCGCGTCACTCTACGCTTGGAGCTCAATCGGCCGCAGCAATTACAACTCGGGGCAGTTCAGCCTGCGGCACCAGGTGACCCACGGATTGACCTGGAATTTTAATTACACGTACTCGAAATCCATCGATATCGGTTCCAACGCTGAACGCGTTTCTTTGTTTGAAGGTTTTGGCTTCGGCAGCCAGGTTATTAACGCCTTCCAGCCCGGTCAGCTCAGAAGCGTTTCGGACTATGACACGACTCACCAAATTAACACCAGTTGGGTATACGAGCTGCCCGTTGGCCGCGGAAAAAGGTGGGGTGCCAATTGGAATCGCGCATTCGACGCCGCTCTCGGAGGCTGGGCTTGGTCTGGCTTAGCACGATGGACGAGTGGCTTTCCCTTCAACGTATCGAATGGTTTTGACTTCCCCACTAACTGGGAGTTGACCGGCAATGCCGTATTGAATGGGCCGCGACCAAAAACCGGTACGTTCACCGATTCCGACGGTGATCCGAACGTATTTCAGAACAAGGATACCGCAATCAATTCTTTCCGCTTTCCCTTTCCTGGAGAGTCCGGCGACCGCAACAACCTGCGTGGCCCGGGCTATTTCGGAATCGACATGGCGATCCGGAAGTCGTGGAGGTTCACGGAACGGCAAGCACTGTCGTTTACCTGGGACGTCTACAACATCACAAACTCTGTGCGCTTCGATGCCGCGAACATACTTCCTGCCATCGATACGTCCGGAAGCTTCGGCAAATACGCCAACACTTTGACCCGCCCGCGCGTAATGGAGTTTGCGCTGCGGTACAGCTTCTAAACCCGTTTCGTTCCCACTTCCGCGGGGAGGCTTTCGCCCTCCCCGCGTTTCCGTTCCTAGGATGAGATCCGCCACCAATCTCCTTCGCGAATGCTTCTTCTCTGCGAATCGCCGTTCCGCGGCAACAGTCCCCTGTGTTAAGCTGTAACTCCCTTAGTTTGCAGTACCCGCGTGGCCGTCGGGGCGTAGCGCAGCCTGGCTAGCGCGCCTGGTTCGGGACCAGGAGGTCGAAGGTTCAAATCCTTTCGCCCCGACCACTTCTATCCCGTTAAATCAACAACTTAGCGGCGATACCTCGGGCCGATGTCACTGACATTCCCAACGATGATCAGAGATGCCAAGATCGCCAAGACTGCCGCCATTATGTAGATCGCCATTTAAACCCTCTTGCGTGTCTGATTTATTCATTTGCGGATTACAAGCTGATTCGGTGAGATGCCACTCTCGTGATTCGGAACCTCAACGAGTGTGCTTTCCAGTATTCGTCAGAGACGACCTCAGTTTGGTACCTGAAAAAAGACCAATACAAGGATTGTCCAAGTATCAAAGCTCCCCAAAGGAAAAATTCAATCATCGTCCCTGCCTGTTTCGTCGTTTCCGAGACCGCAAGATCACTGCCGTTTGCGGGGCTTAGATTTGGGCCACGCCGCCATCGACGTAAAGTTCTGTGCCCGAGACATAGCTGGCCTCATCGGACGCGAGGAATGAGACGGCTTTAGCGATCTCGTCCGGGTCTCCCAACCTGCCAAGCGGAACATTGTTCTCCATCTCTTTCTTCATTTTTGTGAGCGCTTCGCCCTGCTGGAGGCTTTCCATGATCGGAGTATCGATGTGACCGGGACTGAGGACATTCACGCGGATGCGACGATCCCGCAGATCATTTGTCCAGGTCCTGGCGAAGGAGCGAACGGCTGCCTTCGTAGCGCTGTACACACTCATGGCGGAAAAACCCTTGATGTCCGCAATCGATCCAGTCAGGATGATCGACCCACCATCCTTCATCAAAGGGAGGCCTTTCTGCACGGAGAAGAAGAGTCCCTTGACGTTTGCGTTGAAGTGAAAGTCAAAAAATTGCTCATTTACGGTGGCAAACGGGGCCAACTTCGCCAGACCGGCGTTAGCAAAGATAATGTCAATCGGGCGATGGTGCTTCTTTACTGCGTCGTATAAGCGGTCGAGGTCCGATAGGCTAGCAACATCGCCTTGTACAGCCGTCACATTCTTTCCAATTTCAGCAACGGCAGCATCCAGTGCATCTTTACGACGACCTGTAATGAAAACGTGATCCATTCCCTCTTGAACGAAGCGCTTCGCGGTAGCAAGGCCCATGCCTGTCGATCCACCCGTGACAACCGCGATTTTTCCTGCAAATTTCTTTGGCATAACCCACTCCTTGTTCAGATCAAGCGCTCTTCTTTTTTCTGCCTGCAGTCGGAATAGATGTTTGAACGAATGATTCGACTCCGCCACAGTGGAACTTGCTTCTTACGACTTAGGATGGAAGGACACCTGTACCTGTAACTCAACCGAAACCGGTTGGCCGTTCAGAGAAGTCGGCTCGTACTTCCACTGCAACACGGCCCGCAAGGCCGCAGCGACGAGCAGGGGATGGCCACTTACGGCGCGTGCTTGGACGACATTCCCGCGCTCGTCGATAATCGCGTCGATCACCACTGTGCCGGAGATGTGGGTTTGACGAGCCAGCGGCGGATACTCCGGATCGATGGAATAGGTCTGACGCGGGGGCTTGAGCAAGGAGCCAGCGCGCACGACTCGCTTTGTTGGTTGCTGCTGCGAAGGAGGAGGCGGAGCGGCTGTCCCTGTGTTGCCGAACGCTCCGCCGAGTGCGCCGCCAAGCTGTCCCCCAGCGACCCCGCCTGAGACGCCTCCCACGACGCCTCCCAAGTCCGGCGCGGCAGCTGCGTTATCCACAGAAACCGTCTTTGGAATCGAGGCCGGCGCCCTTAATTTTCCTTGTGTGTAGGTAAGCTTCGGACGCGTAGGTGATACGTGCGGAGCTACCGCTCGCCCCGCCGGTGGCGGAGGCGGGGGCGCCGGAGCAGGCGGAGCCACCAAGGGAGTATCTTCGTACTTCGCTAGTTGTATTGTCCCCGTTGTATATAACGGAACGATGATCAGCGTCGCGAGAATCGCAATATGCAGACCAGTCGCAGCGGCCCATTCGAGAGGGCTCCTGCGTAAGGTCTTTGTCGTAGGTGTCTCGAGCAACGCGTTTAGAGAAACTTCGTTCTGTGTCGTTGGAGCCAGACGAACGGGCCGCGCAGGCTCCCCTACGGCTCCTTTTAGGCCCGGATCGAAAAGATGAATCGGATCAGTAGTCATTGGTCCTCCGTTCGCGGTTTGTTTTTGAGCCATCGCAGACACCTCCCGTTTAGCCACGTGCCAGCCACAGCCCATAGCGCACGGAATCACACAATCCAAACCCTTTGCTGTGGCCCAGGACGCGGTACCACCTGTTCCACTTGCCAGTGAAAATCAGAATCATTGACATAGCGCCTCGTCTAGCATTTCGCCCGCGAGAACCTGAGGAAGCATTCGTCATGCCAAAGTGCGTTGGAGCGAGAGGCAAGGGGAAAAGCGGCTCATTTCGCATACATACAGAGGTGGGGTTCTGGTTCGCATGAACCCAAGAGCCGATAGAACGCAGTATCGACATGGCGAAACAGCGTCGACATAACGTCGCGACAGTCAATATGTCAACGTGGACTGCTGCTTGCAATTTGAAGAACTGGTGATGTCTCAGCGCACGCGATTCGCGACGAAGCTATCCCCTGGAATCCGTGGCGACAGCCCAATCATCCAATTGCAATTGCGATGGAACATCAGTTGCTCATATGTGCTGAGTAGCCACGCAAGCGTTGCCAATGCAACCTTGCCTGGTCATAAGCAACGCGGCTGGGACTCTTACGGCACGATCTTTTCTTCTGCAGCGAAGGTTTTCCGAAACTCGTTACACAAGAGTCCGATGATCCTCGACAGGACAATTTGATGCAGCGGGGAAATTCGGCCAAAGAAAGCACTGGCGGCGTTTGCAGAGAAAGATTCGGAGAAATCCAATGACAAAAGAGGAGCATGGAAAATGAAAACTAAAGTTCTGCTGGCGGTTGCGGCACTGTCATACTCGCCGTTGGTGTTGGCCGGGAATGAGGCAGCATATCCCAAAGAAAAGGTAGCGGCGTTCGTGGTCGAGAAACTGGATTTGACTTCACTGCCGTCCGAGTTCCGGCCGAAGAAGGAAAAAGGAAAGAAGACACTTGAAGATTACGGATTCACAGCGCAGAGGATAGACGAGAACGAAGCCATCATCGAGGCGGCGGGTGGAATGAGGAGGTTGGCGATCAAGGTTCTCGACCAGAAATCCTCGGGGATCTACGTTTGTGTTACGGAACCCGGAGAAAACGGGGGAGATACAAAAGCGCAAAGCGTGGTACTGCTGAAAAGGAAGAATCCGAATACGTTGCTAAAGGGGCACGAGTCGTTTCGCGAATTTGCTGCATGTCCCGCGATTGGCGGAAGTGACTCGACGACGGACTCGTACGGAGACGGAGACTGAGGAGTATCTTCGAAACACGGTGTTCCCATCATGTTTGTGGCTTTGAGTGTTGCCTCCCCGCAGACCCCAGGAGGTGTTCATGGTCGACACCGATTGGCCAGGCTCGCTCGCATGCGTAGGGAAGCGACTTCGCTCACTTCAAGATCAGGGCCGTTGAAATGAAGTGTCAACATGGCGAAAACACCGTCGACATAGCGTCGCGACAGTCAACATGTCAACGGGGGGGCTCCTTGCGATTTGAAGAACCGGTGATGTCTCAGCCCACGAGGTTCGCGACGAAGCTATCCCTTGAATCTGAGGCGGCAGCCCAATCATCCAACTGCAATTGCGATGGAACTTCAGTTGCTCATATGTGCTGAGTAGCCACGCGAGGGTCGCCAACTCAACCTTGCATAGGCACACGCAACGCGGCTGGACTCTTTACGGCACGATGATTTCTTTCGCAGCGAGAGGAGAACCAATGACCTTCGTCACAAAAATATTAGTTAAGCTAGGCATCCTTAAGGAGGACCTTGATTATCATTTCGTTCGCGCTTCGATGGTCATCATCTTCTTGTTTTTTGGATATCAGAAATGGTTTGACTACGAAGCACAGGCACTGATCCCCTACATCAGCAACGGCCCTCTGATCTCGTGGATGTATCCCGTTTTTGGCATTCGAGGGGCCACTTACTTCTTGGGGGTAGCCGAATGGTTCTTTGGCGGGCTTTTGTTCCTAGGCTTCTGGAACAAAAAGCTGGGAATTCTCGGCGCCCTCGGTTCATGCTTTTCGTTTGTTTCAACAATCACGATCATTCCATTTATACCGGGCGGCTGGGCGGCCTCTGCCGGCGGGTTTCCAGCGATGACCGAGACCGTTGCTTTCCTTTTGAAGGATCTCGTTCTCTTGTCTGCATCCGCGTATCTGCTGCGGCAGGATGTTCTGAGAGTGTCGCAGTCCGCCAAAGAATCTTCTCCAGCCGCCGCCGCGCAGCTCCAGCACACTTGATCGACGCCTACTTCGAATCTCGGAGCGCTACTGTTGGAACCGACATCGCCATCCCAAATCGAATGCGCTGCCAACGAATTGGTGGTCAGGCGACCAATCAGCAGTGTCGGCGAGAAACGTCTGCGAGCCGTCCTCGCTCAGGAGGGAAGCCCTGGACGACGTTTCCAGCTTACGGCCTCATTGGTCGGAGTATCTGATGGAAGTTGCCGAGATAGGTGGTTTGTATCTGTTCCTGACTTGTCTCTTTGCTGCGAGTATCGAACCGCAGGAACACAGAATTTCTGAGTAAAAAGGAGATGCGATAATGAAAAACAAGATCTGGAAAATTGTGGTCGCCGTTCTGCTAATCGCAGTGTTTGTCGCCTGGTATGCATTTCGGCCCGAGCGGCTTTTCGTCAATAAGTACGTCGACGAGAAACTCCCAGCCTCGAACAGCGATTCGGCTCCACAGCCCCTTGAATCGGGAACGTTCCATAGTGTTTTACACCCCACACAAGGCACTGCAACGGTCTACCGCATTGCGGATGGTAGTCGTTTTATTCGCTTCACGAACTTCAGGACATCGAACGGTCCTGACGTTCACATTTATATGGTGGCTGCTGACGACGCAACCGACAACGCCAGCGTGCCGCGCGCAGGCTTCATCGATTTGGGGCCCATCAAGGGCAACATCGGCGATCAAAACTACACTCTTGGGCCTGACGTGGATTTGTCGAAATACCGCACGGTTTCTGTGTGGTGCAAGCGCTTCAGTGTCAATTTCGGAGCCGCGCCGCTGACCAGCTCACGGGGGGAACAGGCTAACAGCACGGGGAATTGAATCGAGTTGTCCCTTACTTCGCTATGGAGGGACGTGGCACTCCTCCAAAAGCGCATGGAGGGGATACGGACAAGAACGCTGGCCTCAAAAAGGAGAAACACATGATCCGTACTAACGTTTGGATGAAGCTACTCACAACTGTTCTTTTGACGGCAGCCCCCGCCTTCCCGCAGTCGTCAGATCGATTGCCGGTGACTGACGCGGAGAAGATCGCGGACGCACTGCGCGGCGGTCCCGCATTCATCACCAAGGACGCGACTGTGCTCGACTGGCCGTCTTCGCCCGGAGGCGAGTTCCGCGTTCTCCGGACTGGCACCTCCGCGTGGACCTGCCTTCCAGGTATCCCTCAAGGTACTCACGATGAGCCTGGTTGTTTCGATCAGGTCTTTCTGAAGTTCATGAAGGACAGTATGGCCGGCCGTACGCCCGATGTGCAGAGTGTCGGAATTTCATATATGTACGGCGGCTTC
>Ga0307479_10002011_pt1 | contig 18536 bp, 37 predicted proteins | sample atmos_gasesECM4C_FD_203743 | JGI IMG/M metagenome (GOLD analysis project Ga0307479, IMG submission 203743) | Hardwood forest soil microbial communities from Morgan-Monroe State Forest, Indiana, United States - atmos_gasesECM4C_515 | ecosystem: Environmental > Terrestrial > Soil > Temperate... | reverse complement strand
CGACCGGGCAGCACGTAATGATGGTTACCCAGGCCGACGGCAGTGTTAAGCCTGTGGTGGTACAGACGGTCAGCGAGAGGCAGCCAGGCGCAGGCGGCGGGACTCCCGTTCCCGCGGGAATGCGCGGTAAAAGCGCGGCGCCTGCAAAAAGCGGCAGTGCTCCCGCAAAAAAGGCTGGTGGCAAGTCTGAACTCGGGGATCCGAAGAAGGGCTGGGGGGTTAGCGCGCGCGGTGCCGGCGTGGTCTCCGTGGGAGACACGATCGGAGCGAAGCCTGACAAGTACCTGAAGGAAACTGAAGCTAATCTGGGTTACGGCGTGGCGCGTGCAAAGCAAATGCACAGCGATCTCGACACGATCAAAAAGAAACTAAAAGAGACGGGCGAAGTTGATCAGCAGGCAATGTTATCGATCCTCTTCAATCACATCGGGATGACATCTGGAGCCCAGAAGGGTACCCGCATCACACAGACGATGATTGATGAAGCCCAAGAGAGTTCTCCGTTCGTTGCCCGACTACTGACCCGGATTGGTGTCGGGAATAATCTCGACGAGATGGGACTCCGCGGTGTCGTACTCACTCCGCAGCAAATGGAGCAGATGGTTGACCTCGCAGACCGCAAGGTTACGATCCTGAAGGACCAATGGAAAGATGCGCGAAAGAATGCGCCAGGTCCGCCGTTGCCCGACAAGGGCGATGCTGGCGCGAGCGATGATGAGGACATCATCAAAGCTCTCAAGGGGAAGTAGATGGCTGATCTCAGTCCAGACGAAGCCATCGAGAAACTGAAGGCGCTCCCAGAAGAGAGGCAGCGCAAGATCCTGTCAGCACTATCCCCAGAGCAGAAGAAGGGAATTCTCGCGAAGTTGAGAGTTCCTGCGACCGCGAAGGCCACTCCTCCTCAAGAAGGATTCCTACAGCGCACGAGAGAAGGCAAGGTACCGCCTGACCTGGGGACGACTCCCTACAAAGAACTCGGAGCTCTGCCGCGAGCTGCCGTCAGTTTCAGCGAGGGCTTTGGAATTCCGCAGAGCGTGCAAGAGCATCCGAGCGAAGCCGCGGCCGGCATTGGTCTTGCTGCTATGCATCCTGGCCTCGAAGTGGATGCGCTCAAACAGATGTGGAACGGCATGAACGAGCAGCAGCAGAAGTTGATCGACGAAGCCTTCACGAAACAGCACATGCCGGGACTCAAGAACAAGGCCGAAGGGTTTGTGCTGGGGATCTATAGCGCAATCCCTCTGTTCGGGCCGGCGATCGTGAATGCGGTGCGGCAATACCAGTCTGGGGACAAGGCAGGTGCCGCGGGAAGTTTTGCAGCCATCGTTGCCCAGGTCGCGCGACCGGGAGAGGCAAAGGTGGCGACCGAGCCAGTCATGGGCGAGGCTGGCGCGATGGGGAAGATTCCAGCACCGAAGGGGAGCCGATTGCGTTCGCTTGCTCAGGGGGTCACCGGCGCCGGTCCAGAGGCTACGACGGAGCCGTTGCTCGAGAAGCATCAAGCGCAGGTGGCAGACGTCGAAGCTGCCAATCGCGCCAAGACGGAAGAAGCTTTCGAGCGGGGCGGGAAGCGGAAGGCGTCCTACGAAGAGAAAGTCAAGAATCAAGAAGCGGATTACGCGAAGTCGGTGAACGAAGCTACCGCGTTCAACGCCGAGCAAGCCCAGGTCACGCAGCGCAAAGCGGCACTCGAAAAACAAGTCGATACCGAAAGCGCAGACCTCGGGAAGGATATCAGCGCTCTCGAGAATGCCGTGTATCGGGAAGCGAACAACAAATTTGATGCGGTACGTGCGAAAGTCGGAACCGCCGAGGTCCAGCCGGATGCACTGATCGGTTCGGTGAAAGATGCCGAGAAAAACATCCTGCAAGGGATACCGGAGAACATCAAGGAATTCCGCAGCATCCTGAACCTCGAGGGAACGTCCGAAGACATGGCGCAATTGCGCCAGGACGTTATGAAGGGCCAGGGAATGACGGGCAATTACGAACAACTCTCACCTGAGAGGCAGGCACTGGTCGACGACATCGCAAAGAAGTACGGCGGGGCGATCGAACCAAACGAACCTGTTGGCTGGAACAAACTCCAATCGCTCAAGACGAGAATCGATCAGCGCTTGCGATCGAGAACTCGGATGAATGGGGATGTAAAGCGCGCGCTGTTCTCTGTGCGCGATGCGGTGGTCGACGAGATGGGAAATCTAGCGACGCCCGCCGGTGCTGGCCCGGACTGGGACGCTGCGCGGGACTTCTATCGTCAATGGCGGGAAGACTTCCACGAACCTACAGGTCCTTCCGGTTCCGGTTCTCCTGTCGCCCAGGCATTCAATGCGGTCGATCCAGCGAACATCCGCAAACCGTTTACATCAAAGCAGACTTCGATCGGGAACCGCGGAGTTGATACTCTCCGCAAGTATGCGCAGTTCGGGGGCGCGCAGATCGCGGATAAGGCCGCCAAGTTGGTTACGAGCGAGAATGAACTCGGCAACCTGAAGCCCAAAGCCAAGAAGCCGATTCCGGAGCGCCCGCGGCCGGTCGCGAAGCCGAAGCCGGTGGAAGCGAAGCTGGCAGAGAAGCCGGCGGCGCCGACCGCAGAAGATGTCTCTGCTCTGAAACGAAAGAAGATTCGCGATGCGGCCGTCAGTTGGGGGAAGTTCCATACTTACGACCTTGGCATTCTTGCGAACTCGGTGATCGGTGCTGCGCTGTTCGGTCGCTGGGAGCCGTTGATTGCGGATCCCTTGTTCGTTGCTGTGAGAAAATCGGCCGCAGTCCCGCTCAAGAGTGCGGCAGTGCGCGACTGGATTGCCCGTCCACTGCCAGAGGAGTTACAGGCCTTGCAAGGCATGCCAGATGAACTCAAGGCGGATGCGCGCAAGGTGATCAACAAAGCCATCGAGCAGAACGGTGCGGGAAATGTAAATCCCGGGTTGAAAGCGTTTTTGGCTGGCACTCGACTGAGCGGACAATCGAAGCCGCCAGGCGAGCAGTTGAAAGACCTGCGCGCGATTCAAGAACGGCACGGATCAAATCCGAGCATGCCGATAGGACCCGAATAGCATGGCAGACAAAGAACGTCCGAAGCCGGGAGCGAAGTTGAAAGAGTATTACGAGAAGTTCGTGCAGCCCGAGGTACAGAAACGGTTGCTCAAAAAGCAGCCGCGGAAGCACGGTGGAATCAAGTGATCGATCCCGTCCTGCTGCAGCAAGCCGCACTCTCGAAATGCGTTTGCGGGCATACGTTCGAACTGCATTCAAATCCCCAAGAGGATCCCGACATGCCGAGCGTGCTCTATACCGATTCGTGCACGGTGGAAGACTGTCAGTGCAAGGGATTCGTGCAACCGCTCGAGAAGGAGTCCTGAATGGCGTTCAACGACGTAATGCGCAAAGCGTTTCCGTTTATCTCGATGGCGGCTTCGATGGGTGGTCCGGTTGGGGTCATGGCCGCGAACGCGATCGGAAAAGCAATCGGTGTCGACAAGGTAGACCCAGCAAAGTTGCAGGACGTAATCGGCACTGCGATGGCGAATCCTGATCAACTGCTGGCGCTCAAGAAAGCGGACAACGACTTCCAAGTGCAGATGGAGCAACTGGGCATCAATCTTGAGGAGATCGACGAACAGGATCGGGCTAGTGCGCGACAGCGAGAGGAGGTAGTGAAGGACTGGACGCCGAAGGTCTTAGCTTACGGAGTGACATTGGGTTTTTTTGCGGTCTTGCTTTTGATGTTCATGCACTCGATCCCCGATACCGGCCACGATGTCTTGCTGGTGCTGGTAGGCTCGCTCGGTTCTGCGTGGATTGCGATCATGAATTACTACTTTGGTTCGTCCTCGGGCAGTGCGGCGAAAACTCAGATTCTGGCAGCGGCTACCAAGAAATGAACTCGCCCACAATGTCGGAGTGGAAGATGGGCTGGGGATTCCTACTTCTACTCGGCATTCTCAGCCTTTGTGCTCGGATTGCTTTAGGGCACGTAGAGCAGGGAACGTCCTATGGCTTGACAGAGACCATTGGCATTCTGGCGGTGCTTGCGGGGCAGTGGGCGAACTGGGCCTTTGGCGAAAGTCGGTCTTCTTCTGGTGGGGAAGAACCGAAAAAATGAAGGGGGCGGAAGCCCCCTAGTGTTATTCTTTGGCTGTGATTGTGAAACCTCGCTTTTCGAGAAACGCTATGCAGGCCTGCTCGCCTGCACAGTGATCCCAGCCGTCGAGAAACGAATACAGGGCTTCGGGAAGGGTCTCGGTCCAAAAGAACTTCTTATCTTGACCTAGCACCTTCCCGAGTTCTTCAGCGGCCGTCTTGAACGTGCTGTGAGCTTTCTCTTCCAGTTGATAAAGCCGTTCGCTGGTATCGCCGCGGCCAATGAACGGGTTTATTGGTTTGCGGTACTTCTGAGCGGGATAGTTCGTACTTGCCATCTTCTGCAGTCCTCCTCGACTGCGTCTCCATTATAGAAATCGACTTTTCGACTTTCGCCTCGGAAGCTGCATAAACACTGCTCCAACCCACGCCAGTGAACGGACTTTCGCCTACTTGACTTGAGAAATCCACAGTGCTCATGCAGGTCCGCGAAGGTCAAATTGACCATGCGGAGTAAAATCGCGTTGACAGTGAAGGAAATAGAAACTTGAATTCTGCGGAAACTCTGCTCAATCTCGACCGCTGCGCGCGGCTTGGATTCTGGGGTCAGTCCTGGGAAGCGCCTGCGATTCACCCAAATGAAGTCCTGCGCCGTGCGGTCGACGCTGGTTTGCTGACCGAGGAGTCCGATCCTGGACAACTTGCCGGCGATACCGTCATGACTCTGGCATCGGAGCGGACACTCGATGTCGAGGGCTCACAGTACCAATGTGCTCTCCACCATGCCGCACTCGCCGACATCATAGTTACCGCTTTGCGGGGCAATGGCGAGCGCTGGGCGCGTCCTACGGATTTGGTGACCAAAGGCCTAACCTGGGTCTCATCTGCGTTCCTAGCCCCGTCTGGGGTAAGGCTACGTAGGGTCCTATTGGCTGACCGCTGGAGCAATGAACGATTCCAGAGCGAAGTTCACTCCTGGAAGGGACTCGGGGAAGTGGCGGCTTACGGGATGCCGCTCACGATGACGGTTGTGCTCATCGGGCAGCGGAGAGACGGCAGGCACCATACGCCATTTTCAAAGGGCTGGGCGCATCCGCGGTCAAGGACGCTGCGCATCCGGAAACGGGCTGGAGAGTTCAAGGAGAACTGGCACGAGGTTTGGAGGGAAACGAGCGATTTCAATCGGGATCATTGGTTGGATCAGATGCGGCAAGACTACGTGCTAAACGACGTTCTGTTTGAGAAGGAGATTTCGGTACCCGATCAAGCAGTGCTCTCCAAAGTTGCTCATCTCGCAGAGAAGAAGTTACGTGCTCTACAACAAACTCAAGAAACTCCCGATCCGAATCCCTCGGTTTGTTTTTGGCCTGTTCCATGCCAGTTCAGGAAATGTTGTTGGGAGTTTACGGTTCCGAGCGAGCGGGCTGGCTTTATCCCTATCAACGGTTTAGTGCTACAGCCAGCACAGCACCGAACATAGCGCCAATTACAATGGCTTCAGTCCAAGTCATCTAGGAAAAGCCTCCTTCCCCGGTAACGTCAACATTCCCAGACGTTGGCCGCGGGCCCTTGACCCTCTCGCCGGCCGGGATTGAGCCGACTCCCTCGGGAACGGGATTGCGGAAGTCGTATTCCGGCCCTGCCATGGTCTTTTTGAGTACCTGCATCGGGTCTACCTCCGCGCGGGGATCAAGCGAATGCTGCACAGGCGGTTCCATCCCACGCAGCCGGCAGGAATAGTCGATTAACTGGTCGATCTCCTTCTGGAGAACGTTCGCGCGCCGTTGCCACGAGTCGAGAGACGCGAGTTGCTTGACCGCGTGCGCGTGCTCTGCGATGGCTTCCGCTAGGCGGGAGTCGATCTGGTCGAGCGCTTTCGAGCCGCTCGGGGTTGGTTTGGGAACGTGGTTCCGCTTCCGGCCTTTGTCGGCTCTCGGTTTGCGTGGCGGGCGGGGTGTAACTTCAGTTTCGCTCATAATCACTCGGTTTGAGCCAGGGATAAGGCCCAAGTCCTTCCCTTATTTTCAGGTACCTCGGATAGCGGTAAGTCATTCTCTCACCGATGCGTTTCCCGCACGAGAAACGGGGCACAGACCAGAAGCTGCGGTAGCATCCCCGGGGAGTTGGATGCCCCTCCCCTAGAGGTGCGGTGGCTCCCCGGGTTGCTTGCATCGGAACAGACAATAGCACATTAGAACTCCACTTGACAATCAGTGGCCAATAAGATAAACCATGACCACCATGAATGCCATCCCCTTCACATTCGACTCGACAAGTCACACGTTCCTGACCGACAGCGGACGCCGTTTGTCGGTCACGCAGATCCTGAACAAGGTCGGGGTCTGCGACTTCTCTTTCGTGAAGCAGGAAACCCGTTTGATATCGATGGACCGCGGGAATTCTGTGCACTGTCTCACACAACTTGAGGACGAGGGCGGACTGAATTATCGCAAAGTTCCGAAGTGGCTCCGGGGATATCGCAAGGGCTGGAATCTGTGGAAGAAACGGAGTTCGTTTCAGATTAGTTCCGTTGAAACCCAGTTCGTTTCCCGTTTTGGGTTTGCGGGGATCATTGATCGTACTGGGACGTTTCCTCCATCGGTATTCCTTGGACCGGGCACGAGCGCCGTGATTGACATAAAATCTGGAGCCGTTCCGGATTGGGTAGCGCTGCAACTCACTCCCTATGCGGTCTGGGCGGCCGGCGATAATCCGGCAAAGGCGCAGTACGTACGGCGGATCGCGCTGCGGTTGAGCGAGGACGGCACCTACTACGTCCGGGAGTTCCCGTGTTGCACGTTCCGTTTGGACTGGGCGAGATTCATGTCGTATGTGAGGAGAGCGAATGCTGACAACCAAACACTGCCAGAGTGCCGCTAACAGTGAGCATCATTTGGTCATTGTGAAAAAACACTGGCAAACAATGGAACACGATCCCGCCATTAAAACCATACGAAATATTCTTGAGCACTCAAGGGAGATGCTTGTGTGCGACAAGTGCGGTGAAATGCTGGATCCATTCAAGGAAAATCCCGATGGCCAATGAGACCGAGATCGCACTGCGGGAAGATCTGACGCAGATTGCGATGAGTGGGAGCGTCAAGATCACAAGTCAGAAGACGTACGACGAGGCGGCGCTATTCCTACTCAAGACCGTCCAGCCATTCCGCAAGCGCTGGAAGGATTACTGGGCTCCGTTGAAAGAAGCCGCACACGAAGCACATCGCGCCGTGGTCGCAAAGTTCAACGAAGGCGATGAACCGGCGAAGCGTGCGGAGGACGCAATCAAGGCCGAGATTCGCCGCTGGGACGATGAGCAGGAACGGATTAAACAAGAGCTTCAGGCGAAAGCGCAGAGGGAGGCGGAATTGAGGGAAGCCGCCGACCGCGCAGCGCAAGCCGCTTTCGCGGAAGAGGAGGGGGCAATGGAAGAAGCCCAGGCCGTCGTCAATGCCCCCTCCGTCGCTGTGGCCGAACCCGTTCCGGATACGTACCAGAAAATCACCGGAATCAGTAAGCGCGCGAACTGGAAATGTCGCGTACTATCAGTGTCCAAACTTTGCAAGGCCATCGGAGATGGGAAACTGAAGTTTGCGAAAGAAGACGAATTGAAGATCGCGGCGTTCTTCGAGACGTTGCTAGCGAAGCGCGCGGCTGCAGAAAAAACGACTCTGAACATCCCAGGTGTACAGGCTTACGACGATCCGATTATTTCCGGGAGACCTAGATGACCGCTGCACAAGAGCAGGCACTCACGACAGCGAATACTGTCGGGCAACCGACCCAACTTGTAGTAGTCGAGACCTGGCAATCGACGGAAGCGCTGAAGGCGCGGATTAACCAGATTCAGCGCCTGATGAATGATGTTCTGCAGAAAGACGTCGACTACGGCGTGATTCCGAATATGCCAAAGGGTACGAAGCCGTGCCTGTTAAAGCCGGGGAGTGAACAAATATTGGCCATGTTTCGGATTGCGGTCGATCCGATTGTGGAAGACCTTTCGACCGAGGACTGCTTCCGTTATCGCGTGACTGTGCGGCTGACAGACTCGCGGACAGAGGCTTTCTTGGGGGCCGGCTTGGGTGAGGCGTCGACGGATGAGACCAAGTACAAGTGGAAGCGGACCTACTCCGCGAAGGAGTACGAAGCGACATCGCCTGACCGGAGGAAGTCGAAGTGGACTCAGTTCAAGGACGATCATGGTCAATGGCAAGACAAGGAAGACCTCATGATCCGACAGGAGCCCGCAGACTTGGCAAACACGGTTCTGAAGATGGCCAAGAAGCGCGCGCAGATCGATGCCACCCTGACCGTGACCGGGGCTTCTAGCATGTTCGAGCAAGACACTCTCAGCGAGGATGACGTGCAGCGGGAAGAGCAAGCGCCTCAAGGTAAGCGTAAGGGCAAGACTGCGCAGAAACCCGGTGAGGACGTGAAGTGCGGTTCATGTGACGCGATCAACGGTCACCTACCTTCTTGCAAGTACCATCCGAACGCCAAAAAAGAAACGAAGCCCGCGGCTGCTGAGACGAAATCGGCCAAACCTGAAACGGTCGAGGGCGAGGTCGTAGTCAACAAGATGGTGGTCCAGGTCAAAGGGACGACCGATGCGACTACAGCGCCCGCAGTTGGGGCAGATGGCAAGCCGAAAGGCGGGGGAGCTCCGTACGTAAAGTACGACGTGATCAGCGACGCCACGCCGCTGATGTACTGCTTCCATCGGAACATGAACGATGAACTCAAGGCAAAGGGACTGGGCAACATTTGCCTGCTGCGCTTCTCGATGGGCGGCAAGGATAAGAATCGGTTTGTGATCGAGGAAATCCTCGAGATTGCAGGAGTCAAGTATCAAGACGGGAAGCCTGTCGGCGCGCCGACGAAGGCGGAGGAGCCTTGGTGACTTCTAGGAGGTGGTAGATGGCGAAGAAAATGAAGGGCAAGAAGAAAGCGCCCAACGGGGCGCCTGCGGTAAGGAAGGGCCCGCGACAGAAATCATTCCCGGGCATGGTCGACAAGGCCGTTAAGGGTCTCGATAACCTGGCACTGCGCTACGACGAGATCAAGAAAGCCCGCATGCAGTTGACCGAGCAGGAAGTCGAATCGAAAGAGAACCTGCGCGACATGATGCACAAACTCAAACGGACTCACTATCGCCACAAGAACATCTCAATCGATCTGGTTCCGGAAGGGGAAAAGGTCCGCGTGAAGGTGAACTCGGTCGAGGTCGACGCGGATGAGACTGTGACGCCGGCGGAAGCTGAAGCGGCCGAGGAAGTGGAAGAACCCATCGGGGACGTGGAAGAGATCGAGGAAGAAGAATCCGAGGACGAACACATCCCGGATGCGGTCGAGGAGTTATAGGTTTCCATCGGATCGGGTGCCCACTTGTTCAGGCATCCCATCTTGGAAATTCCGCTGTTGTCTGGGAAGCCTCGCGAACCTACGGGACCGGGGGTCTAAGGCTTCCTAAAGCTTGCTTGGCTAGCAAGAAGAGACGGCACCAGACCAGCGGACGGTCCCGTTTACTCTGCTCCGTCGAAGATTACGACAAAGACCAAGACCAGCGCCCAGCCGAGTGAGATCCAGAAGTACGACGCTAGGGTCGAGAGGACGGACATGCGACTGGGATACCAATCGCAGTGGCTGGGAGCAGGCCAGGGGAAGGGCATCCACAGTCGACAGTAGACGTGGATCCGGGATCGGGAAAGTTACGACGGTAATGGTTACTCTGAAAGAATTCGCGGTCCAGTTTACCGACTGGGTGGACCACTCGCACTCGCTCGAGAAAAAGACACGCGCCTACTACCGCCACGGTTGGAACTTGCTATCCGCTACGAGGGTTTCCGATGCGAAACTGGATGGAATCAAAAACCGCGACTTGGACACTTTGTCTTTTCCTGGCGGTGCGGCTAACGCTAATACGGCTCTTAGGACTCTCCGTCGGATGCTCGCGCATGCCCAGGAACTGGACCTCATAGAGCAGGTTCCCAAGATCAAACTCCGGAAAGAGTGGCCGCGGTCGATCGCTATGACCAGGGAGCAATGCGATCTGATCATCATGCGAATGCCGGCTGGGGATCCGCGGGATGCGCTCTCGATTCTCAGAGCGACGGGGATGAGGCCGTCAGAAGTATTTTCGATGAGGTGGGAGTATGTCAGGCGGGAAGAAAAAATCTATCAAAACCCGAAAGGGAAAAGTAAAGCGGCACGTCGCGCGATCCCGCTACTGGATCCAGCTAGCGGTATCCTTGCCTTACGGCATTGTGCTGCTGGCTTCCCGGAATCGGGATGGGTCTTTGCTGGTAAAAGTTCCTGCGGCCATATCGTCACGATTCACAAAGCCTTTACGAGGGCAAGAACCCTAGCGGGACTCCCGAAAGAACTCGTGCTCTATACCGCCCGACACGGAGCGGCCACGGATCTAGCCGCGGTCCTCTCGACGAAAGAAGTCATGAACGTTCTCGGCCATTCGGATGCGGCGACCGCCATGCGGTACCAGCATCCCGAGACTGCGAATTTACAGGCCCGGCTTGACCAAATCCCTCCCCCCAAATCAAAGTTGCAATAGGAGGATCGATGCATGTGCCCCTGCGAGGTGAACAAGGAGACGATGGTTATCAGTTGCAGCCGGAACAACCAAAAACGCTGTCGCTGGTGCGGAAAGCCGTCGACACGATTATGCGACTTTCTTCTGGTAACCGGCCGGACCTGCGATCAACCGATGTGCGAGGACCACGCGCAGTCCCGTGGCTTTCAGATCGACTTCTGCCCGAACCACTCGACGGAGGCCCGATGAAAGACATCTACCAGGTCATCCGCCAAAAGGAACTTGAGATGTCGATCATCCGCGGCCAGATCGAGGCTTTGAAGTTCTGCATACCCTTACTCGCGGACGATCCCGATCCGGATGAGAATATCCTCGCGGAGACGGCACAGACGCGGAGTTGAGCTCGTGAACCCAGAAAGGAATGAGCCATGTACCAAGTCCCAGAAACGAAAGACTCCACCTGCTACGCTAAAGCCGTCGCCCGCGGAGATGAAACCTTTACCCTTGTTGGACAGGACAGAAGCGCTCCCCGAACCGTCGCTTACTGGATCCTCGAAAACATCGAAACCGCTCCCGAGCAAAAACTCGTCGACGCTCTACATGCGGCCCTGCGGATGCGAGCCACTGCCAAAAGAAAAACCGCCGACTGACAAATGCTCGCGCTGCGATCATGCGGTATCGCTCCATCGGCCACCAAAAACTTGGCTGTTTCAGAAGTCTAGTTTTTCTGACCCGAACGGATACGAGCGAGTGGTTACAACCGTTGCGCTACGTTCCTGCACGTCGCCGCTTTGTACATGCATAGAGTTTTTGGATTGAGAGATGGAGTTTCTCCCCTGTTCGCGTTGCGGCCACATTCACCGAGCAGCACAGTGCGATGAGTGTGGCTGCAATACGGACTTCCCGGACTGCGATGTTGCTTCCTTCGATCCTGATCTTCCGACCGCGGAGGACTTAGGATTTCTTGTGGAAAAAGAGAATTAAGGCTTTCCCCTGAGTCCCGTTTTGAACACTTGTTTTTGTGCGGAGGCGGGAATAGGATTGGCGCCGTTCCAAAAAAAGAAGACGCCGCGCTGATTACGCGACGTCCCCAGGGTGATTTTTCTGTGGGTGCTTCCAGAATTATAAGCACACTCGGAACCCTGACACAATACCTTCCTCCCAGGGTGCTACATGAGTGTCCAAGCTATTTCATGGGTCCTCGATTTTTCCAAAGCCACATACGGTTCTCGGCTCGTTCTCCTCTCGATCGCCAATCACTGCGACAAGTACGGAACGAACGCTTGGCCGAAGATCGAGACCATCGCGGAAGAATCCCTGCTCAGCGTCCGAGAGGTGGCCTATGCGATAAACGATCTTGTCGGAATCGGGGAGTTGAGTGTCGAAAAAGGTAAGGGGAAAATCGGTCGAAATTTGTACAGTTTTCCTCTCATGCGACCTGCAAATCTTGCAGGTAACACTCTCGCGGACGTGCAATATGCCACACGTCCTACCTGCAAAATGCCGCAGCGCAATAAGGAAGAACCGTCCTTAAATCAACCGTCCTATAAATCTAATACTCTTCTGCACCCCTCCCTCACAGACGTAACCCTCTACTGCCAGGAACGCCAGAACTCTATCGATCCAGAAAAATGGTTCGACTACTACTGCTCGAACGGTTGGCGGGTCGGTCGTAATCCGATGAAGGACTGGAAAGCAGCGGTGCGCACCTGGGAAAAAAACGGCCATAACGGGAATGGAAATGGGAACGCAAGGAGGACAAAAGCCGATGTCACGGAAGAAGCAATATCCCGAATCTATGAAGAACTTCACGGCACGGATGATGAAGATTCTGACGGGGGCATATTCGAACTTTCGTCCGAATGAGAACCCGGACCAAGGCCGTGTTTACATGGAAGCGATAGAGCGTATGGCTGGCGAGTTTGGAAGAGGCCGCACATCGGTGGCAATCGCAAAGGCGATCGACCTCGTTCCTGACTTCGCTCCCACAGTGGCCAAGATCCGGGAATTCATTCCCAGTCCGGAAGGCCAGTTCAAGACTTGCACGCTCTGCCACCCAAATGGATTCGTGGAAGCACCGAAGCCCGCACACTGGCTCGAGACATCCTCCCCGCCGTACCAGCGCTGTACGCACGAAGGCGGTAAGAGCCCCGTGGTAGAAATCCCGCAACCTGGGGAGCACCAATACAGCGGAAATGACGTGAAAATTCTCTGGAAAATGCATGAGAAGAAGCGAAAGTACCTCGGCCGGACACTCACGCAAGAGGAACTCGATGAGTTGCTGATCGATCTGGACGTAAAGACGGGGCGGGTATGGGAAAACTTCCCCGGGTAGTGTGGTCGCTCTCGGATTCCGACTGGGAGATTGAGGCACGGAACGAAGTGGAAGCGGTTCGCATGAAACGGTACGAGGAAGCCAAACGGGAGCGGGATCCGGAAATGTGTCCGATACCGGACAACTCCGGGGAGGGAGACTGAAAACTGCTCATGGCATCATCCATACGGCGATATAACTACAAAAGAACTTTGGCGATGGTCTGGATTCGTGAGAACCGGCCGGATGTGCTCGAGATCATTGAGCGAGAAGCTGATAAAAAATTCCCGCGCACTACCAACAAAGAATACCAATATCTTGCTCAGGTGATTTTGCCGGCATCTTTAAGGAATCCGGTTGTTCAGGAGGCCAGCCATGAAGACCCTCGAGCGCTCAGTCGAGAACAGTACTTCGGGCTGAATCCAGCGGATCAGCAGCGTGCGATACGGGAAGGCCGGTGGAAGAAATGAAGGCGCTGGGAATTGATCTTGGAAACGTACCGCAGCAGTGGCCATGTTGTGAAAGTCCAACCTGCCACGATTGGGACGACCACAATTTTGTGCAGAACTATTACGGTCACCGATGCTCGAAGTGCGGCCTGTTTTACGCATTCGGCTGCGCTCCCTGGGAGGATTTCTAAATGAGTACAGCGCGATATACCTTGGCCGTCACACTCTACGTCTATCGCTGGAATCGGATGGGACGCAAAGGGCAATTGTGTCGTATCCTAGCGCGCGGCGCGCGAAATTCCTGTCTCGTGGAATTTGTGGACGGGTACAGGGCGATCACAAGCCGGAATGCGATCAAGAAGTACCGAGGAGAGAATCTATGAGCACGCAGCCGCTGTCCGCAGCCGATTGGCCAGAAGTAGAGATTTCGCGCGCCGAACAATTCAAGATTCTCGATGCCCGGGCCCGGGAGATAGAGGAAATCTCGCGCTCAACTTGGGTCGAGCTCGCAGACTTGTGCACCACCATGCGAGACAACGAACTCTGGAAAGAAGGCGGATTTCATTCCTTTCACGATTGGTTGCGCTCAGCATGCCCCACTGCGCGGTCGACGGCGTACGCTGCGATCGGAAACATGAAAGAACTCGAAGACATCCCGCGGGAAGACCTCCAGCAGATACCTCCCGGGAACGCCGGCATCCTGGTGGGGGTTCCCAAGAAGCACCGAAACGGCAAGATTTTGAAGGCGGCCAAGAGTCAAACGCCGCGGGAATTCACGGCGACGGTCATGAAAGAAGCGCCCGAGGCCCACCTCGAGCAGAAAATCTGTCACAAATTACGCATGACTGCCTCACAGAGCCAAATCCTTGCAGCCGGACTTGACATGTGGCGACTGCTCAATGAGGACCCAGATGCCGAGGCGGAAAGTGCCCTGGAAGCGATTGTGGCGGACTATATGGCCTCGCATCAGTCCGAATACGAGAAAGCCTCCAAACCTCCGCGAAAGGCCCGCAAACAATGATTCGCGAGAAGGGTCAATGGGAAGGACTGTCAGGATACTGGATCAACGGTCAGCGCTGGGTCGCAACCGAGACCGGCTGGCAGAAGATTCGGCGTCGGCTAGCAGAGAAGGTCGACTTCCGCTGTGAGAAGTGCGGCGACAAAATTTACTACCGCGGGGATGCCCATCACCGCTACGGCCGCGCCGCCGGCAAACGAGATGACCGCATCGAACTCCCAGACAGGACTCGGAACTTGTTCTATTTATGCAGACAATGCCATTCGGAAACGCCGATCGAGAGAAAATCCCAACTTGACAATTAGTGGCTATCGCAATACGTTTGTCGCGTGAGAGTCCCGGAAGAGGCCAAGGCGCGGCTGCTCGAGGTCCAGGTCAAGATCGTCCAACGGGCATGGAAGTGTTCTCTCTGCGGGGCGCTGCTGCCAATTAAAAACCACAAGAACCGCAAGGGTACGAAGCCGGTGCGATGCTGGAATCGGGCAGAGTGCGGACGGATTTTCTATGAGCGATCTACAGCGTAGGTCGATGGACCGCTGGCGGGCCTTCGGATACCTCGTTGGTTCAACCGAGCATCGCAAGCGCTTCCCAGCTAAAGGCAAGCCCAAGTGTCCCCGCTGTGGACATATGCCAATGATCGACATCTCGGTAGACTTGTGGAATTGCTTTGACATTCTGGCAATTCGCCCTGTCTGGCAAGGCGGTATTGGGAACGTGGCACTCCTCCAGGTCACAAGTTCCTCAAACCAATCTTCCCGGCGGAACAAGATCCTGGCATCTGGGGAAGCAAAACTCCTGGCCATCGCCGGCGTACGAGTCGGGATTGAGAGTTGGAAAAAGAAAACCAATCGCTGGCAACCTACGGATGAATGGTTCCATGTGGACGACTTCCAGGTCGAACTCCCTACGACCGCGGCAGCACTCTACGAAATGCAACGCAAGGCGAAACTCCCAGATCTGCCGGCGGGAACAACTCTTTTTAAGCCTGTTACGAAAACCGAACTGCAAGATTTAGAGATTGATTTCTAATTTTCACCTGCTGGTATACTTCCCTCGTGTTTTCATGCCAGAAGAAAAGCATACGACGATTGTGCTCGGAGAGTTCGAACTGATCGGAAAGCAGATCAGAGGAGACCTGATAGAACTCACCTTCAAACCATCTTTTGTGGCTGGCCCGCTGGAGGCTATGCTGTTCTCTAAACAAGGCCACAGTCAGATTACGATCCGAGACCGCAAACTCGCGAAAACCATGCAGGACGAAGAAAAGTTCCGGATCGTGCTCGAGAGAATCCCCAACAACGGAGGCTAGTTTCATGAAGATCGTACTTGTGGTCACGCACGTTGTCACATTCGCAGGCGGGGGTATTCTTGGCTACCTATACGGCGCCCATGTCTACTCGCAGGCGGAGAAAGTCATTCAGGCTGCGAAGAATCTGGAAGTGTCGGCAAAGGCTCGCCTAAAGGCGCTTCTCTGACTTCGCGGTTCTCTTGCTCGGCGGTCCACTCCTCGAGGCTGGGCAAGTCGTAAGCAAATTCACAGAGCATAGTGTTCCCTTCTTATCTGAGTTCCTAACCCAAATCTGTTCAGAATGGAACACAGTGAACACTGTAGTTCACCTGTCGACTGGCTCCAACTGCTCGCCGGGCCACGGCGCGACCGTCGGCGGAGTAAGTGAGACGATCTTGGCGGAAATCTGCTGGATAGCGGCCATGGCCAACTTCTTTCGCCTCTCTCCGGTAACCAGTCCCAGGTCGCCTAGCTCAAATAAATCAACGTAGTAGACCAGCAACTGAAGAAGATCTTGTAAGGCATGGGCCTCTTGCGGGGTCAGCATCTTCCCCGATTATAGTCTGTATGGCTCATCGGTAATCTTTCCCTGCCTCACCCGGCGCCACTAGACTCCGAATTGTGGACTCCAAAGAAGCCCTATTCCGCCTGCTGGTGTGGTTCCTGTACTTCAACGGGGTTGGAGTCCACATCCTGATCTCCGCTCTCGGTTCCATCAAAGCAACATCGAACTCCGTGGTCAGCTTTCGCGGCTGGTGGGATCACAACTGGGAGACGCTGCGTATCCGTGTATTCGTGGACGCAGCGTGTCTGATCGTTTGGTACATCGCCCCCCAGGTCCTAGGGCAGGTCATTGGGCATGTCTTCCCTATCACCTACGGTACCGCCGGCATCATGGGCATTGCCGTCGACCGCGTTATCGCCGGCCTTGGATTCAGCTTCGGATGGGGTCCAGACATGGGCAAGGTGGCCCCCAATGGGCATTCCTAAAAAGGCAGGGCCTCCTCCGAAGAGAAGGCCCCATGGGGGAGCGCGAACCGAAGGAGAGAACCGTCCAAGTGTACTCCCAGACTGGTTTATTCGGAATTATTTCGACGAATTCACAGAGATAACCCGCGAACCGGAGTTTTCGGAAATAATTATTAAAGGCTGGGCGGGAATTAAGTCGAGATATTTAAATCGCTTCCGAATTAAGATGTGAACAGCACTGCTTTCACCATTCGTCCGAGATGTACTCCCTACGATCTTGTATCTCTCGCTCTTTAATCTTCTGCTTTTTATCTCCATTCCACTTTCGCGTCTTACATTTCGGGCAGAAATCCGGGAGTTCGTTCTTTACGCGATCGGTCTGCAGCCAGATATGCTGGCACTCGTCGCAGACGCATACAGGTCTTAATTCGATTCCCATCGCTAGCGCTCGCACATTTCTTTTTCCAGCGCCGAGACCTTTTCCTCTAGTCGAGCGATTCGAATGACGATGACTTGCACGAGGTAGCTTAGCGTTTCAGGGCTATTGCTCAGAACTTTGATCTGCTTAATAAGCTCTTCGTTACTGAGATCGAATAATTTCATCGGGTTTACTCCGTAAAACTCTCGCCCGTCGCCCTGATCTGCAAGCGATAAGACCACAAGGGCAGAACGATATTGTAGGGATAGAGAAAACTTACGCGGTCGGGCTGTCCGGGATCGGACGACTGTGTGACACAGATCACGGGCGCAATCGAACTCACGGCGCCCGTGCATACTCCCGGGGTCACGAAGGCGGGTTCTATGTGGTTCGCGCGCAGGACGGGAGCAACGATGTCGGTTGCAATCTGGTTCGGGGTCAGTGGGAGATTCCCGGGCACGATTGGACCGCCAGGTACGTTGTGGCAGACCACGCAGTTATCGAGCGCTGCGGCTCGGGCGCCGTCCGCGGCGGCCGTCTCGAGAGCGGCTTTGATGTGGTAAGCCTCTCCGAACTGGAAGATCCCCAGGAACACGGTAAACATGACCGGAAGGACCACGGCGAACTCCACGAGCTCGGCGGCTTCGGTTGATCGCAAGAGTCTAAATAGTTTCATCGGCGGGTCCTGTAGGTTTTCGCTTCCCGGTTGACTTCCACAAGTTCCCAAGCCCACTTCAACATCAGCGCGATACTGAGAACGGCCAAGATGGTTGCCATTTCAAAACCCTCGATTCCCTGGTGTGTACTGGTTCAAAGCATTCGCAATCCGACGCGCCATTGTACGGGAGGTCGTAGTGCAAACAATGGCTCCCCCGATGCGGATAACCACGCAATCGCGGTAGGTGAAGGTCTCCCGCACAGTGGCCGGCTGCGTCTCCGGGTCCAGGAGCTCGGGAACAACCTCCCCCATAGTCTCCCGTACCTGGTTCAGTATTTCTTGAACTTCTTTGTTTTCGGACATTCGAAACCTTCCTTCTGGTGGCACAAGCAAGTGCAATAGGCCATCCAGCAGTTTGTATGCAAGCCTTTGGCGCAATTGGCGGAAACCCGCGTTTCTTTCTGGCGACTCAGAGGCGCTCCCATGACAACAGGCGCCGCCGGTCACGACTGTATCGGTAGTCGAGCACTACAGCCAGCCCCAGGGCGACAAGGGACACGGCCAGCGCTACGACGGCCGGCCAGGGCATCCATGTCATGGCCCAGGACGCGGAGTAGAGCAGAACAAGTGCTGTACCCCAGAGCAGGGAACCTGTAAGGATTCCCAGGACGAACACAGGGAACAGGTACCACTTCGGATAGTTCATAACTCCCTCTTCGCTTTACGGATGGCAGCCTCGGCCTTCTTTATTGCTTCGTGGAGTTGCCCTGCGGGATGCCGGACTGCTAC
>Ga0307479_10002010_pt1 | contig 18556 bp, 12 predicted proteins | sample atmos_gasesECM4C_FD_203743 | JGI IMG/M metagenome (GOLD analysis project Ga0307479, IMG submission 203743) | Hardwood forest soil microbial communities from Morgan-Monroe State Forest, Indiana, United States - atmos_gasesECM4C_515 | ecosystem: Environmental > Terrestrial > Soil > Temperate... | reverse complement strand
TCGCGCGGCAACTCGGCATGCTGGCGTCCGTCCGAATACACGTGCGTAATGCCGTGCCCCACCAAACCAACGGTTGTGTCTGCGGCGAAGACAGCCGCAACAGCGGTGAGTTTGCCAGGCGCCCACCAATCGTCCCCGTCCAGGAACGCGACAATTTCTCCCCGCGCTTCCGGAATTGCGGCATTAAATGCGGACGCCTGTCCGCCATTGGCCTTTCGCAGGAGGCGCACGCGCGGCTGAAATCGCCGGACAAGTTCGGGAGTACCGTCGGTCGAACCGTCGTCCACGACGAGAATCTCCGTTTCCGAAACCGGAAAATCCTGCTCGAGAACGCTGTCAATGGCCTCCTCGATGAAAGACTCGTGGTTGTATGTGTCAATCAGAGCCGTGACGAATGGTTTTGACATGCTAATTGCCATCTGACTCCAGGCGATTCGTTTGCAAATTCGATGCACAAGCTGGTATTTCTTGCTCCTTCCACACACGAGAAGAACCAGCCATTTATCCTCACGGAATAAAGAGAACCCCCAGGCCGGCTGTATCCATCGATGAGCCGGTAACCGCAAAGGGGGCCGAACCCTGGTTCAGCTCCTCGATAATTTCACGATGCCGGTAGTGATGCTTGATTTCGCTCCAAAACTTCACTACCTGACATTCCGTATCCGGCTTGTGGACCACGATGTCATGAAAAGCGACGATTCCGCCGCTTCGCACGAGCGGCGCGTACATTTCGAAATCGCGCTGCACTCCCGCGTAGCTGTGGTCCCCGTCAATAAATAAAAAGTCGAGCGACTCACCTTCGAGACTTTGCAGGACACGTTCCTTTGTTTCCGGGGCATGCGAATCCGCCCTGATCAGGTGCAACTGCTGGCCGGCCGTCGGAAACTTACGAAATAGCGGGATTTTGCGCCGGGGATAGCCTCCGCCAAATCGCCCCGAGGGCAGGTCCACGCTGATGATTCTGGCATCGGGCGGCGAAAGCGTGCAGAGCAGCAGGAGTGTGCCTCCGTAATTAGTGCCGATTTCCAAACTGCGCTTCGGTGCGGACGCCTGCAGGATTTTTCCCAGCTCCAGGATTTCAGAGCGGACTTGCGCCATTAGAATGGGACGGTCCACACAGTAATCAATGGCCTCCTCAATGGTGCCGGGGCGGCCGCCAAAGGACAGCTCGCCATAACACTTTAGATATCGGATACCCTTCAGAAAAAGTTTCACCATAATCAGTTAAACCGCTCCAGGAGCGAGCGTGGTTCTCTCACAGAGCGCTCCTTGTTGCTCGACGGTGTCCGCGGCCGCTGGATTTCGTATTTTTCTCTAAGGTAGATCTCTCAACAGAGACATCGCCGCCTTCTCTCAGCCGAAGCAGGAAGTCGAGTTGTTTCTCAGGCGAACTACCGGCGTTCCGGAACAGCATCTTTCTTTCCCGGCGTAACTGCGGAAAAAGGGACACCATCTCCATCAGGATCCCGATGCGGTCGAGAGCGAACCGAAACCTCAGCCGGAACAAATCTTTTGCGAGACCCAATTTCGAAACCACCCAGGTACGAAAGGCGTATCGGCGTGGAAGGAGCTTGATGGCCAGCAGCAAACGCCCCTTTACAATTCCCCGGAAATTGAGGCGCGCCCCCTCAAGAGAATGTCCCGAACTCCCCACGCGATGCCAACACACGGCCTTTGGAATGTGGACGGTCTTCCACCCGTGAATCCAGGCGCGCCAGCAGAGTTCAACGTCTTCGTATCCCAGCGGAAGCCGGTCGTCAAAGCCCCGCAACTTTTCAAAATGAGCTCTTCGAACCATCATGGAAGCAGCAGATCCCATAAACACGGGCGCAGCGGCAGACGGTTCCTGGAAAAAATATAGTCCGGGCACAAGTTCCACAGAAGATGGTTCATTCGGCCGGACATTCGTGAGGCGCGCCGCCAAATGTCCCGGAGCAGTTCCGTCCCAGTTGTATTGCATTCCGTCAGTGGCAAAAATCTGATCATCCTTCAGCAAGGGTTCCACCAAGGCAACAACGAATCCCGGGTCGAATCGCATATCGTTGTTCACAAAAAGCAGGAAATCACCGGCGGCGATGGCAGCTCCGCGATTTAGAGCCGGGCCGAGCCCCATGTTTTCCTGGAGCCCAAGCCACTGAACTTGAAATTCCCTCGCCACCTCCGCGGAATCATCCGAAGACCCGTTGTCAACAACCATGATTTCCAATGAGCCGAATGTCTGAGAGCGAAGACTCGGCAAGCAAACGCGCAGGTGCCGGGCTCCATTCCAGTTGACGATAATCGCGGAAACCGCGGGTGTTCCTTGCATGAGTCTCCACGCGCAACCTCGCGGGCCTGCGCTCGACTAACTAGCCATTCCGGCTATGACCCGGCTGCCAAAATTTCTTCCGCATCTTCAAAACGTTGCGCAAGCCGACGGTTCGCCTGACGAACAGATCCCAAAAAAGGTGCTGAGTTTCAAACGCGAGCCGGCGGAGGCGGACTCTTCGAAAAGTTCCATCGGCAGTGAGTTCGTGTGTCACATCCAGCAGCGTGCAGGCGTGCTTCACACCACCATACAAGCGCAAGTTGTGTTCTGCTTCTTTTCCCAGCCAAATGCGCTCTCTTCCGCCGTCCACATGGTTGTAGTCATGATTCTGGTGCAACACGGGAGCAACCAGAGAAAGATCCACCACAGGAATCTTTTCCTCTTTTGCCGCCTTGATCAGCCATTGGTCGAACCACAGCCGGCCGATTCCGAAATTCGGAACATTTCGGTAGGCGCCCTTCGGAAATACAAATACGTCGATGGACGTATGGTCTCCCGGCTGACCAGTCTCCCGGCAGCGCACTTTGATTGGCGTTTCCCAGTCCGACGAGAATTTTATTGCTTCGGGAACGTCGATATTCATTCTCTTCGAGACACACAGGAATCTTCCAAATACTTTTGTGACCTGCTCCACTGCGCCGCCAAAATCGCTTAAGAGCAAAATATCGGCGTTGACGTAGCACATCCATTGCGAACTGGCGCGCGACTCCGCCCTGAGAAAAAGATCATCCAGCAAAGGAGTTCCGTGTTCGTTCGAGGCGATTTGCGGCTCGTGGAGCAGGCCGAGCTCCGCGGCCACTTGCGCGGCACCCTCTTCATTTCCAAAGAGGATGATCTCAGGCCGCGGAAGCATAAGCCGCCAGCTGTGGATCGCGTTGCGCTGGATCGTCGCAATGTGTCCCTTGAACGGCTTCGGAATCGTGAAAATCGTGAGCATCCCGGCCTCTACCGTGCGCTCGAAGAAGTTCCTACCGGCTGCCTGGCCTCGCCCCCGAATCCCAGCCGCACATAGTCAATGCCTTCGGCGCCTTCCAGATGATTCAGTACACGCCAGCAATCAATCACCACGCGCGCGCGGCTATGGCGCGCCCACTGCGCCGCAGGAATTTGGCGGAACTCTGGCCACGGCGTGGCCAGCACCACGACACCGGACTGCGCGATGCATTCCCGCGCGGAATCAACCACACGGACCGTCTTGCATGCAGCGAGCGCGCAGGCGCCCTCGGCGGAAGGATCGTATGCAACAACGGGCAGGCCGGTGGAGGAAAGCTCCTGCGCCAGCAATAGTCCGAAGGATTCCACGACCACGTCGGTGTCTGGTTTGTAGGTCAGGCCCAGGATGCCGATCGAAGCATTGCCGGAGTAATGCCGCCGGACCAAATCCGCGATCCATTTGATTTGCGCGCGATTGAAGCGGTCGGTGGCTTCGGCGAGATCGGAAAAGGCGCCGGCGCGCTCCGCCAGCGCCGCCAGAGCGCGATTGTCCCGCGGAAAACAGGGTCCGCCGTAGCTCACGGCGCCTCTCAGATACTTGGGGCCGATGCGGCTGTCGAGGCCCAGGGTATCCGTAACCACGTTTACGTCTGCTTCCGGAAGCCTCTCGCAGAGCCGCGCGAGCATATTCGCATAGCTGATTTTTGTGGTGATGAAGGTGTTCACGGCCAGCTTGGTGATTTCGGCGTTGATGAAATTCATGCGCGCCACTCGGGGGGAATTCTTGCAAACGCGGCGGTAGACCTCCGCCAACATTTCACCGGAGCGCGGATCGGATTCCCCAATCAACAAAAAATCGGGGAAATAGAAGTCGCGGATGACGGTGCCCAGGGCGATGAATTCGGGGCTGTAGCACAAGCCGAAATCTTCGCCACAGCGCTTGCCGCTCGAGTGTTCCAGCGCGGCTTTTACTTCGCCACCGGTTGACCCGGGCATTACCGTGCTGGTGAGCACCACCAAGTGAAAGCCCTGCTTCACGCGGAGGGTACGGCCGATGGCTTCGCAGGCCGGCAAGACATTGCGCAAGGAAAAACCTCCGCTCGGCTCGCTCGGCGTGCCCACGACGATGAAGGTGGCGTCAGAATCGCGCACTGCGCTTTCCGTGTCCTGGCTAGGTTTAAGGCGGCCTTGCGATTCGCGGAGTAACTCCGCGAGGCCAGGCTCATGCACGGGCGGGATCCCCTGACGGAGGGCCTGTATCTTTTTCGCATCCGCGTCCACGGCCTGCACGTCAAATCCGCGCGCCGCAAAACACGCCGCCAACGGCGCTCCCAACTTTCCTAACCCCACGATGGAAATCGACTGAACCATGTCTCTCCCAAGCGCTCTCTCAATCCGGCTTTCTTTTCGCGCCATCGGTTCCCGACGCTGTCAAACCCATAGGTCGCGCTAAACTTCGCGGGAGCTCATTCTCAGACGCGATCCGCGACGGTGCCCTCCATCCGTTGAAAGAAGAAAAGCCCACCGACGAGGACCACCGCGACCATCGCCGTTGATGCCAGCAACACCGGCCCGGGCGGCTGACCATGGCCGGTCAGGGCCCAGCGGAAGCCGTCAATCACTCCGGCCATCGGATTCAAGCCGTACAACCAGCGCCAGCGTTCCGGAACCAGGGTGCTGGGATAGGCCACGGGCGACGCAAACATCCAGAACTGCACCACGAAAGGCATCACGTAACGCACGTCTCGATAAAGCGCGTTCAACGCCGACATCCACAATCCAACGCCGAGCGCTGTCAAAATCGCGAGCAGGAGCAAGGCCGGCAGCCACAGCGCCGCAAGCGCTGGACGAATGCCATAGGCCAACGTCAATATCGCCAGCACGGCGAATCCGATGGCAAAGTCCACCAGCCCAGAGAGCACCGCCGAAAACGGCAATACCAGGCGCGGAAAATACACTTTTGTGATAACGCGCTGATTTTCAACCACCACATTTGTGGCGCTCTGCAACGCGTAGGAGAAGTACGTCCAGGGAACCAGCGCGGCGAAATAGAAAATGGGATAGGGGAGGCCCTGCGAGGGCAATTTGGCCAAGCGTCCGAAAAACAGGGTAAACACGCCCATCGTCAGCAGCGGTTGAAGGATCACCCAGAGGACGCCGATGGCAGTCTGCTTGTAGCGAATCTTGACGTCGCGCCACACAAGAAAATAGAGCAGCTCGCGGTAATCCCAGACCTCACGGAGGCGCAACTCCAGCCAGCCGCGCGGTGGTTCAATGCGGACAGGGGAAGGCACGCCGGTCCGTACCAATGGCGGCGCGGCAGCCGGCGGATGTGCTGTGACAAAAGCCATCAAACGTTCGTGAAGTCCCGAGAGCGACGGATAGACCCGGATTCAGAGTATCAGAGTGCGCACCGCAGGTAGCCGCCGGCGTCTTGCCGGGTTCGTCAAAGAATCAAGCCCCAGCCACCAGCGCTCACTCTTCCTGCAGCTTCTTCTCCTGTTCGATGTCACGCTGCTCGATTTGCTGCATTAAGTCTCTGCGCCGGAAGAGATAGACCTCCAGATCGGCGGAAATCCGCCGCGGCACGACGAAAAATTGATTGTGGATCATCTCGCTCCATGAGATGGGCCCACGAGCCGGCACCAGGTGCGAACCCCACTGAAAGAAAAAGCCCACGTTCCAGAGGATGAAACCAGCGAGGACAGGCGCCGCCGCCATCATTGCGGCACCCGGCCTGTGAAAGAACTCCGCGAAGCGCTCCAAAGCCACGCTCAACCCCAGGATGAAAAGCACCGTCAGCGAGATGAAAAACCGATTGCCGTACGAGGAAATCCCCGCCCAATCCGGATAGCACGCGATGAATACGTAAAACACGAGCGCCGCCGCCAGGAATGCTTCGCCCACGAGCGGTTCGCGCCTCCAGAACATGAACAGGCCCGCGACCGCAAACAATAAGACCGGAGTCCAGGAAAATAGCCCGTGATTCGAAGAGAATAAAACCGCAAAGAAATATGGCGAGCGCCAGGACCATTCCCGGAGGGGAACATAACCGGATTCGAAAATATTTCCGTAGATGATATAGCGGCTAAGAAATGTCGGCAGCAGGCAAATGAGGACAGCCAGCACGAAAATCAGGCGCCCCCCCAGCAGGGAAGGGAGATTAAGCCCTGGAGAGAGCGTTGGGCCAAGCGTTGCAGCGTGCCGGCGGAGTGCTTCCACCGCGAGCACGGCAAGCAACATGGCATTCGCAAAATAAACATTCAGCATCAATCCGGAGATCACGCCGAGAATCAGCCACTGGCGAAGCGTTCGTGCCTCGCGTGTTTCATGCCAATACCAGACGAAGAGGCCCACCGCGAACGCAGAATGGGCGTGCGACCACGAGGGATTGAAATACATGTAAACAGGGAGCGAGCTGGCCCACCAAATGGTGATCGTGGCGAGCAACGCCCAGCGCTCCTTGACGTACTTACGGGCTAGACGAAAGGAAAGCAGTAGGCCGAGAAACCCGTACAGCGCCGTGGCAAATGCCATGGCAATCCGATAAGGGGCGGAAAAACCGTCCGCTGGCACCGAAGAACCGGCAGCTCGCGCGAGCAAAACACCGCCGTGGGCGAGCAGGAAAAACGGGGCCCACAGAATCGCCGGACCCACACTGAAATGGTTGTCCAGGTGCCCGGTGCTGGTGCGAAAAATTGCTTTCGGGTGACCGCGCTCATCCAGCCGGCGCTCGCGAAAGCCGGCATTGGCCTGCAGATAGTCTTGTTCAAAATTGAAATCATGTTCAATCAAGGGCGCGCGAAGAAATGCGTAATACCCGACACCATCGCCGCGTATCCACGGGTTGAGCAGCGGCAGAGAGAGGAAAAAAAGCAGGAGGAGCAGGCGTTCGGACCTGCGCACGCCAGGCCGGGGCGGCCTATTTAGATCAAGCTTTTCCACGAACGAAACACTCGAAGAATGGTCTCTTTGTCCCCCCGCCACCCCGAAGGCGCCTTCCTCACTGCGGGTAATGATAGGCGCCCAGACTCCAGGGGGCGAACTCGCACCAGGAACAAACCTTGTCCTTGAGTATATGGGTATTCAGAGGAAGGTTACCATCAGAAGGTCGTGCCCGTGGCCACCGTCTGAACCGATTCGTCGCTCTTGTGCAGGAAGTATGCGGTTACGCGGTCGATGATTTCAGTGAGTGGCGTCTTCGGGCGAAAGCCGGTCAGGGCATGGAGCTTATCGACGGAAGGAACGCGCCGCATCATATCTTCGAATCCCGGCTCGTACGCCTGGTCATACGGGATGTATTTGACCGTGGACGCGCTTCCGGTACGTTCTTTCACCATTCGCGCGAGCTTCTCGATCGAAACCTCTTCCGTATTGCCGACGTTGACCACTTCACCCACGGCGCAATCCCTGTCCATCAAGCGGATGAGTCCCTCGACGGTATCGCGCACGTCGCAGAAGCAGCGGGACTGCTTCCCATCGCCGTACACGAGGATCGGCTCGTTCTCCAGCGCTCGCTCCACAAAGTTCGGCAACACCATTCCATAGCGCCCGCTCTGCCGCGGCCCGACGGTATTAAACAGACGCGCCACGATCACCGGCACCTTTTTCTCTTTCCAGTAGGCAAGCGCCAGAAATTCATCCAGCGCCTTCGATGCCGCATAACTCCACCGCCCTTTGTTCGTCGGTCCGATAACCAGATCGGCGTCTTCGCGAAACGGCACTTGAGTGCTCTTGCCGTAAACCTCGGACGTCGATGCCGTCAGAACCAATTTGCGCTTCTTGCTCGCCGCTTCCAGAACCATCTGGGTACCGTTTACATTCGTTTCAATCGTGCGCACCGGGCTTTCTACAATCAGGCGCACGCCCACGGCCGCAGCAAGATGCACGACCACATCCGCGTCGTCCACCAGTTCGGCCAGGAGGTACCGGTTCTCGATGGCGTCCAGGTGATACTCCATGCGGCCGGAAGCCTTGAGGTGCCGGATGTTTTCCATGCTTCCTGTGGAGAGGTTGTCGAGGAGAACTACTTTGTCGCCGCGTTCAAGAAGGCGTTCCGCCAGATGGGAGCCGATAAAACCGGCGCCACCAGTAATCAAATAGCGCAATGAGCCTCCTCAGAGTACTTCGGCATCGTCGTCGCGATCGCCTTGCCCGTCAACGGCTAGAGCGTGAGCCTCATCGTTATGCTCCTCACTGACTGATTCCTGCGGGCCATACCCATAGGAATACGGATAATACCGATAAGAGTAATAGTAGTCCGGAGCACTGGAATCCACTGCGTTCAAGACCACACCCAGCATGCGGCACTTTACGCTGGCTAACAGGTCGCGCGTCCGCGCGAAGGCCTCCTTGGGCGTCTCACCGCTTCTCACCACCAGAAGCACGCCATCCGCCAGAACCGAAAGGATTACTGCGTCCGTGGCAGCCATGATCGGTGGCGAGTCAATGACGATAAATTTGAACCTGGCGCGCAATGCCACAATCGCATCGGCCAGTTTGTGCGAGGAAAGCAAGTCCGCGGGGTTGGGGGGTAAAGGACCCGTAGGAATCGCGGCCAGATTCGGGATCGCCGGGTGCGGCACGGTGACCAGATCCAAGCTGGAGACGCCTGCCAAGTACGAGCTCAGCCCAGCGTATTTTCCGTCGCCAAGACTCAACAGCCTGCCAACCCCGGGCTTCCGGAGGTCGGCGTCGATCAACAGCGTCTTGTCGCCCAGTTGCGCGAGAGTGACGGCAAGATTTGCGGCGGCGGTGGTCTTGCCTTCGCGGGGCAGCGCGCTCGTCACGAGAATCACTTGCGGCGGATGGTCAGCCTGCGAAAGCAACAATGCCGTGCGCAGCGCGCGAAAGGCCTCCGACATCTGGGATTTCGGCAGATGCTGCGCGACCAGTTCGATCTGCTTGTCGTAGCCGTTGCGCGATGTGCTCCAGAGAAGTCCGGGCCGCCTTCCGTATCCATTGCTGGTGCTGAACGCCGGCACAACCGCCAGGGAGGGCAGCCGGGCAAGCTTCTCAATGTCGTCTGGCGTCTTTACCGTGTTGTCCATGTATTCGCGAAGGAGCGCCAGACCAATCCCGCCGATCAGCCCCACCAGAAACGCCAGCGCGACATTTCTCGTCTTCGCCGGCCGCGCCGCAGACGCGGGAACCATCGCTGGATCCACGACTCGAATATTCGACGATCGCAGCCCGGCCGAAATGCCTGCTTCCTTCAGCTTTGTGAGCAGTCCCTCGTACAACGTCTTGTTTGCTTCCGCTTCCCGCTTCAGGATGTTGTACTGTACCAACCGCTCGGCCATGCGGTTCGCTTCTACCTTCTGCTGGTCAAGCGCCTGCACAAGCAGTGTTTCGCGCTGGCGCGCCGCGCGATAATCGCTGCCCATCCGGTCGATGACGTTTTTCTTCTCATTTTCGACCAGACCATCGAATTCCTTGATTTGCGCCTGCAGCCGCAGCACTTTGGGGAAATTTGGTCCATACTGATGCAGCGCCTCGGTGTACTGCGCGAACGTTTCCGTGTGTTTCTTAAGAATATCCTGGAGTACTTCGTTGTCCCGAAGTTGCGGAACGGCGTTCGTGTCGCCGGACTTCGCGAACTCGTAGAGCGCTTCCTTTTTCATCCTGTCGCTCTGCGCCTCGGTTAACTCTTTGTTGATGTCCGCGAGCCGCTGCGTGGTGATGTTTTGTTTGTCGTCCAGCGTCCAGATTTGATTCTGCCGCTCGTAGGTAATGCGTGCGTCTTCCGATTTCTCGACCTTGATTTTGAGCTCGTTCAACTGGTCGGCGAGCCACGTGGAAGCCTGAGCCGTAGCTTCATAGCGGCTGCGGAAGTTCTGCTCGATGTAATTCTCGATATGGGCGTTCACCACTTGAGCCGCAAGCTGCGGGTCGGTAGATTCAAAAGTCACATCCATGAGACGGCTATTGGGGACGCGCTTCACGCTCAAGCTGGCGAGAAAGGCTCCGAGTTCCGGCGGGCGCTTCTGATTGGCCAGGTTCCCGCTGCTGATGGCCTCAGACGGCCTTTCAGCGGAAGCAAAGCCTGTGCGCCCGGCGAGATTGTTGTTCCGGATGGTCTGCAACGCGAGTGTCTCGCTCGTCAGAATCTTCGACTGCGTCTCGATGTAATTCTCGAGATCCATCATGTAGTCGTAAGAATCCATGCCCTGGAACGGCAGGATATTCGAATTCTCGCGATCGATCTCGATGCGCGTGGTCGCAACGTAGACCGGCTTCATGCGAAACGTAGCAATCGATACGATCGTCACTACCGCCAGTAGAAACGACAAGATCAGCCACTGGTGCTTCCGGAGAATCAACAGGTAGTCGTAAAGATGCGGCTCGTGGGAAGACAGGTCCCACGCCGGGAGCCGCGCGGGAATGGTGATCACGCCGAGCGCGCCGTTGGAACCGTTTTCGCGCGGAACGATTTTGTTTTCTTCTGCCATTTCCTAGTGATTCGCTATACGGAAAATCGCCGCGGCCGTGCCAACCGCGGCGCCTAGCTCCGCCGCCCTTAGCAGCGCCTGTTTGGACGCGCTCTCCGGAACATAGAGGATGTCGCTTGGCTGGAGCTGCACATCTTCCGTTTGCCGCTTCAACACCTTGTTGAGGTCCACCGCAACTTCGTGCTGCTGACCCTGGCTGTCTTTGCGGATGATCACGGCACGATCCGACTTCGCCGTGCGGGTCATGCCGCCGGCGAGCGAAAGTACTTTTAATGTGCTCAATTGCGTGCGGTCATTCGAAACCACGAAGCCGCCCGGCTTCCCCACTGCTCCCAGAACATAGACGATCCCCGCATGAGGCACCGAAACGATATCGCCACCCTGCAAAAGGATATTGTTCGCCGGGTTCCCGGCTTCCAACAATTCGTTCAAATTGACGGTGATCATATTGCTTAGAGGCGGAAGTTCGTTCGGCCCGGCCGCCTCCGCCGGTGGCGCGCTGACGGGAGCGGCATTCGAAACCGGGATGTTCTCTTGCCTTGGGGACCCACTCGCGGGTGAATTTCCCGCCGGCGAGGAAGCCGCGGAATTTGCCTGAGCCGCAGTCTTGGCGGGAAAGACCGGCACCACATCCTCCTGGGTGATGGTCGAGGGTTCCGATGGATCGTTCCCTGCCCCTTGCTCCGGCCGTGTCACAATGACCGTATCACCGGCATCGTTGGCAATCCCGCCTGCCTCGGCCAGCGCCTCTATGAGTGTGACGGGGCGCTCCGCTTGATACACCATCGGATGACTCACCGCCCCGACGATCGTGATCGGCTTGCTCTTCCTCTCCTTCACACTGACACTCACCTGCGGATGAGACACCAAGCCGTTGGCCTCCAGCACTTCAGCGATTTTCTGTTCCGCCTGCGCTTCCGTCAGGCCGGACATTTGCAACCGCACCGGCACCAGTGGGATTCCGATCGTTCCCGACTGGCTGACGCGCACCTGGCGGCTTAGCTCAGGGATTTCAAAGACATCGATGGAGATCACATCACCGCTTCCAATGACATAATCGTGGGGCGCACTACGAGTCGTGAGGGTTGATCGTGACCGGATACGTTCATTGGTTTGCTGTGGCGTCTCCAGAAAGGTCTGCGCGCGGCTGTACCCCGCTAGTCCCAAGCCAACTAGCAGCGCGGCAATGACGCGACACAACGACTTAGCACCCAGTCTGGCTGGCTGCATTCGAATAGATGACCCCTAATTCGATTATACCGACCGGTGGGACGAGTCAATCAGGGCTTGCGCATTCGGACACGGGGCAGGTCCGATTTGGGTACCGGCCGCGTTACTTGCGCAATTTCTACCGTGGCCAGATTCGCCATCAGGAAAAACAGCAGGGCGTTTGCGGGGATGTGCAGGTTGAAGTCCACCAGGCTGTGCACCAGAAATCCGGTGCACCCCACCAGGCCTGAAAGATGAAGCGCCGCCGCGAATGAGCGGTTCAACTCCATGGACCGCCGCATCGATTCCAGGAACAATACGCCGAGGAACCAGGCGCAACAGAAGCCCCCGAGGAGTCCCGTTTCCGCCAGCCCTTCCAAATAATCGTTGTGCGTGTGATTTACGATCTTTCCGTCATACAAAGTTTCGTAGCGTGGAAAGACAGTCTGGAGAGTGCCGAGACCCGTGCCCATCCAGGGATGATCCAGGAAAATCTTCCAAGTATCCCCGCGCATGGAGGCGCGCTTCCCCGCGCTCACCTCGAGTGTCTGAAGCGACGAGAATCTTTCCAAAATTTGCTTCACGCCCAACCAGGACACCATTAGGACGGCTACCAGCAGGACCACCCCGCCGGCCAGCGCATGCTTTCCCGCCGCGCGCTGCAATACCATCAGCAACACAAGGACGGCGAGTTCCACAGCGAAGCTGATGATCCCTCCCCGCGAAGCCGAGAGTAAAAGCGCGCCGATCGGCAACATGGCAAAGAGTCCCACGAGAAACCTTCGTTCTCTCCGCACCTTGCCCATCACCAGCGGCACAAGAGCCACGGGAATCACCAGCTCCATCAATCCCGCAAAGTGATTGCGGTTTGCATAAGGCCCGAACGGGATGCCGCCGTACCTCATCTCGCGAAACCAATAGAGCTTTCCGTTGAAGGTCAGGTGCTGCAGGATCCCAAAAATGGCCACCAGAAAACCGAACACCATGACAAACCAAATACATCCCCGCCAATCCTCGAGTGTCCGGAAGGCCTGTACCGCCACAAACAAAACGATCAGGTAAGCCAGGAGAAGCTGCAGTTCCACTCGCGTGTTGTAAGCGGAAGCTGTGCGGTGGAATGCCCATTGCCCAAGCACCACGAACGAAAACGCCGCCAGCGGCGGGAACAACGGGGAAATCAGGAGTTGTTCTTCTTCTCTAAGGAAGGCGTTTAGCGCCCACGCCACAAATAAAAGCCCGGCGCCCGTCTCGAGGACCGCGCGGGCCCAGCCCTCCACCGCGCCGTGCGCCAAAACCCCGAACACAACGAGCGCGCAAACGCCAAACCGCAGGACGCTCATGGCTTGGTGGTCCCAGCAGTTGCCGGAATCAACGCGACGTCATCCACCCACGCCGTGCCCTGAATCTCGTTGTCGAATTTCTCGCTGGGGGACCTGCTCACACAAATTCGCACACCGCGCTCATCTTTCTCCGCGGTCCAAAACGCCTCGATTTGTGTCCACGGCTGGCTGCCGCGGACGTCCCTTGTCAGGAGCGGGCGCCGCCCGGCAAACTCCGCCGAGCGCAGGCTAAACCGCACGCCCTGATCGGTAGTGAGCGCCTTCGTGCGCACCCAGGCGGAAAATCGGTAGGTCATGGAAGGCTGCACGAGCGCAGTGACGCAGGCATTTTCAAAATTCACGTTGCGCTTGCCGTCAAACTGAAGGCGAAGCGATTCGTTGCCGGAATGTTTTTCCCGAGGATCCAATCGTGTTTGCACGCTTTCGAATGCCGGGGGATAACTCCACGCGAATCCTCCTCCCGCTACGCCGGATTCGAAACTCCCGTCCCAGACCACGGAACCTGGCGAATCCAGAAGCGGCGGCAATTCCGCAAAGCGCGCCGCTTGCTCCCACACGCGCCATGCGGCCGTCAATTGAGAAGATTCCATCAGTCTATCGACGAGGGGAAAAATGTCGCGCAGGACCAAACGGGGATGGAGCGCTTCCAGCCGCGACCAAACCTCGAGCGCCTCTTCTGCCTTTCGATCAGCCGCAAGGTCCCTGATCACGTCCAGGTATACATCACGGCTTGGTGGCAAAACGCGATTCAGAATCATCTCGACGTTCGGGTCGGCACGCCAGCATCGCGAGAAGGCTTCCGCGCCGCGCTTCGGGTCGGCCTCCACCGCGCGCCGGATCTCACCAAACGCCTGATCCAGCTCCCCTTGCCGCAGCAGAAAATTTCCATACCGCCAGGAAACCTCCGCCGACAGCGGGTAGGCGCGCTTTGCCTCCAGGAAAAACTCCCGCGTCTTTGCGAGATCCCCTTCCGATTCATAAGCCGTGCCCAGAGCAAGCCACGAATTCGCCGACCTCGGATCGAAAGAGAGAGACGTCTGGTAAGCCCGAATCGCGCGCGGCGTGTCCGGCTGCTCCAAGTTGTACTGCCAATAATGTCCGAGCAAATACCAGTTCCGCGGGTTCCCCGGCTCGAGCTGCGTGGCGCGCCGGTACCCTTGCAGGGTGTCCAGCCCTGCCTGGTACTCCGCGCGCGCATTGCGGATGCTGGCGTAGGAGAGTGCGACGCCCAACAGCAAGGCCGCGAACACAATTGTGCCGCGTGCCGCGGAACTTGATAGGCGCACAAGCATTTCCCGGTACTCTGCCTAGACCACTCCACTAATGCAAGATGAAATTGCCGAATCAGGAAGGAACAGCGTTGCTTTGCCCTGGTGCGTCGCTACTTCCCCGAGGAGGCGGAAAAAGCTTCATCGCCGCGGCCACGGTGGCGCGCGTCAATCCCCAGACGCTTGATTTTTTGATTGAGTGTGGAAAGAGGAATCTGAAAGCGTTCCGCGGCTTCTGTTTGGTTCCAACCGGTACGCTCGAGCATGTCCACGATAACGCGGCGCTCGATCTCGTCCATAATCTGAAACAGTGAAGGCTTCGAATGATCGGCCCCGCTGCGCGCCCCCGCCTCACCGGGCAGCGCGGGAAGGAACTCGGAGAGCTGCAGTCGCACGCCGCGGACGATCTCCTTGCTGCGAATATTTTCCGGCAGGAGGTCGGCATCCAGTCGTTCCTGGGTCGAAAGCACCACCGCGCGCTCCACCACGTTCTCCAGCTCGCGCACATTTCCCGGCCAATCGTAATCCATCATCAACTTCATCGCCGTGGCCGTGAACTGCCGCAGCGGCTTGCCATTTTCCTGGCAGTACCGCCCCAAGAAATGCGCCAGCAGCATGGGAATATCCTCCCGCCGCTCGCGCAGCGTGGGGATGTGCAGGTGAATCACATTCAGCCGATGGTAAAGGTCTTCGCGGAATCGCCCTTCGCGCACGAGCGTGAGCAAATCCACGTTGGAGGCGGCGACGATGCGAACGTCCACCTTAATCTGCTCCGTGCCGCCCAGGCGCATGAATTCGCGCTCCTGGATGACGCGCAGCAGCTTTGCTTGCGTCTCCGGACTGATGGTCGCAATTTCATCGAAAAAAATCGTGCCCTGATCGGCCACTTCGAAAAGGCCCTTCTTCGAAGCGACCGCGCTCGTGAACGCGCCCCTGACGTGGCCAAAGAGCTGCGACTCCAGCAGATCCACGGGAATCGATCCCGTGTTCACGGGCACAAAGGTTTTGTCCGCGCGCGTCGACGCCGAATGAATCGCTTTGGCGATCAATTCTTTGCCGGTTCCGCTTTCTCCGCTGATTAGCACCGTGGAGCGCGAGGGCGCTACCTGCGTGACCAGGTCCAGCAACGCCAGCATCTTTTCGCTCTTCCCCACGATATTCGGGAAATTGAAGCGCTGCTTCAGCGCGCGTTTGAGCTGCACGTTCTCTTCGCGCAGCCTCCGCGATTCCACCGCCTGAGCCACCTGCGCCAGCAACTCATCGTTCGACCACGGCTTGGTGATGTAGTCCATCGCGCCGCCCTTGAAAGCGGCCCGCGCCATGTCAATCGATCCGTATGCCGTGATCAGCACAACGGAAAGTTGTGGATCGCGCCGCCGGATCTCCCGCAGCAGCTCGAGGCCGTTGCGATCCGGCAAACTCACGTCCAGCAGCAGCAGATCAAAGGGATGCTCCTCGATCTTCGCCAGGCCGGCTTCGCCCGTCTCCGCGCTCGAAACACCGTACCCCTCGCCCGTCAGCAGCAGCTCGAGGCCTTCTCTGATTTCCGATTCGTCATCAACGACTAGGATGGAGCCCTTAGACATGAACTGCTTTCCTTGCGGCGGGCAACTCGAGGTGGAAGGACGTGCCCTTGCCCGGTGTCGAGCGCACGTCAATCTTTCCTGCGTGTTCTTTGATGATGCCGTAGCTTACGGAAAGTCCGAGGCCCGTGCCCCTGCCCTTGGTGGTGAAGAAGGGATCAAAGATGCGGTGAATGTGTTCCCGTGGAATGCCGGCGCCGGTGTCCGCGATTTCCACTTCGACGCCTCCGTTGTGCGCACCCGTGCGCACTTCCAGCATGCCCCCGCTGGGCATGGCATCGCGCGCGTTCAAAAACAAATTCAGGAATACCTGCTGCAATTTATTGGCCGAGCCGCGCACCGCGGGAATTGTCTGCCCCAAGTGCTTGACCACCTGAATGTGAGAAGTTTTTAGCGGGTGCGCCACCAGCGAGAGTGTCTCCTCCACCACGCGATTCACGTCCACATCCGTAAGCTCCGCCGCGCCCGTGCGCGAAAAACTCAGCAAGTTGTTAACGATCTCGCTCGCGCGGAACGTCTGCTTTACGATCTTTTCGATAATCGCCTGCCGCGGGTCTCCCTCGGGCATCTGTTTCGCCAGCATCTGGATATAATTCGAAATCACTGCCAGCGGCGTATTCACTTCGTGCGCCACGCCTGCGGCCAGGAGCCCGAGCGAAGTCAGCTTCTCCGTCTGCGTCATCTGCTCTGCCATGCGCTCGCGCTGCGTCACATCGTCGAAGAGCAGCAGGCGCCCGATGCGCTCGCCGGATTTGCTCACCAGCGGAGTAATCGAAACGTTCAGCGTCAGCAATTTCCCGTGGTGCTGCAAACGCTGCTTGTAAATCCCTGTGATCTGTTCCTGATCGCCGCGTGAGGCAATCTCCGCAGACAGCTCCTCCGGCAACAGCGAATTCAACTGACGTCCCACGGCCTCCAGGCGCGCCACGCCGAACAGCTGTTCCATTCTCGTATTCCAGCTCTCGACGATTCCCCCCAGATCCACGGCCAGCACGCCTACGTTCAGAGATTCCACGATGTTCTCGCTGAAATCCTTCAATCGCGCGATTTCCAGCGCCTTCTGTTCGAGCGAGGTGTAAAGCTGCGCGTTATCGAGCGCCACCGCGACATAACCCGCAATGGTCTGCACTACTTCCACGTCATCGCTGGAAAGGAAGTCGCCATCCACGGTCTTGCCAAGGCCCAGCACCGCCACGGTGTGCTCGCGGATCCTGCAGGGAACGAAATAGTTCAAGTCAAGCTGCTCGAGCGTGCGCCGCTGCGAAACCGTGACGTCCCTCGCCGCACGCGGCGATTCGAAGAAGAGCGCGCCGCGAGCAAACTCCGGCCTGGACGGCGCGAGGAGGCTAAGATCCATGGGTTCCTCAAGCCGCACACCCATTGACCGCACCAGCCGCATCTCACCGGGCGCGGCCGGGTCGTCCATGAAAATTGCCAGCCGGTCGACCAGCAGCGTCTGCGACACGCGATCCATCACCGAGCCCAGCATCGGATCGATGCGCACTTCATTGGTCAGCGTGCTGCCAAATTCAATCAGCGTGCGCCGGTAGTCGAGGCGGTCACGGTAAAAGAAGCGGTCCAGCCGCGCTTGAATCCATTCACGGAATGGGTGAAATAGGAACGCCGCAGTCACGATGGCAATCATCCCGCCCACAGGGCCGGCCGTCGGGGCGTGAAATATTCCCGCGATCAGCGCGACCACCGCAAAATACACCGCCGCCACGCCAGCAGTCGCCGCCGTGTACGCCAACCCGCGCTTGAAGATAATGTCCACATCCATCAAGCGGTAGCGAATAATCGCGTAACCAAAACAGAGCGGGATCAGCACCAGGCTCAGCGCCGAGAATTTCATCCGCGCGCTTTGCGCCGCGTCGAACACGTACGGCAAGATATAGAAGAGCGTGAAGGGTAAGCTCCCGGCGAAGGTGCCGCCGGTGAGCCATTTCAATTGCTGCCGCAAAATGCCGGACGGTGCGCCGCGGAAACTCTTGTAAAAGACCATCCCCGCCGTCAGGAAGCATGCGCCCAGGTAGCTTAGCTCGATCTTATCGAGCACCACTCGCGAACCGAGCCAGGGAACAAACCCGAGCGCCTGGAAAGCCGTGCTGACATGAATGAGCAGCAGCGCCAGCGGGGGGCCATATACAAACCCGAGCTTCGATAGCATGCGCCTCGGCGCTTCCGCGCGCTCCGGAAATACCAGCGCGAAATGCAGCAGCAATGCGGGCGCCAGCAGCAGCGCGGCGATCTTCGCCCAATAAACCTCGTAGTCGAAGGCGTCTAGTTTGCCGCTGTAGTGGAAGGAATAAAGAACAAAGGAAACAAGGCAGAAGACATAGAAGTGGACTGCGCGCGGCGCATTCCAGCGGCGGATAAAAATAAACAAACCGATGAACAGGTAAAACAAGCCGACGACGCGAAGATAATTTTCAATCGAAGCGGGTTTTTCCGCAGGTGCGGTCAC
>Ga0307479_10002009_pt1 | contig 18560 bp, 18 predicted proteins | sample atmos_gasesECM4C_FD_203743 | JGI IMG/M metagenome (GOLD analysis project Ga0307479, IMG submission 203743) | Hardwood forest soil microbial communities from Morgan-Monroe State Forest, Indiana, United States - atmos_gasesECM4C_515 | ecosystem: Environmental > Terrestrial > Soil > Temperate... | reverse complement strand
CCAGACGTAGGCATCGAAGCTACCGAACTCTCGTTGCACTCTCAGGAAGGCCTGGGCATTGCTGATGGTGGCTGCGATTTTCAATTTATTGCGGATGATGCCGGGATCGGAGAGCAACTGCCGCACTTTTTTCGCATCGTAGCGTGCGACGTTCTCGGGATCGAATCCACCGAACACTTCCCGGTAGCGCGCGCGCTTACGCAGCACGGTGTCCCAACTCAACCCTGCCTGTGCGCCTTCCAGAGTGAGGAGCTCGAACCACTTGCGATCTTCGTGCAGGGGCACTCCCCATTCTTCATCGTGATAAGGGATGTTCCACTCATTGCTGGCCCAAAAGCAGCGAACGAGTTTTTCTGAAGGGGAAGCCATTTGCGGTTTATACCAGAAAAGTGTTTGCGTGGGATGTCCGAAGGCTGACAAGCCCGTAGTGAAAGGAAAGGGCGCGCCAATTAAGACACGCCCTTGATAACTCGACGTTGCTGCTAGTTGCCACCTGCGCCGGAACGCAGATTAAACGGTCGGTGTGGTCGGAGCAAAGTGGCGCTCGAGCGCCTTGGTGATTTGCTCTTTCGGCACGGCGCCGACGATTTGCTCGACCACTTGCCCATTCTTGAAAACGAGCAGCGTGGGGATGCCGCGGATGTTGTAGCGGCCCGCGGAGTTCATCGCCTCGTCAACGTTGAGCTTGGTCACCTTGAGCTTGCCCGCGTAGTCGTGCGCGATTTCCGCGACCGTAGGGGCCAGCATGTGACACGGGCGGCACCATTCCGCCCAAAAATCGACCATGACGGGTTGCGCGTTGCTCGCCGTCAAGACCTCTGCTTCAAAATTTCCATCGTTTACTACCAGAATGCTGTTGTCGGCCATGTTCTTTGTCCTCAAGGGCTTACCGGAGCAAGCGCCTTTTCGTCTCCTGAACCAGTTTAATTAGATGTTGCAACAGGCTTTTGGTTTCTCGGCGCCGGAGCCGGTTCGGGCACAGCAGGCAAGCCCCGCGCCGTGCGCGCCGCGGCGTAAACCTTGGCGTATTCTATCGCGGACCCTTTCCAAGAAAAATCCTTAGCCATACCATTCAGTTGAATGCGGCGCCAGATGCGCTCGTCCATGAAGAGATGCAGCGCCTGGCGCACACTGCGAATCATCGCGGCGCCGATATACTCCACAAACTTGAAACCGGTTCCGGTGCCGTGCTCGATGTCGAATGCTTCAATCGTATCATCAAGCCCGCCGGTGGCCCTCACAATCGGCACCGTACCATACTTCAGACTATAGATCTGGTTCAAGCCGCAGGGTTCGTAGCGCGAAGGCATCAGAAACATATCGGCGCCGGCTTCGATTTGGTGCGCGATGGCGTTGTCATAGGCGATCTTTACGCCGACGCGTCCGGGATACGCGGCGGCCAGCGCGCGGAAAAGCTCTTCATATTTGCGGTCGCCGGTTCCGAGCACGACCAGCAGCAGGTCTTCGTGCATCAACTCGTGCGCTCGTTCGGCGATGAGGTCGAAGCCTTTTTGGTCGGCGAAGCGAGAGACGATGCCGATCACCGGCTTCGGCAAATGCTCTGAAGGCAACTCGAAAAGATCCAGCAGGGCTTGCTTGCAAATTTGCTTGCCGCTCAAGTCTTTGGCGGAATACTTTGCGGCGATGAATTTATCTCGTTCCGGACTCCAGAGCGCGTAGTCCACACCGTTCAGGATGCCGACCAGGCGGTCCGCGCGGCTGCGCACGACGCCGTCGAGTCCATAGCCGTATTCGCGCGTCTGAATTTCCTGAGCGTATTTGCGGCTGACGGTCGTCAGGTAATCCGAAAAGACTAGGCCGCCCTTGAGAAAATTCACGCTGCCGAAGAATTCGATGCCGCCGGGATGAAACACACCTACGGGAATGCCAGCGCGGTCGAGCGCATCCTTGCCGAACAGGCCGTGATAGCCCATGTTGTGAATGGTGAAAACGACCGGAATGTCTCGTACCAAAGGATCGTCGCCGTAGGAGGTCCGCAGCATCACGGACACGAGAGCGGACTGCCAGTCATGGCAATGAATTACGTCGGGACGCCAGACGTGCTTGGCGATTTCGATCGCGGTGCGGCAGAACTCGCTGTAGCGCTCGGCGTTGTCGGGATAATCGCCAGCGGTACCGCCGTAGATGCCATCGCGATCAAAATAGGCGGGGTCGTCGACGAAAAAATAGCGCACTCCACTGATCACGGAACCATCCGCGACGGATGGAAAGCGGAGGCGCGTGCCGCCCATCGGAATTGTGACGCTGGGCACGACCGCGGAGCTAATCTTCGTTCCACGGTAGCGGGGCAGCACCACCGCTACTTCATGCCCGAGGGCGACCAACGCTTTTGGCAAGGCCTCGACCACGTCCGCGAGGCCGCCGGTTTTGGAGAAGGGCAGCCCTTCCGATGCCACAAAGAGGATTCGCACTGTGCTCCCAAGAAAGAGTTGAGAATCAACGCTATCCGACGCTATCACGGTCGTCAAGCGGGCTTGCACGTATAATGTGCCTCCGCGGAATGCGGGAAGAGATTTTTACCACAGAGAGCACTGAGGGCACAGAGAAGAATGGCACGGCAACGCTTGGGACAGCATTTCCTTGCTGACGAAGGATGGCGAGAAGAGATCGCGCGCGCGATTCGCGTCTCGGCGCAATCCATCGCGCCATCTCCACTCGCGAATAACGCTGAGTTTTGCTGGATTGAAATTGGCGCCGGGCACGGCGAAATGACGGAGCATCTCGCTTCCACTGGCGCGCCGGTTCACGCCATCGAACTTGATGCTCGGCTTGCGGCGACGCTCAAGCAGCTCGCAAAACGCTTTCCTAATGTGGAGATTGTTTCGGCGGACATCCTGGAGTCGGATATCGCCAAGATTGCCGCGGGGAAGCGCGTGCGCGTCTACGGCAATCTCCCGTACTACATCACTTCGCCGATCTTGCATCACCTCTTTGCCAGCGCGGAGCTCATCGACGAAATCCACATCGTCATTCAGCACGAGGTGGCGCTGCGACTCGCGGCCCAGCCGGGAACCCGCGATTACGGCTATTTATCCGTGCTGACGCAATATTTTTCACGGCCCGAACTCGTGCTGGAAATTCCGCGGGGAGCATTTCGCCCGCCACCGGAAGTGGGTTCTGCGCTGGTCACGCTTCGGTTGCCGGGCGAGCGGGCGAAGCTTCCGCAGATTGACCAAGCTGCGTTCTTGGACTTTGTAAAACTGTGTTTCGCGCAGAAACGCAAAACGCTGGCGAACAATCTGAAGTCGCGCGTGAAACCCCAACTAGTTCGCCAAGCTCTGGCAAACCTGAAATTGCGCGCAGATGCGCGCGCCGAGCAGCTTTCCGTAGCCAATCTGGCTGGTCTCCTGCAGCAGCTAGGGAGCGGCCCGCGCGATTGATTCCGTTTTCTAGGCTTACTCCAAGTTTTTCTCTTTCTTCTGCGCAGCGACCAATCGATCGGGATAATCGCTCATGATGCCGTCGACGCCGGCGTCGATCAACAAGCGCATGTGCGCGGGTTGATTCACCGTCCAGCAAACTAGTTGCAAATCTTTCTTTCTTGCTTCGGCGAGCAGTACGGGTGTCACGAGGTCGCCGCGCACGGCCAACTGGCGCGCCCCGATCTGCACGGCACGCTCGACCGGCCTGTCAATTTGCCCATCGTAAAGCACACCGGTCATCAGCGTGGGCTCAATCTTGCGCAGCGACTCGAGAACGGCGACGTCGAATGAAATGACCACCACACGCGGAATCTCTCCCGATTCGCGCAGCGCACCGATCAAGGCGTGCTCGCCGCCCCACGAGCCGCTGGGTTTCAGCTCCAGATAGAACACGACATCGTGCTTCTTTGAAAAGTCGAAAATTTCTTCGAGAGTGGGAATGCGCTCTCCGGCAAATTCGCTCCCGAACCAAGAGCCAGCGTCGAGGTGTCGCAATTCCGCGAGCGTGAGGTCATGCACGGCGCCGTGCCCGCCGGTCGTTCTGTCCACCGTCGCGTCGTGGATGGCGACGAAATGCGCATCGCGCGAAAGCTGCAGGTCCGTCTCGATGAACGCCGCGCCCAGGGAAACAGCTTTGCGAAACGCCGCCAGGGTATTCTCCGGCGCGTGCCCCGAGGCCCCACGATGTGCAATCACCAGCACGATACCCCATCCGCCCTTCGTTTCAGAGTTGAGTTGAATGACCCGTTGTGAGTATGCTAGCACCGGCTGCAAGGCAGTCGGGTTGCAGTCTTCCCCTCGGGGTCCTGAATCTAAATAACCGCACCACCAGGAATTCACACAAGGAGACGTCCCATGCTGAAGGGCCGAGTCCGGTTCGGTATCGCCCTAACTGCCATTTCGCTTACCATCCCCGTTATAACGCCGTCAAGGATGACGGATGGCGCCAGGGCCCAGCGCGAAACCAAGTCGAGTCAAAATCTGGTGCGCGAAGTTCGCCATCAGCTTCTTCTACTTCCCTACTACTCAGTTTTCGACAACCTGGCGTTCAAAGTCGATGGCGATCACCTCACCCTCGAGGGCCAGGTAACTCGTCCCACGCTCAAGTCTGACGCCGAAGCCGCGGTTAAGAGCATCGAGGGCGTTTCCGGGGTCGCCAACAACATTGAAGTGCTACCTCCCTCCCCGATGGATGACCAGTTGCGCCACGCGCTGTATCGCGCCATCTACGGAGACGCAGTCCTCTCGAAATACGGCTGGTCTTCCATGCCTTCCATTCACATCATCGTGAAAAATGGGCACGTCAGTCTGGAGGGCGTGGTTGACAGCGAGGCGGACAAGAATCTCGCGGGCCTGCGGGCCAACGGCGTACCAAACGTCTTTGAGGTGAAAAACAATCTGGTGGTCAACGACAAGCGCTGATCGCGGGCGGCATTGTTCGTATGAGACCAGCCGCGCCGCGCGGCAGGGGCACTGGTAGAAATCGTTAAAAAATTTCGCGCCAAACTGCGCAGCATTGCCGCCGTATTTCTAGGCTATTATCATCGACCTATCGGCGTGGACGAGTTGGCGTTTGGCCAATCACCCCTTTCCCTGAGGCGACCGCCACTACCCTCTTACAACAGGCGGCCGCGAGGATGAACTAATGGCCACAACCAGCACCAAAGGTCTCTCCATCACACCTGGCGCGCTCGCAGACCGGTTGATGCCCGTAAATACGGCCCCAGTCGGCTTCGATGCCGCGCGCGACCTGCCCGCCAGGTTTCTGGAGTTCCTGGCGCCGCTGCACGCCGCGCTCACATTGCGCCAACGCGCTCTTATCTCTCGCCGCGAAACGGCGCTTCAGGAAGCGCATGCGGGCAAGCTACCTGACTTCCTGCAGCCATCCGTAGCGACCACACAGGTGTGGGAAATCGAGCTGCCCCGGTGGTGCTCCGACCAGCGCAACCAGATGACCGGCCCGGCGGACGATGCCGAACTCGTCGTAAAAATGCTCAACTCCGGCGCGCCTGGCGTGATGCTGGACCTAGAGGATTCCAACGCCAACACCTGGGAGCACCTCACCGTCGGCATACACAACATTCTGGAGGCGCTTGCCGGCCGGCTCAACTATTTCGACAAGAAACGGAATCGCACGGTGAGTATTCAGCCGAGCAAGACCGTCCTTTTGACGCGCCCGCGCGGCCTGCACCTGCATCAAGCCGGCGTTCTGCCCGGCGAACTGCTGCCGGCTTCGCTGTTCGACGTGGCGATGATTGCCTATCAGGTAGATTTCGGCGCGCTGAAGCATCCGCTTTCCTTCTACATCCCAAAATCGGAATCCGCGGATGAAGGGTTATGGTGGCGCGATCTCTTCCAGATGATTGCGCGCGCCAAGGGCTTGCCCGCCGATGCCATCAAGTGCATGGCGCTGGTCGAAGCGCACCCTCTGGCATTTCAGATGGAAGAGTTCGCCTGGAATTTGCGCGAACACATCCTGGGGTTGAACCTCGGCCGCTGGGACTACATGGCCAGCCTGATTCACTTCAACCTTGAAAACCCGGAGTGGGTTTTGCCGGACCGCAATACGATTCCCCACAACGTTGCGTTCTTCCAGAATTTGCGTACGCTGATGCCCGAGATTTGCCACAAGCACGGTATGCTGGCCATCGGGGGCATGACCGCGCTGTATCCGAGCCGCGACAACCCCGAGCTGAACGCGCGCGCCCTCGCGGTGCTGGCCGAGGACAAAAAGAACGAAGCGTCCTGCCTGATGGACGGCGCGTGGACCGGCCATCCAGACCAGAACGAAATAGCGGTCGCGCAGTTCCCTGCTCCGAATCAACTCAATGCCCGCCCGAAGAATGCCGACCCGCACCCTGACCTGCGCCCGTTACCAAGAGGCGTGGGCAAGCGCACGCTGGCGGGAACGCGCGCCGCAATTCGCACCGTGATTCGCTACCGCAACGGCGTCTTGAACGGCCGCGGCGCGAGCCTGCTGGACGGCTACATGGAAGACCTAGCCACCGACCGCATCTACCGGCTGATGATTGCGCAGCGTATGAAGCATGCGGACAAGGTTGAGGTTCTTGACGAGAGCGGAAAGGCAGTTCGCCACACGCCGGAGCTGGTAGACGATCTTTTTGACCAAGAGATGGAGCGCCTGCTGCAGGAAAATGCCAAGCAGCCCGGCGATTCGGAGCAAGCTGCCGCTCAAGCAGCCAGGCTCACCGAAGCGCGCCGGCTGAGCGCAGAGATGATTCGGCGCGGCGAATTTAATCCGGTTTGAGATCGAGTTTCTTAGATCTGTCGCAGGTCTGGGAGCGTATTCAAGGCCCGCTAGAAACAAAAGAGGCCGCGTGAGCGGCCCTTTTTCGCGATTTAGAGCAAGCCGGCTGGTTGCAAGCCCTTACTAATTGCTTCCGCTGGTCCCCGAATGGGAAGGTTCGGCGTTGGCCTGATCTCCCAGGCGGAGTTCAAAATCCTTCCCGTGGAAAAAGATCTCGGTCAGTGCATTGTTTCCGTCGTCTGACTTCTTCGATGCGTAACCGTCGGTCCGATTCTTTTCGCTGACGGTCACCACCTGCGCCGGAACCGAAGCTACGGTTTGCTTGCCGCTGCTGATGCTTAGCTCGACCTTGGGACCTTCACCATTCCATTCGACCTTGTAGTCGCCTGGAGGCAACTGCTTGCCTTGCACCTCCACGCTTTCGTATAGGTGCAGCGTGCCTTTACCCGTGCCTGCCGCAAAGGCGCTGGTGGCCAGTAGCAGCGACGCTCCTGCTAAAGTGACTAGATTCCTCGACCCTTTCATCTTTTTCTGTTCCTTTCTGTTTGTCATCCCGAAAACTGCGGCAACGCTGTCCGCAGAAGTCTGGGGAACTCTCTTAGTAAGATGCGGAGCTTCTGCGGAAGTCGCACGAGAATACAGCTCTAAGTGGCAGATAATAAGTCAGATACAAGAAACCTGGGTTTCGTCCAAGCGCGGCCGATCGGGCCTTCGAGTGAAAACTGCTCTTTTTTCGGGTTCAGGTGCTTTGTGTCCTTCTGTTCACTGGCCCAATTCAAAATGGGGACTACCGTACCATATCAAGCTTTCGTGGGTTTGGCCGATGATAACCTGCGTATGGCGAGCCTCTACTTTTGCCAGCCCCACACTCAAAACCAGGGTATGTTGCGCGCTATCCTGAACCGGGAAGATTGCCAGCATCTGGCGGCGCCTGGCGCCATCACTTATCTTGGGGACGAATTCCCTAATTTTGCTAACGGCCATGGGCAAGAGCGCGACTTTGCCGTGCTGAAAGTGGATGCCGAAGAGGCGGATACGAAATGGCGCTCCGGCTTCTATCGTGTCGATGCCGACTTGATGGAGCTGAATAGCGTGCTCCTAACCCTCGCTCGCTGATCCATTTGCCCGCACCTCCAGTACTCACTTCCCAACAAGCCTCCCCGGCAGTTAGCTAGTCTCATCCCTCTCGCACTGCCGTTTATGACGATGATGAAGTGGCTGGCTTGCCGTTGCGAGAGGTCGAGTCTATCCTGATAGCACGGCCATGAATCGCGTCTACCTGGATCATAACGCCACCACCGCTGTCGAGCCGGAAGTGCTCGAAGCTATGCTGCCCTATTTGTCGGGGGAGTATGGCAATGCCGCGTCGATTCACACTTTTGGGCAGAAGGCGCGCGCCGCGGTTGAAACGGCGCGCGAGCGAGTCGCGGCACTGATTGGCGCGCGTGCACAGGAAATCGTCTTCACGAGCGGCGGCACGGAAGCGGACAACCATGCGATCTTTGGTGTGGCGCAGCTATTTTTGGCTGCGCTTCGCCGCCCGGACGGCGCCGTCGCATCCAAGCACATCATTACCAGCAGCATCGAACACGAAGCGGTACTCAACACCTGCCAGGCGCTTGAGAAGCAAGGCGTAGCCGTCACCTACTTGTCCGTCGACGGCCAGGGAGTCGTTTCGCCGCAGGCGTTGCGCCGCGCCGTTCGCAAGGAAACGGCGCTGATCACAGTGATGCATGCCAACAACGAGCTGGGCACGGCGCAGCCACTGGAAGAAATTGGGCGCATCGCGGCGGACGCCGACGTCTACTTTCATACCGACGCGGTGCAATCCGCTGGGAAACTACCCATTGACGTGAACGCGCTCCGTCTGGATTTGCTCTCGCTCTCCGGCCACAAGTTTTATGCACCCAAAGGCATAGGGGCGCTCTACATCCGCGGTGGCACGCGCTTGCAACAGCTTCTCTATGGCGGGCATCACCAGCGTGGATTTCGTCCCGGCACGGAGAACGTGGCGGGAATTGTCGGCATGGGGAAAGCCGCGGAGCTTGCCCGAAAGTTGCAGGCCGAAGATGCGACATGTATTTCTGCTTTGCGCGACCGGCTTGAGCAAGGTTTGCTTTCGCGCGTGCCGCATTCACGCGCCAACGGCGCGCGCTCGCCGCGCATTCCCAACACCACCAACATCACTTTCCCAGGGATCGAAGGCGAAGCTCTGGTCATCGCGCTCGATCTCAAGGGGCTGGCCTGCTCGACTGGCGCAGCTTGCTCGTCGGGAGCGGTCGAACCCTCGCACGTATTGACCGCCATAGGTCTTTCGCCCGAGGAGGCACGGGCCAGTTTGCGCTTCAGCCTGGGCCGGCACACCACTGCTGCTGAGATCGATTTCGCATTGCAAATTGTGCCGGCCGCCGTCGAACAACTCCGCGAGCTCTCACCCTGCTACCGCAAAGAAGCCGCAACACCGTTGTAGACCAGCAATTGCATACATGGGCGGGTGCGCGCTCCCGGACCAGGGCCGACCAAGCGCTTGCTGCGCAACAAATGTAGTTTTCCCGTAAAATGGATAGAGCATGAGCAGCGCAACCCAATTCGACACTTTGCCCGCGAGCGACGCGATTCAGAGCGGCTTGATTGCCGTGGCCATGAGCGGCGGCGTTGACTCTTCCACCGTCGCGGCTCTGCTCCAGCAGCAAGGGCATCCCATCATCGGGCTGACCATGCAGCTCTGGAACCAGCGCCGCCTGCCCGAATTGCAGGGCGACGGACCGGCGCAGCACCGCTGTTGCTCGCTCGACGACGTTTACGATGCCAAGCGCGTCGCGCAGCACTTGAACTTTCCGCATTACGTGGTGAACTTCGAGCAGCAATTTGAAGCGCGCGTAGTGCGCCCGTTTGTCGACCAGTACCTTGCCGGGCGCACGCCCATCGCGTGCACCAACTGCAACACGGACGTAAAGTTTGAGCCGCTGCTGCGCATGGCGCGCCAGGTTGGCGCGGAGCGGCTGGCTACCGGCCATTACGCGCGCGTCCGCCGCAATGAGCAGACCGGCCGCTGGGAATTGTGGCGCGCTCGCGACGACAGCAAGGATCAGTCTTATTTCCTCTGGGGACTGACGCAGGAGCAGCTTGCGCGGAGCGAATTCCCTCTGGGCGAGCTGAGCAAGGATGAGGTGCGCGCCGCCGCGCGGCTGGCGAATCTACCTGTGGCGGACAAACCCGAAAGCATGGAGCTGTGCTTCGTTCCCAACGGGAACTACGTTCAGTTTATCGAGGCGTATTCGCGGGAGCGTGGCGCGGCATTGTCGAACAACGAGGGCGAGATTGTCTCGGAAGACTTCGTCGTTGTCGGCCGCCACAGCGGCGTACACAACTTCACCATCGGGCAGCGCAAGGGCTTGGGATTTGCAGCAGGTAAGCCGCTTTACGTCGTGGCCATTGACCGTGAGAACAATCGCGTGGTCGTAGGAGATGACGAATCGCTGCGCACCACAACCTGCGACGTGCAAGACGTGAACTGGGTCGCGCATCAGGTATCGAGCGAAGCAGTACGTGCAACGGTGAAGATCCGCCACAAGCACGTTCCAGCCGAAGCCACCGTCACGCCGCTGGATGCCGCGCACGCGCGAATCGTTTTTGACGCTCCGCAGCGCGCCATCACCTCGGGACAGGGGGCCGTCTTCTATGACGGTGAGCGCGTCCTAGGCGGCGGCTGGATTCGCTAGATCAATAAAAAAAGGCAGGCGCGCAACACGCCTGCCTAAGAGTCCGTAGGTTTGAAATCGGCTAAATAAACAGCTCTTCTTCCTGCTCCAGCGGCTCTTCGGGCCGCCTGCGCCGCGCGCGAAGCAAATCGATGCCCACCTTGATGCCCTGCATCAGCGCCGATACTTTCTGCACCGGGCGCCAAACGCTATGCGTGAACTTCGATCCCGCATCTTCCATGGCTTCCAAGGCTCCGGTGACAATGCGATCGGCGCGCACGAGCTGGCTGCGGAGCCGGTCTGAAGCCTCGGTGAAAACGCGGTCGACCTTTTGCGCCTGCGCGCGCGCTAGGTACACCACGTGCGCGGCATCGGCTACCATTTCGGAGATTTTCGGCTGCGTATCTTCCAGCAGGATTTGCACGCGGGTCAGAATCGGGCTAAGCCGCGACTCAAGGTCCGAGGTAAACCGCTCCATGCGATCCATGGTTCGCCGCATTTGCAAAAACATCGCGACTAGGATCCCCGCCTGCAACACGATCGCTGCAGCCGCAACGCAAACGAAAACCGCGATCCACGTTTCCATACGCACCCCAAGCCCTGACGCATGGGCCTACTTACGGCCGCCAATCAGCAACATAGGCTGCGGCGCCAAATCCAACGCGCCGCCCAAGACCTAAGACTTGGATTCGCGAAGATACGCTTCGCGGCCCGCGTCCACGGCCGCCGCAATCGAGTCCTTTTTGCGCACCGCCACGTCCTTGCTGCGCTCGATCAGCTCGTCCGCGCGCTCGCGGAGCTCCCGCGCCTTGCGTTGAGCAAAGTCGCGTCCTTCATCTGCTTTCTTCGAGAGCAGGTCGCGCGTCTCTTCACCGGACTTGGGCGCAAACAAAACGCCGACCAGCGCGCCAACACCGAGGCCTACCAGGAAATAAGTCACCTTGGATCCCACATTGTCCGACATAGCGAACCTCCGCAGAAAACGTAGCACAGCAATGCACCCCGCGCAATACGAGCTAACCCCTATCGCCGCCTATTTCAGGTTATCCGCGGCAACCTCCGCTTCCAGATGCGCCAGAATCGCCTCCGCCACTTTAGCTGAAACCACGTGACCCAGCTTTTCCCTGCCGGCACGCCGTAAGTTCGCGATGCTGCCGAATTCGCGCAGCAGCTTTTGGATCGTGCGCGGCCCGACGCCGGGGATATCGCTCAGAGCTGTCTTAGTCTGCCGCTTTCCGCGGCGCTGCCGATGGAAGCTGACCGCGAAGCGATGCGTCTCGTCGCGAATTTGCTGGATCAAATGCAGCACGGGCGAGTGGCGGTCCAGGATACACGGCTCATTTTCCTGGCCGAGAATGTACAGAATCTCTTCCTTCTTGGCGATGCTGGCCATCGTCTGGTTGATGATTTGCAGCGATTCGAGCGCCTCTGCCGCGGCATGCAGCTGCCCGATGCCGCCGTCGATCAAGATCAAGTTGGGCATGGGCCGCTTCTCTTCCACGACGTGGCGGTAGCGGCGAGTCACCGCTTCGCGCATGCTGGCGAAGTCGTCATTTTGCCCGAGCACCGGGAGAGGGCCGCCGGCTGCGCCATTTCCTGCGTCGCCGCGAATAATAAACTTGCGGTAGTCCGATTTCTTCATCCGGCCGTCTTCCCACACGACCATCGAAGCCACCGTGTCCGTCCCTTGAATGTGCGAGATGTCGAAGCTTTCGATGCGCCGCGGCACCTCCAGTAGATTCAGGGCGTTCTGCACCGCTTCACCGATGGCCTTTGAGCTGGGATTCAGTACGCGGAAGCGCTGCTCGAAGGAATGCTTGGCGTTGCTTTCCACGAGGTCCAGGAAGGCGCGCTTACTGCCGCGCTGCGGCGTAAAAATCTCAACCTTGTGGCCGACGCGCTCGGTCAGGGTCTGCTCTAACAGCGCCCGATCCTCGAAATCAATCGGCACGTGAATCGCTTTGGGGAGATATTCCGCTTCCAAATAAAATTGCTTCAGCAGCGACGGCACAAATTCGTGGGGATCGAATTCTTCCAGGTCTTCCCAGTAAAACTCGCGGCGGTCCACCACGCGGCCGCCTCGCAAGTGAAACAGGTTGGCGGAAACCAGCGGCGGCTCCGCATAATATGCAAACACATCGGTATCGTCGCCCTGTGCGGCGGCAATGCGCTGGCGCTCCTCGATGTCCTCCAGCGTGCGCAGCAAATCGCGATAGGCCGCGGCCTGCTCGAAAAGCTCCTGGTCGGCGGCGGCAGCCATACGCTCTTCGAGGCTCTTCATCAAATCGTGACGGCGGCCCTCGAGGAAAAGCCGCGCATCGCGGGCCGCTTCCGCGTAGCGTTCATCGCTGGTGAGTCCGGCGACACACGGACCCTGGCAGCGCTTGATGTAATACTGCAGGCAAGGCCGTGGATGATTGCGCGTCAAATCCACGGTGCAGCTCGGTACCAGGAAGCGCTTGTGAATAAAGTGCAGAATGCGGCGCGCCAGGCCGGCTGGGAAATACGGCCCAAAATAAAGGGACCCGTCCTTCTTGATGCGCCGCGTGAAGTATACGCGAGGATATTTTTCCGCGGCGGTGAACTTGATATAGGGATAGGTCTTGTCGTCACGCAGCAGGACATTGAATTTCGGGTGATAGCGCTTGATCAGATTGTTTTCGAGCGCTAGCGCCTCGCGCTCGTTTTCGACCACGATGGTTTCCAGGTCGGCAATCTCGCGAACCAGCGAGCCTGTCTTGGCATCCATCCACCGCGACTCGAGGAAATACGAGCGCACCCGGCTGCGCAGCGAGCCTGCCTTGCCGACATACAAAATCGTCCCCGCGGCGTCTTTGAACAAGTACACCCCGGCGCTTTCAGGCAGCGCAGCAGCTTTTTCGCGAGGTTCCATAAATCAGTAGTCAGATGTCGGCGTCAGAGTTCCGATTTCGATGCAACTTCTATCATACTAGAGCGAATCCGATAGCGGAGAGACGCAGGAGTCGGGGAAACGATGCCACGAAGAACGCTCCTTCAATGGATGCTGGCAGCTGCAGGAATCATCCTGCTTTTTTCGGGACCGCCGCTCCGCGCTCAGGACCCAGCTCCGGAATCGTCATCGAAGCCCGCTGATACGCCGGCTCCGAAGAAGCCGGACAAGAAGAAAAAGTCAGACACCGCAACGCAGAATGCCTCGGACCAACCCGCCTGGGATCCATTGCGCGCCGAAAAAGACCTGGAAGTCGGCCAGTATTATATGAGGAAGGGCGACGTGGACGCGGCGATCGATCGCTTCCAGGATGCCACCACCGCGAAGCCGGGCTATGCAGTTCCCTTCCGCTTCCTGGGCGAAGCACAAGAAAAGAAGGGCTTGAAGAGGCAGGCCATCGCATCGTATTCGCGGTATCTCGACTTGTATCCGCACGCCGAGGATGGCGACAAAATCCGCAAAAAAATCGACAAGTTGCGCAGCGAAGTCGAGCGAAAGAAGAAGTAACCGGCCGTCTCTGCGATGCTCTGCGCTCTCGGCGTATCTCTTTCTTTTCCTTCAGCGCGCCAAGCGATCAAGCACCCGGCGCGCACGCTCGAATTCCGCAAAGCGCTTCTCTTCCTGGCGAAACTCCCGCGAATGCGAGACCAGGCTGCAGCCCGACCGCCGCGTCGGATGCTTCACATGTAGCATTTCGTGGAACAACACATATTCCACCGCGAATTGGGGCACGCCTGGGCGGTCCATGCGCCGGTTCAGCAAAATGTGATTCGGGCCGGGATCGTAGCAGCCGAACTGCCGGCGCCAGCTTCGATTGCTCCAGCCGATGTGCGGGCGCTGCAGCTTGCCGCCAAAATATCTGGCGTTCAAGCTCTCAAAAAGCTTTTGCAGATCGAAATGGCGCCCCTGCGGCCCCGCCGCGCCCGGGCGGATACGCCGCCGTCGCATGTAATTGATGCGCTGGCGCGTGCGGTCCGAGCGCGCATAATCCAGGTAAGGCCGCGTCAACGATGCCGCAGCCCGGCGCCGGTATACACGCGCCAAAAGCAACGCTGCCGCGCCCTCCAGCACGCCCAGAGGCGCTCGCCGCAATAGATCCGAGAGCCGCACCCACACTGCCTCTTCGCGGCGGCGGATGGTCAACACCAAACTGCTATAGGGATAAAATTCAACACGAAAGCGGGGTGGCCGCCCCTCGCATCCCAGGCGCGTGTAGACCCGCTGGAACAACGCTGCGCCTCCCGGAACAATGGCGTTGCTACGAGTCATTCGCTTGGCGATTCTATTGTTCAATCCTGCGCGTTCTCCTGACCTTCTGCATAGGGTTCCGATCCGAAGCTAATTCTTTCGCCTCACCGGGGGCGGCGCAACGGCCTTTTTGGCCTTCTCTGCGTCGTTCATAGCATCGCGTGTGCCATCGATGGCGTCGTCGAGATTTTCCTTGTAAATGTCGATCTCGGTTCCGTCCGCCGAGAGTTTCTCCAGGATCTGCAGGAATTCCTTTGTGCGGCTGGCCATCAAGTCGATCGCGGGCCGGATATTCTCCTGCTTTTGAATTCCGAGCTGAACCAGGTCCGCCGCATCGTCCACGCAGCCGACGTAGGCGTTCATCAGCGCGTTCAGCATTTCGGGGTGCTTGTTTGAAGACGGATGCTGCAATTCGTACTGAAATTTTTTCAGCCGGTCATCCGCAAAAGTAAGGAAGAGCTTGATGCGATCGCTTGTGGTTTCCGCATCGCGAATTTTGTCCGCCTCCAGCGCTGACAGATAATCCTTCTGCTCCGCTCGCAACGAAACAGCAAAGAAACTCGCGGCAATCGCGAACAGGCACAAATAGAAAAATGGACGACCCTTCACGGCGATACTCCCTGCCCGGCAGCGGGACTCTTCGCAGCGGGCTTTTTCTCATTCGGGTGGCGAGGAAACAGCAAATCCAGCAGTTCGTCATCAATGGCCGCGAGATCGCGCCGCACGATCTCCAGCGGCGGGCGAAACTCATCCGGTGCGACTACCAACACCTCGTCTACTTCGCGGAGCGCCTTGTGCACGTGAATCTGCAACTGTTTAAACCCGTTAGTGTGGTGTTCCGCATCGCGATGATCTTTCTTCAGGGCATCGACCGCCGCACGCGCATTGTCGCGGTATTTCTCCATCACCAGCCCAATTGTTTTGTAGTCACTGGCCTGCGACGCCCGGCGAGTAAGTTCCAGTTGCGCATCGCCCAGCTTCTCTAGCAGCCTGGCCTTGTGCACCGAATTCCTTTCGAGGTCGAAGCGCACCTGCAGCGCATTCACATCCTCGGTAGCAGCGCGCGCGGCTCCCGCGGGAACCATCGCAACCAAAATCATCAGCAGGCTCGCCCCCCAGCGGCTCATGCTTATCTTTTCTCCTCCAGCATATGCTTCAGGACTTTGCTTCGCTGCTGCGCTTGCCAGACTTGGTCCGACGTTTTTCCCTGCTCCAGCGCCAAAAACTTCTCGTACGACTCCAGCGCCGGCTTGAACTGGTGCAACTTATCGTAGCAGAGCGCGCGGATAAACCACGCTCCCGATGCAGGCGGTTCCGCTTTTGCAATCAGGTCCAGCGTCGCAAGGGTCGCCGGACAATTTCCGGAAAGGTAGTAGGTCGAGCTGAGATCTTTCCAGTACACCAAATTATTACTGTCGATTTGCAGCGCCGCCTTTAACTGTTTTTCCGCCGATGCGAAATCGCGCTTCTGCAGGTAGACCCGGCCCAGACCGCCGATTAGCTGAGCGTCATGGGGCGCGAGCGCAATGGCTTGCTGGAGCGTCACGATGGCATCGGCGAATTTCTTCTGCGCAATCTGAATGTCCGCGCGCAAGCGCAACGAATCCAGCGACGGGGGTTTTCCGTGGTCGGCGCGGTCGAGTTCCGCAAGAGCTTCGTCGTACTCCTGATTGCTGACCAGCAAATGGACCAGGCGTGCGCGGGCGCCAGCATCGCCGGGCATGACCGACAGATATTTGCGATAAGCGTCCGCCGCTTCGGGCTTGTTCTGCGCCTCCAGGCTGCGCGCCAGCCCCTGCAGGCCTTCGGGCGCATCCGGGCGAATTTCTAGTGCGTGGCGAAATCTCGTTTCCGCTTCCGTGGGTTTGTTTCTCCGCAGGTCAAGCTCCCCGAGGTAATGGTTGGCGGTGACGTCACTGGGATCGAGGTGCAAAACACCCTCGAACGATCGGGCTGCCCCTTCCTGATCGCCGGAGCGCTCCTGCGCAATAGCCAAGAGCAAGCGCGGCCGGCTTTGCGCAGGAAGCAGCTCCACCGCTTTGATCAAGGGAGCAACCGCGGCGGCATACTCCTGCTTGTCCAAAAGAAGAATGCCAAGATTCAAATAGGCCTCGGGCATTTTTGGATCGATCGCGATCGCCCGTTCGAATTCTGCACGAGCATCATCGCCGCGCTTCAGCGCCGTGTATGCGTAACCCAATTGAAAATGGGCGAAGGCCACTTCCGGTTTTTCGGCAATGAATTTCTGCAGCGGCGCTACCGCTGCGTCGAAGTTATTCGCATCGATATCGCGCTGCGCTTCGTCGAGCAGGTCGTTGAGCGGATTCGCTACCTTCTGTTGGCGGGCCTGCGCTTGCTGCTTTGCTGAGGAAGAAGACTGCGCCGGCGGCGCGGATTGGCCGCAGAAACAGGGCTCGGCTTGCGCGACGAACGCAACGCCCATGAAAAAAGGCGCAGCTCGCCGCAGCAATGCTCCGGGCCGCAATTCAAAATCCTTCATGGTTCGATGCCAGGAACCCCGGCTCCATTTGCCATTGTAGCTGGATGGGCTGCTGAGTTGGATGCGCCATTCGCGGCGCGTTTTGCCTGGCCGTTTGCGCTCAGCACCCGTGAAAGGAATCGCCCGGTGTGCGATTGTTGGTTGCGCGCCACTTGCTCCGGCGTGCCCGTAGCGATCACTTTGCCGCCCATGTCGCCGCCCTCCGGCCCCATGTCGATCAGCCAGTCCGCGGATTTGATCACGTCGAGATTGTGCTCGATGACCAGCAGCGACGCCCCCGATTCGAGCAGCTTGCGGAACGCAGCCAGCAGCTTCGCGATGTCGTCGAAGTGCAGACCGGTCGTAGGCTCATCGAGAATGTAGAGGATTCCCCGGTTCTCCGTGCGCGTCAGATGCGATGCGAGCTTCAATCGCTGGGCCTCGCCTCCGGAAAGCGTGGTGGCTGATTGCCCCAAGCGCAAATAGCCGAGGCCGATTTCATTCAGTACCCTCAGTTTCGAGACAATCTTGGGGACACTGCCGAAAAACGCCAGCGATTCCCGCACGGTGAGTCCCAGCACCTCGTGAATGTTCTTGCCGTGATAGCGCACATCCAACACGCTGCTCTTGAACCGCGTGCCACGGCACTCTTCGCAAATCAGTTCGACATCCGCGAGGAACTGCATCTCCACGGTCACCGTTCCGTCGCCCTGGCACGTTTCGCAGCGCCCGCCGGGAACGTTGAATGAGAAATGTCCCGCAGTGTAGCCGCGACGCTTGGCATCCGGAGTGTCGGCAAACACTTCGCGAACCGCATCGAACGCCTTCAAGTACGTTGCCGGATTCGAGCGCGGCGTGCGGCCAATCGGCGACTGATCGACGATGACCACGTCGGTAATCTGACTATCGCCCTCCAGCCGGTCGCAGAACTCCTTCACGCTGCCGCCGTTCCGCTTGGCGCCCAACGCGCGGTAGAGCACGTCGTGCACCAGCGTGGATTTTCCCGAGCCGCTCACGCCGGTAACCACTGTCAGTGTTCCCAGCGGAAGCATCAGATCAACGTTTTGCAAATTGTGTAGCGTCGCCCCAAAGAGCCGCAGAAATTTGCCGCTCGGCCGGTGCCGGTTGTTAGGTATGGGGATGCGGAGCTCGCCGGTGAGATAGCGGCCGGTGAGCGACTTGGGTTCGGCCAGCATCGCTTCGTAGGTACCGGCGAACAGCAGCCTCCCACCAAGCTCTCCGGCGCCCGGGCCAAGATCGATCACATGATCCGCAGCGTGAATGGTGTCCGGATCGTGTTCGACCACCAGGACGGTGTTGCCCAGGTCGCGCAGCGATTTCAAAATGTCGATCAACCGCTGCGTGTCGCGCGGATGTAAGCCTATGGAAGGTTCGTCCAAAACGTACAGCGCCCCCACAAGGTGCGAGCCCAGCGAGGTGGCCAGCTGGA
>Ga0307479_10002008_pt1 | contig 18580 bp, 10 predicted proteins | sample atmos_gasesECM4C_FD_203743 | JGI IMG/M metagenome (GOLD analysis project Ga0307479, IMG submission 203743) | Hardwood forest soil microbial communities from Morgan-Monroe State Forest, Indiana, United States - atmos_gasesECM4C_515 | ecosystem: Environmental > Terrestrial > Soil > Temperate... | reverse complement strand
GGAGGGCGCTGCGGTCCCAGTTGCGGGGTCGGATCCCAGCAGGAATCGAACAGTACGAAGATCGGCCGGATGTGGTGTTTCGACGCCATCGCCAGAAACCGGTCAATCCGCGTGGTGAATCCTGCCGAATCCTGCTGCCACAGCAGATCGTGCAGGAAAACGCGCATCGTCTTCATGCCTACGCCCTCGGCCCAACCTAATTCCTTGTCGATCTCGTTCGGGTCAAAGGTGCTCGCCTGCCACATCTCAAGTTCGTTGATGGCGTTGGCTGGAATGAAATTGCTCCCCACCAGCCAAGGCTGCTCCTGGTACCACGAGTTGGCTTTCTCTTGCGACCACCGGGCTGACTGCGCGACCAGTTGCACACCACTCGCGAAAAGAATCACGAACAACAGGCAACACTTGGATAAACGCATAAGACCTCCCGTTTGAGTACCGCGTCAGAAAGCTGCTTCGACCGCGACGCATTATCTACAAATGCGATGACCCTGTAAACGATTGCAGGTATATAGTATTCGCGCTTCAGCACACATGAGGGAGCAGCATGTCGCGAAGAAACGCATTCCTGAGTTTTGGGCTGGTCGTCGCGCTCTCGGCTCAACTCGCCCTCGCGCAGAGTTCCTCCGCATCGCGCGGCACGGTCACGATCCAGGTGGACGCCGCCAAACTCGCGCCCTACCGCATCCCACGCTCGATCTTCGGGACGTTCCTCGAGCCGATCGGCAACTCCACCTACAACGGCCTGTGGGCACAGATCCTGCAGAATCCCAGCTTCGAAGACAGTCTCTGGGACGCGAAAAAAGTTGCCGCGATGATCGCCGAGGAACCCGCGCTCGCGCGCGCTTCCGAACTCTCGCTGCCTCTTCCCTGGGAGCCGCTCGACTACAGTCAAGGCGCCCGCTACGCGCCTCAGTGGGGGGACGCCGCCAACTCGCATCGCTCGCTGCTCCTCATGTCCCTCCCGGGAAAGCAGTCCGGCGTGCGCCAGAAAGTCTACCTGCCCGTTCATCGTGAACTGCGTTACACGGGCAGCGTTTTCATCAAGCACCTGGGCGGGCCGCCGGAAGTCGAAATCTCGCTCCGCGAACGCAATCACGCCGACCACGTGCTGGCATCGCAGAAGTTGCCTCTCAGTGGCGACTCGTGGCGCGAGTACAACTTCACCTTCGCGGTCGATTCCGAGCGCTTGCTACCCCTGCAAGCCGCCGACTTCGTCGTCGCAGCCAGCAACGAAACGCGGGTTCTGCTGGATCAGGCGTCCCTGTTCCCTGCCGACGCGGTCGACGGCATGGATCCGGAAATGATCGCGATGGCTCGCGACCTGCGCACGCCCATCATGCGCTTCGGCGGCAACTTCACTTCGGCCTATCACTGGCGCGACGGCATCGGACGGCGCGACCAGCGCGTTAGCATGCTGAACATCGCCTGGGGCATTCCGGAATATAACCAGTTCGGTACCGACGAATTTCTGCGCTTCTGCCAGCTCGTGGGCGCCGAGCCGCAGATCGCCCTCAACCTCGGGACCGGCACTCCCGACGAGGCCGCCGAATGGGTGCGCCACGTCAACGAGCACTGGGGCGACAAGTCAGGCGGGCTGCTCTGGGAGCTGGGCAACGAACTCTGGGGAGATTTTCAAGTGGGATATCCCACGCTCGACAGGGTTGCCGACCGCACCAAAGCGTTCAGTGACGCAGTGCGCAAAATCGATCCCAAGGCGCGCCTGATCGGCACGGGCGCCGATCCCGACCACTTTCGCGAATGGAACGCGGCGCAGCTGGCGAACGCGCCGCAGGCCTTCAACTACCTCTCCACCCACTTCGTCGTCACCACGAACTCATTGGTCACGCGCAATCCTTCGCCCGATCAAGTTGCGCGGGCGACATTCGCTCTACCGATCGAACTGGAGCGGCGCCTGCGCGAGATGCACCAGCAGTTTCAGGACTCGCCCGGCCGCGACCACGTCACCACCGCCTTCACCGAATGGCTCTATTGGGGACCGAACGACACCGTTCCCCGCTACGACAACATGGGGGGCGCCATCGGGACCGCGGGCTTTCTGAACATGCTGCTGCGCAACGCCGACATCGTCCCCGTCGCCGACATGACCGGCATCATCGAGTTTGGCGGCATCTGGAAAAAACGCGGGCGCTCGTTCGGAGTGCCTGCCTACTGGGCGTTCCGGATGTATTCGACGGTGGACGCAACGCGTCCCGTCCAGGTTCACAGCGATGGCGAAACTTATGACGTCGAGAACGGCTCCACTCGCCTCCCGAACATCAAAGCCGTTCCTTACCTCGACGTCGTCGCTGCTCTTAACGATGCGGGCGACCGCTTGACCCTTTTCTGCGTGAATCGCGATCTCACGAGAGACCTACCTGCGCAAATCCGAATCGATGGCTTCAAGCCGGGGCGTGCGGTCGCGCACTCTCTCTTTGCAGACAGCATTCTCGAGAAAAACGACGAAGTCGAGCCTGATCACATCCACCCGCACGACAGCACGCTGGACCTGAGCTCATCCAGCATCGCCCACACTTTCCGGCATGAGAGCGTGACCGTTCTCGAGCTATCAAAAAAGTAGCGGAGTGTTTTCTCAATCTGTCAATCTTTTTCGATCTGTCAATCTTTCTCGCGCTGTCATCCCGAGCGCAGTGCGGCGAAAGCCGAACCGAGTCGAGGGACCCCGGGTGTGCGTGGGGTGCCACCGGCCGCGCTGATTTCTCTGCCACGACTCGACGGAGTTTGTCCTGGCTACGAGAAGGACCTACTCTCGGCTACTTCTTCAGCACGCTCAGCAGATTGCTGTAGTCATCAGTCCACAGCACCGGCGCGTCGCTGAACTGAAAGGGCCGGTAAAGCAGCGGATCTTGCAGAATCTTCCCGTTCCGCGACAGCAGCACCCAATCGACACCGCCGAAGCTGCCCACGTGATTGAACGTCAGTTGCCACTTCGCCGCGAGGGCGCGCAGGACCGGCGTAAGATCCAGCACGCGGTTCGAGATGTGTACCGCGATCACCGAATCCGGCCCCTTCAAGTGCTCGAGGTAAACGCCCATCGCCTCGCTTGTCAAAAGGTGGACTGGGATGGCGTCCCCGCCGAAAGCATCCACCACCAGCACATCGAAGCGCTGCAGTTCGTGGCGGGCCGCTTCCGCTTCCAGGTTCAGGCGGGCATCTCCCAGCACCGTTTCGATGTGGCCGCGGCTGTTCTGCACAAAGGTGAATGCAGGGCTGCTGCCCGTGGAGAGTTGCATCACCTGCGGATCGATTTCGTAGAAGCGCATGGTGTCGCCCGGCGCAGCGTAGGCCGCGAGATCGCCCGCCCCGAGCCCGATCACGCCGAGCCGCAACGGCTCCGACTCGCCTTTCCCGGCGATGCGGCGATAGTTCTTCAACAGGACACCCGCTCCCGTGTAGGGCGAGTAATACACGATCGGCTGCATGCGCAGCGAGTCGGCCAGATATTGACCGCCATGCGTGATCGCGCCGTGCTGCAGGTAGCGGACGCCGTCTTTCTCGTAGACGCGCTTTACGCCAAAGAAATTGCGCAGGTGGGCGACATCGTGAGCTTCCTGCGTGACATTCGCCCGCATCACACCGAGCACGATCGCCAACCCGGCAACGGCTCCCACGGCCGCCGCAAGGTGTCCGATGGCTTCACGACCCCGATTGAAGCCCAGCCAGCTCCGTGAAGTGCGCGGCCGATCCGACCACGCCGCCTTCAGGATCACCAGCCCGGCCGCAAGCACCGCCAGGTGGAATTCGTAGAAGCCTTGAAAGAGGTGCGGCGCCACCAGCACCACGAACACCCCGCCCAGTGCGCCGCCCAGCCCGATGCTCAAATAGAAAGGCGTCGCCTGCAGAGCCGGGGGCTTCAACCGTTCGAGTTCGCCATTGCACACCATGCAGACCGCGAACAGCAGCAGGCAGTAGACGCTCAGCTGCCGGATCGCATCCACCTCGGCTTCCGGATACATCGCCGTGCGAGCAATCAAGCCCACGGACAAGAAGTACAGCGGGAAGAAAAACGGACGCTTGTACCAGCGGCTGCTCTCGAAACAGATGGTGAAGGTCAGCAGATAGATGCACAGCGGCAGCACCCACAAGAACGGGCTGGAGGAAAGCTTCTGGCAAATGAGATTGGTGGTCGCCAGCAGCATGACCGAAGCGCAAGCGGATAGCGCGACCCACTCGATGATTCTTCCAGCACGAATCGTACTGCCCTTCTCCGTTCGATCGCTGCTTCGCAGATCGATCGCCCTCGCTCCGACTACCCTGCTCTGCCAGCAGTACAAGCCAAGAAATGCTGTAAACAGTGCCGTCCACAAGAATGCTTGCTTTCGGATGGGCAGCAGCCACTCCAGCAGGAACGGGTATCCCAGCAGCCCCAGCAAAGAACCAAGATTCGAAATGGCATACAGCCGGTACGGCGAGCGTTCTGGAGAAAGCTGGCTGAACCAGTGTTGCAGCAGCGGGCCCGTGGTCGAGAGCAGGAAGAACGGAACTCCAACCGCCAGCGCCAGCAAAGCCAGAATGTGCACGACCGGATTTTCGGGCAGAACGTACTTCCAGTGAGCGGCCGGCGTCAGGGGAGACCCCCACAGCAGCACGGCGGCCGCGAGCGTCGCCAACGCGATCAGCAAAGTTCGACGATGAATCCGCGCCTGCGTCTTCCCGTCGAAACGCGAGCACAGCCAGTGACTGTAGAGATAGCCCACCAGCAGCACCGACTGGTAGAACAGCATGCACGTGTTCCACACCGCGGGCGTTCCGCCAAACCAGGGCAGAATGTACTTGGCCGCGATGAGCTCAGTCTGAAACAGGAGAAAGGCGCTTAGCAGAGTGATGGGGGCGAAAAGGTTCAGCGGCCGTGCGGTTTTGCCGGCGCTGTGCGGGCCTTCAGTCTCTGGCGAGACCGATGTCCGAACCTGAACCGTGCCCGTGCTCAAAGCACACGCCTCCGCTTGCACTCGGGTCGATTGTCACACACTCATTTTCGAAGCCGGTCAGATTGAATGGGCAGGGAGGTTACCAACGTGCGCGCAGGATTCGACGGGGAAACCCGTTGGGGGGCGGGTTTCCCCACTTGACACCAGAGCGAGGCTCGAAGAGACGCATGCGCGAGGCGGTCGTCGACCGGGCCTGGCATGCCGCGCCTCGCGTTCAGCGGATTTCGGCTCGAGAAGCGGGTTGTCTACAGCGCGCCACGAAGGCCCAGCAGAATCGCGCCGCAGGTTACCGTGTAGTAGACAACAACCAGCGTCCAGGCAGTCAGTCGTTCCATAATCATGGGGAGCCTCTCTTTCGGGGATCATCCTGACCAGGCCCGCAGCCTCGCCGCTTGTTTCAGCGACGGGATACAGGTCCATCGCGGTCAGGGTTTGTTCCTACAAGCGCATTCCACATCCAATTTGGGACACGGGCAACGGCACTGGAGTACAACGGGGCCCCTCCGCTGGTACACGGCGGGCATGACCGAACGGCCGGGACGACCAAGTTACCCAGCGCACGGCTTTGAAGAATCCTGAACAAAGTGACGCGCCAGCCGCTGAAATCGCGGCTCCCGTGCCTTGTTCACGTCGACTCACTTTCTTCCCAACCGGCAAAACCGCTACACTGGCATCCCTATGGCGAACCCAATTCAGCCCAATGTGAAGTTGACCAATACCGGCGACTATCGCGAGAACTACGCCAACAGTGTTCAGATTCGCGTGAATGTATGGGACTTCTTCCTGGTCTTCGGAACCCTGTTGCAGCAGAGCGAGACCCAGGTCGAAATCCAGAACTTCCAGGGAATTTATCTAAGCCCGCAGCAGGCCAAGGCGCTGCTCGGCGTCCTGCAGCAGAATGTCGCGGGATATGAAAGCGCGTTCGGCGAGATCAAACTCGACCCGCGCATGGTGAACCCCGGCCCGGTGCACTGAAGGCGGCTGACCTACGGGCTGAGCGTTCGAACGGCAATTGTCCCACCGCCTGCGGCAAGGCAATTTCGAGCCCGGACTTAAGACATGCGAGTCGCTGCCTCTCCGAATTGATGACTTCGCCACCGTCCCCCAAGCCGAAAGCCGAGTTCCCTTCCTCGGGTCTGATGTTTGTCCTGATTTGCGTTGGGATTTTTCTGCTGCACGCATCTCTCATACGTCTGCCTTACTTCTGGGATGAGGCCGGATACTACATTCCCGCGGCGCGCGATCTGCTCTTGAAGGGGAGCCTGATTCCGCTCTCCACTCCCTCCAACGCGCATCCGCCGCTGGTCATGACGTACCTGGCACTGTGGTGGAAGATGCTGGGTTCGACCCCGGCGGTCACCCGGAGCGCGATGCTGTTAACTGCGGCGTTCGCGTTGCTCGGCGTGTTTCGGATTGCGCGCCGCGCCGCCAACCTCGAAGTCGCGATTGCGGCGACGGTCTGCACGGCCGTCTATCCCGTCTTTTTCGCGCAGAGCACGATGGCCCACGTCGACCTGGCTGCCGCGGGCCTGACCATCTGGGGGCTGGACTCGTATCTCGGCGCACGCAATCGCAGCGCGGCCGTGTGCTTTTCCCTGTCCGTCCTGGCAAAGGAGACGGCGCTTCTCGCTCCCCTCGCGCTGCTTGCGTGGGAACTCGTCTGCCCTTGGGCGAGCCGGTTCTTGAAGCCGCCTATCTGCATTCGTGATCGGAGTTGGCCAGTCGTCGCCTCGCTGCTTACTCCGGTTGGCGTGCTCGCTCTCTGGTACACCTACCACTACGCGCGCACCGGATACGTGTTTGGCAACCCGGAATACTTTCGGTACAACGTGCAGGCCACGATGAGCCCGCTGCGAATTCTGCTGGCACTGATTATGCGGCTCTGGCAGGTCTTTGGCTATCTGCATCTGTGGGTGCTTACGCTCTTGATGGCATGGGCCATGACCCGACCGGCGACTTGCGACGGTGACGTCGAGCGCCCCCGGATTGCGCTGCCTGTCCAGTTCGTCTTCGGCGTAGTCATTCTGAGCTACGTGGTGGCGCTATCAGTCATCGGCGGCGCGGTCCTGGCGCGCTATATGCTGCCGGGCGTGCCGCTGGTTGTGATCCTGGCGGTGTCGACTCTGCGGCGAAGGGTGCGCGCCTGGAGATGGCTGGTCGGAATCGTCTGCGCCACCTTCGTCGCGGCTCTGTTCACCAACCCTCCATACGGCTTCTCCCCGGAAGACAATCTTGCCTACCGCGACTTCATCGAAATGCATCTAGACGCGGAAGGGTTCCTGGAAGCACGCTATCCGAAAGCGACCGTGCTGACGGCGTGGCCGGCATCCGGTGAGATCACGCAGCCGTTTCTCGGCTACGTCCGCCAGCCGCTGCGCGTCGTTCGCATCGAAGACTTCTCGCCCGAAGAGGTCCTGGCCGCGGCACAGGAGCGCGCGAGATTCGACGTAGTTCTCGCCTTTTCCACCAAGTACGAACCGCCGCATCCACTGCTGGAGACCCCGCGTTGGTGGGAGCGCCTGAAGGCGCGCTTTTTCGGATACCATCGCGATTTGCCACCCGCGTTCATCGCGCAGGTGCTCGATGGAAACGTAGTCTTCAGCGAGCAGCGTCAAGGTCAGTGGGTGGCTGTGATTGCGTTGGAGCGAGTGGAAGAAGCGCGTTTGCAGCGTCGCTGAACTTCACGCGGCCATCAGGTGGCAGGAGTGGGTCTTCACCACGAGCCACACGTCACGGCCGGGAGCGAGGCCGAGCGCATCGCGGGCCGCCAGCGTCAGATGCACCTCCATCTCGACCCCGATGTCTACGCGGGCGGCGATAATCACGTCGCGGCGCGCCAGCGAAACGATCTTTCCCGGCAGCAGGTTGCGGGCGCTGAGTCCCTCCGGTCGGACCGTTGCCAGCAGGATGTCTCCGGCGCGAACGCCAATCCGCAACAAGGACCCCACCTCGGCGCGAACCAGCGGCGTCTCCAGCAGCACTCCCGTCTGCGCCAACCGGCAACTCATCGTGCCGCGGTCTTCGTGCGCGGACTCTACCGTCGCGTCGAAAATGTTTTCAAATCCAGCGAGTTGTGCGACGGTTTCCTGACGGGGCGCGCCGATCACTTCATGCGGACTGCCCTGGGCCACAATGCGTCCCCGGTCGAGCACGAGCGCTCTCTCCCCCAGTGCCATGACTTCTTCGCGGCTGTGCGTAACGCAGAGAATCGGGATGCGGTGAGCCTCGTTCCAGGTTCGCAAATCATCGAGAATGCGCGACTTGGTTGCGGTGTCGAGGGCAGCCAAAGGTTCGTCGAGCAACAGGATGCAGGGATCGGTGACGAGCGAGCGCGCCAATGCCACGCGTTGACGCTCGCCTCCGGAAATTTCACGCGGCCGGCGCTTGCGCAGGTCGAGGATGCGAAACGTCTTGAGGATCGACGTGATGCGCTCGTCGCGCTCACTCGCTAAGAGGCGATCCAGGCCGTACGCCAGGTTGCCTTCAACCGTCAGATGAGGAAACAGCGCAAGGTCCTGAAAAACATAGCCCATATTCCGCTTGGGGACGGGCAGGTCGGCGCCCGTTTGCGCATCAAATAAAACCCGTCGTCCAAGCCTGATCGTTCCCGAAGCCGGTTTGGTTAGTCCGGCAATGCAATCGAGCAACGTCGTCTTGCCCGAGCCCGACGGCCCGAACAGGATGGTAAAGCCGGAGGGCGCGCAGAAGTCCACGTCGAGAACGAAGTCTCGCTCGTTCTTGTAAACCTTGCGCAGTCGGGCGGACAGACCGGCAGGCGCGCCGTTGGTGCGATCCACCTCTGCAGCCGCGCCCAGGTTCTCAGTGACTTCGCTAGAATTCACCGCCGATGTGCTCCGCGCATGCTGAATTTCGAGCCCGGACATGGAGTTAGCGATTCTAACCCGGCCGGTTGCCCGCAGGGGCAACTTTGGGAAAATCCTGTCAAGGCCTTTTACTTGAGCAAAGCGTTGTAACGTGCTCGATCTGCGGCAGAAATAAATCTGCGAAAGTTGGCGGGTTTCCCTTTCGAAGTTGGTCTTCTGAAAGCTTGTGCGTGCTGAAATGACCGAGGCGAGGACCCGTCGGGCGTCGGAGAAGTGTGCCCTTCCGAGTGTGGTGCTGTGTCAAAAGTAACTGGTTGCGGGCGTAGCGGCTGCGGTAACGTTGTGCCTAAGCCCAAGCGGGTGTGGTGGTTAAGACCAAATCAGCAAAACCTGGCGAGTGTTATGAAATCTTCCTGGCGCTGCCTTGCAAGTGCCCTGTGGCCGTTGTTTTTGGTTTGTGCCTCGGCCAATTTGTCGATGGGCCAAGGGTCCAAGCAGACTTCTGAGTACGAACCCATCAAAGATCAAGATCGCGACAATCCCCAGGCGCGCGACCAGTGGTTCATGCGCGGACGCACGGCACCGAATGGCGAATCCGCGGCCCTGCTGCGTTATCAGGCGTACCAGCAGAAGTTGCAACTGCGCCGGCAACGGTTTGCCGCGCGCGCGATTGTTGCCGTACCGCATATGTCTTCGAGCGGCTGGAATCCGTTGGGTCCGGCTCCGTTGGCGTCCGATGCCACCGGTGGCGGCTTCCAGGACTATCACCAAGTTTCGGGAAGAACGACGGCGGTCGCAATCGATCCGGCGGACACGACTGGAAATACCGTCTACATCGGCGGAGCGCACGGCGGCGTATGGAAGTCGACCAATGCGGGTCCGGCGAGCGCGAGCCCGGCCAGCGTGGTCTGGACTCCGGTTCTTGATTACGAATCGACGCTGGCGGTGGGCGCGATTGCGATTCAGCCGGGAAACACCGATCCGACCAAGAGCGTGATCCTGGTGGGCACCGGCGAGCCGAACAGTTCGGCGGATTCCTACTACGGGCTGGGCATTCTGCGATCGGCGGATGGCGGGCAGACGTGGACGCTGGTTCAGTCGTCGAACGGCGGCGCACGCCCGTTCGCGGGCATGGGGTTCAGCAAAATTGCGTTCAACAGCACTCCGGGAAAGACGAACGTGGTGGTGGCTGCGGCGGCGGCAGCGGAGACGGGTATCACCTTGGGCCTCGACACCACTGGGAATAATCGAGGTCTCTACTACTCGCTGGACAGCGGCGTGACGTGGAACTACGCCACGGTGCAAGATTCTGGGGTCACGCTGGATCCGGGTTCGGCGACGTCGGTGGTTTACAACCAGACGGCGGGAATGTTTTTTGCCGCGCTGCGCTATCACGGATTTTATTCTTCGACCGACGGAATTACCTGGAGCCGGCTGGCGAGCCAACCGGCCAGCCTGACCACTGGGCTGTGTCCGACGCCTCATTCCTCCACTTGTCCGATTTACCGCGCCGAGATGACGGTAGTGCCGGGGCGGAACGAGTTGTACACCTGGGTGGTTGCTCTCGATACCACGGCGACCGAAGTCGACCGCGGGATCTGGTCGAGGAATGCAACCACCGGAGCCTGGGCGCAGATCGCGGACAGCGGTATTACGAATTGTGAGAGCAGCAGCACCGATGGCTGTGGAGCGCAGCAGGGATCGTACAACCTGGAACTGGCCGCGGTGCCGAACGGCTCCACAGCGACTGACCTGTATCCGGGCGCGATCAACATCTACAAGTGCACGATCAACAATCCAACGGCGACCTCGCCAGGCTGCGCATCCCAGTTCATGAACCTGACGCACGTGTACGGGTGCAACCCGCTTTCGTCGCTCGCCCACGTCCACCCGGACCAGCATGCGCTGGATTTCATGCTGGCTGGGAGTCCGGCGAAAGCGGTGATGTACTTCGCCAATGACGGCGGCATCTACCGTGCGGTGGACGGCTATACCGGCCTGACCACGGGAAGTTGCAGCAGCGGGACAAACTCGTTTGACAGCCTGAATGGAACGATCGGCTCGATGACGCAGTTCGTATGGTTCTCGGTGCATCCGACCGATGCGAACACATTGCTGGGAGGCACCCAGGACAACGGATCGCCGGCAACCACGAGCGCGACGACGAGCACCCGTTGGGGCAACGTGCAGGGTGGGGATGGCGGCTACAACGCGATCAGCCCTGCCAATGGCACGGATTGGTACGCCGCCGGCCCCGACGTTCCGCCGGGTTCCCTGTCCATCAACCACTGCACCGCGGGTTTGAGCTGCAACAACTCAAGCTTCACGCCGGTCGTGTCCAACAACCAAGTCGGAACCGACGATGGCGCGTTCTATTTCCCCTACATGCTGGACCCGCAGGCGCCGACTCGGCTGATTATCGGAACGTGCCGGGTTTGGCGAGGCGGTCCGGCCACCAGCGCGAGCGGCACGTACACTGCGCTGAGCAACAATTTCGACAAGGGCAGCGCCACGGCTTGCGCGGGCAACGAAATCAACCTGGTGCGGTCGCTGGCCGCGGGCGGACTGACCGATGCAAACGGTTCGAAAGTGATCTACGCGGGTACCGACGGCCTAGGGGGAAGCACAAGTCCAGCAGGCGGCCGAGTGTTTGTCACCACCACTGGTGCGGCGCCCATGACCGACCTCACCGGCAGCATCAATCCCACCGAGTATCCGGTCTCGGGGATCGCGGTTGATACCTCCGATGCAACCGGGCAGACCGCATTTGTGACCATCATGGGGTTCCACGTGAATCACGTGTTCAAGACGACAAACGCGGGCGCGTCCTGGACGAACTTTACTTCAAACCTGCCGGACTCGCCCGCCGATACGGTGGTGGTGGATCCACAGGCGCATGTGGTTTATGTCGGCACGGATGTGGGCGTGTTCTCAAGCAGCACGGCAAGCGCTAGCTGGACGGAAGTGGGCCCGCTGGCGGCCGCGGGGAATACAGGCTACCTGCCGAACGTACCGGTGACCGCGCTCGCGATTTTCAACAGCGGCGGGAAGAAGCTTTTGCGGGCATCGACCTACGGCCGCGGGATCTGGGAGTACAACCTGTCCACGACAGCGGATTACCAGATTGCGATCTCGAACCCGACGCTGACGATCTTCCCGACGCAGACAGCGACGTTCAACGGCACGCTGACTGCGTTGAACGGCTACACCAGCCCGGTGACGTTGAGCTGCAGCGGGACGCTGACGCCGACGAATTGCACTCCGAGTCCGACTCCGCTGATACCCACGGCGTCTCCGGCGGCGGCGGCGTTCACAGTGGGCGCAAGCGGCGCGGTGGGCGACTACCCGTTTAATGTGCACGGCGTTGGGGCGGATGCTGCAACCACGACGCACGACGCGGCGGTCACGCTGCACATTGTCGACTTCGGACTGGGAGCACCATCGCCAGCAAGCGTATCGGTGCAGCAGGGGAATACGTCGTCGGGTGTGGCCTTTGTGGTCACGGGGGCGGGATCGTTCAACGGGACGGCGACGCTGGCCTGCCCGGCGAGCGGAATGCCGACGGGTGTGACTTGCACATTCTCACCGTCCGCTTCGGTGTCGGCGCTTCCGGCCACGGTGACGTTGACCTTCAAGACGACGGCCAGCACTCCGCCTGGAACCACATCGATCACGATTTCGGCGACGACTCCGAATGCGGCGGCGGCGAAGACGCAGGGTGTGAACCTGACGGTAACTGCGCCGACGCCCGATTACACACTCGCGATCAGTAACTCCCCGGTGTCGGCCACGGTAAACACGTCTGGCACATTCAACGGGACGCTGAAAGCGCTGAACGGCTACGCCAGCGCAGTGAACCTGAGTTGCGGGACTGGCGCACCGCCGACGTGCACTGTATCGCCGGCCTCGGTAACGCCCACTGTGGCGGGCGCGCCCTTTACGGTCACGGTGCAGAGCAATCTGGCACAGGCGTACAACTTCAGCGTCAGCGGGACGGGGACGGACGCGGTGCACATCGCACACGCCACGCCGGTGGTGTTCAATTCGCTGTTCACGTTCACGGTGGCCGACACGTCGACGACGCAAAGCGTGAAAGCGGGACAGACGGCGAGCTACAGTCTGACGGTCACACCGGTGGGCTCGAATACTTTTCCGAGCGCCGTGAGTCTCACCTGCAGCAACTGGTCGCCGTCGCAACCGGCCGGAGCGGCGTGCTCGGCGGTCACGCAGGTCAGCGCGGGCGCGAGTGGGGTCCAGACCGTGACGTTGAACATCACAACGGCGGGGCTGGGACGGACGCAAATCCGGCCGGTGGCGAAGAATGTCGCGCCCTTCTTCCTGTGGGTGTCGGCGGTCGGGATGGTGATTGGGGGATTCGGACGTAAGTCCTGGGCGCGGAAGAAAGGGATGGTCGCGATCGGATTGGTAGTGCTGCTTGCTTCGGCGATTATGCTCCCAGCTTGTGGCGCCGGTGGTGGCGGCGGGGGAGGGGGAGGCGGCGGCATTTCGGTGAACGTCAGTCCGAAGACGGCCAGCCCGCTCCCGACGCAGTCCCAGCAGTTCACGGCGCAGGTGAACGGCAACACGAATCAGCAGGTAACCTGGCAGGTCAGTGGCGTGACCGGCGGAAACTCGACGGTGGGAACGATCGATACGACCGGGTTGTATACGGCTCCGGCGACGGTACCGAGTCCGAACCCCGTAGCGGTGTCTGCAGTTTCGCAGGCGGACGTGACGAAGTCCGACACGGCGATGGTGACGATCAAGACGCCGACGCCTTCCGGGACGTACACCGTGACCGTGACGGTGACCGCGGGGACGGTTACGCAGACTACGACAGCGGTGTTGATAGTGCAGTAGGAGTCGGCGGCTCCCCGGTTGCATGGCAGGAGCCTGTCAAGCGAAACGGCGGCAGCGAACCCTGCCCCAGTTGAAAACTCGAGGTCCCTCCACTGCGGTCGGGAGGACAGAGATTCTTGGTTATCGGAATTCGTAGGCTGGTATCCCGCAGCGCGGGCGAAGTCGCGACCGCGGCTGTCGTCCTCGACGGCGCGCCCTTCGGCTACGCCCAGGGCAGGCTCTGAAGGGTCACCCTGATGCCAAGCCCCGATTGTGTCGATCCCCCAGTTTCGTGGTTGGAATCACCACGGTTTCCGTGCAACGCCAAGCTCGTTCCTTTCCCTTTGTTCCGCGGTGGATTGCGTGAGACAAGTCCTTGCGGACCGATGATGGTTTGTGCGTATCCTAAACAGCGTGGGTCGGAGCACAGGTTCGGGGCAGGAACGCCCGCACCACACGAAAAAATGAGTGAACGATTTGACGTAGTGGTGATCGGCGGAGGGATCGTGGGCCTCTCGGTGGCTCGGGAGGCGACGGGGCGATTTCGGCGGCTGAAACTGGCGGTGCTCGAAAAAGAAGAGCGCGTGGCGGCTCACCAGACCGGGCACAACAGCGGCGTGATTCATTCGGGCGTCTACTACAAACCCGGTTCGGTGAAAGCCCGGGCCTGCGTGGAGGGCGCGGCCGCGATGGTGGCGTTCTGCCGCGAGCACGGAGTGCCATACGAGATCTGCGGCAAGGTCATCGTGGCGACTTCACGGGACGAATTGCCTCGGCTGAACGATCTGCTGGAGCGGGGTCGGGCGAACGGAGTGAGCGGCTTGCGGATGCTCATTCCGGAACAGCTGCGCGAGATTGAACCGCACGCGGCGGGAGTGGCAGCGCTGCACGTTCCGGCGACGGGGATCACCGACTATGCGGTGGTCGCGGAGAAGTATGCGGAACTGGTGCGGGCGCACGGAGGAGTGGTTCGGACGTCGACGAAAGTGGTTGGCATCCGGTCGGGAGACGAGACGATTGTGGAGACATCGCGGGGCGAGTTCGCGGCGCGGAATGTCATCAACTGCGCGGGCTTGTTCAGCGACCGCGTCGGGCGTATGGCCGGTGAGAAACCCGAGGTGCAGATCGTTCCGTTCCGCGGCGAATATTACGACGTGGTGCCGGAGCGGGCGCACCTCGTGAACACGCTGATCTACCCGGTGCCGGACCCACGCTTTCCGTTTCTGGGGGTGCATTTCACACGACGGGTCAGCGGGCGCGTAGACGCGGGTCCCAATGCCGTGTTTGCCTTCAAGCGGGAAGGCTACCGGCGGCGGGACTTCAACTTGCGGGATACCGGGGAATCGCTGACGTTTCCGGGGTTCTGGCGCGTAGCGAGGAAGTACTGGCGGAGCGGCAAGGACGAATTTGAACGTTCGGTGAGCAAGGAGTCGTTCGTGCGCGGGCTGCAGAAGATGCTTCCCGAGATTCGGGGGGAAGACCTGGTGCCAGGCGGCTCGGGTGTGCGGGCGCAGGCAATTCACCGCTCGGGGGCGATGGTGGACGACTTTCTATTCTCGCAGAGCAAGAACATGCTGCATCTTTATAACGTGCCGTCGCCGGCGGCGACCGCGTCGATTGCCATCGGGCGGGCGGTGGTGGAGATGGCGGTTAAGGCGTTCGGCTGGCAGTGACATTGATCGCTAAACCCTCCTTCCTTTCAGAAGCTGTTAAAGTGAGATGCTACTCGGGCGCCGCGAAAAGACCTTAACCGCAGAGAGCGCTGAGAAATTCCGCAGCGGGCGCGCAGAGAAAAGCTTTTGACCGCAAAGAGCGCAAAGAATTCGCGAAGGCGCCAAGAATAGTTTTTGACCGCGCACTGTGCAGAGGTTTCGCCGATGGCGCGAAGAAGGCTTTGTGACGGCAAAGACAACCGAGTGCGTTTAAGAGGGGTGGAGGACGGCGGGCAATGGGACTGGACTTGTCAAAGAAGCGGGTGGCGGTGCTGGGCGCGGGGAAGATGGGCGGAATCCTGGTAAAAGCCTGGCTGGAGAAGAAGCTGCTGGCGCCCGCCTTGACATCGGCGACGGTGCAGCACGAGGAACGCGCGAGCGCGCTGGCGAAGAAGCTGGGGATTCCGGTCGGCACCAACAATGTCAGCGCGGCGCGCAACGCCGACATCGTGTTCCTGTGCGTCAAGCCGCAGGCGGTGCAGGGGGTGGTGGAGGAGATCCGTCCGCATGTGGGTACGGACAAGCTGGTGATCTCGGTGGCGGCGTCGGTTCCTACCAGCCACATCGAGAAGGCGCTGGCGGGCAACGTTCCGGTGGTGCGCGCCATGCCGAATACGCCGTGCGCGATCGGGCAGGGCATGACGGCGCTCTGCCGAGGTCAGCACGCGGGTGCAGAGCATCTGGAGGTCGCGAGCGCACTGTTCAACGTCGTGGGGCGGACGGTAGTGGTGGATGAGAAACACATGGACGCGGTCACCGGGCTTTCAGCCAGCGGCCCGGCGTATATCTACATCATTCTGGAATCGCTGGCGGAAGCGGGCGTGAAGGTGGGATTGCCGCGCGATATCGCGACGTTGCTGGCCGCGCAGACGACGCTGGGTGCTGCGGGCGTGGTGCTCGAGACGGGGGACCATCCGGCGCTGCTGAAAGACGCGGTGACGACTCCGGCGGGGTGCACGGTCGACGGAATTATGGAATTGGAAGAGGGCAAGCTGCGGGTCACGCTGATCAAGGCGGTGGTGAAGGCGGCGCAGCGGGCGAAGGAGTTGGCGTATTCGGGGTGAGTTGGCCGGGCGTGAGTAACTTGAAATTGCCTAGGCCAGGGGCGCCACAGGCGACACGCAAGGTCGCTCGACTGCGTTCGGCTTGCGCCTCACTTCGCTCGGGATGACAGTTGAAATTTGAATCTCAATATTTCCCAGTAAAATTCCTACCAAAGCAATCGGAGGGTTTCGAACCGTCGCTCCTACTGCGCTAGCAAGAATTGGACACTGACCTGGGTGCGAACGGGGACGGGCTTGCCTTTGAGGAGGTAGGGCTTGTAGTGCCACTGACGGACCGCGGTGGCGGCGGCTTCGGCCAGTTGAGCGTTGCCACTGACCGGGTTCGCCTGCAGGACCTTGCCGTCCGCAGCGATTACCGTGTCGAGGGTCACCATGCCCTGCACGTGAGCGCGGCGGGCGGCGTCGGGATACTCGGGCTCGACGCGGGTGGTCAGGAGGTCGTCGGCCACTTCGGGCTTCAACGGTACGGTACGGGTGCTGAAGGAATCCGTCTCACCGGGAAGCGGAGCGGTCGTTTTGGCCCGCAAGGTTCGCGGCTTCGCCGGCTTCGGGGTTTGGGGCTTGACGGTGAGTGGGTCGTCGGCGTCGGGGATGGGGGTGCCGTAGACGAGCTTGTCTTTGTCGTAGATGGCAAGGCCACCCAGCGAGGCGGAACGAGAGGCAGGCATGGGTGCGTCTTCTTTTTTCTTTGCAGGTGCGTCAGCTTTTGCTGGCGGGGATCCCTTGGGCTGCGACGCAGCGGTATCGAGCGTCAGGAACTCCTCCTGCGGAGCAGGAGGCGGCGCGTTCGCTGGCGCCGCGGCTGCCGGCGAGCTGGCCTGTACGACTTGAGGCGGAGCGGCCGGGGCTTTCGCAGAGCTGCTCGCCCAACCTACACGCCACACCATCAGACTCACGATCGCAGCGGCAATGAGCACAGCCACGAAGGCGAGGACGATAGTCCAGACGTCGTGTGGTTCTCGGGGAGCCGGCTTAGCCGGAGTCAGTTCGAACACGGGCGCGGGGACGGGCTCGCGGCGAATCTCGGGCTGAGGCGTGGGGTCCGGCGCCTTTGGGGTCATGACGGCAACCTTTTCGGGACTGGCGGTGAAACCGGTGATCGTTCCGGTGGCCTGCTTGGCGTGCCGGACGATGCGATAGGCGAGAGCCTGCAGCGTCTGTTCATCGCGCTCGCCGAACGCGCTGGAGCGGGGCGAGAAGATCTCGAAGATGCCCATGAACTCACCCCAGTACCAGAGGGGCACAACGAGAATCGAGCGCACGCCGAGAAGGCGGCAGGCGGTGGCGTCGACGCGAGGATCGGTTTCGGTATCGTCGCAGCGCTGGAGGGTGCCGATGCGGAGGGCTTCCGTAGAGAAGCCGGCATTGTCAAGGCGGACGCCGAGGTCGGGGGCGTTGCGTCCGGTGGTCGCGCGGCAGACCATTTCGCCGTCGCGGGTCAGAGCGATGGCGGCACCGGTTGCTCCCGTGGCCAGACACGCTTGCTCGACGATCTGATTGAGAACCAGGTCCAGTGCGAGATCTTGAGCAAGGTCTGCACCGCCGCTAGCGGCCAAGGTGCGGGTAAGGCCGCGAACTTCGGCATCGGAAGGCAGCTGGCTATCGACTTTGAGGTCGGGTTGCGCGGAAGCCGGGGTCTCTGACGGATCGCAGGGCCGGTACGGGTCGGGGCACGACATGGGTCTTGAACCTGGGGTGAGTAGCGGGGGATTTACTCACGTTGCTCTACTACGAAGTTTCGCGCCAAACTGCGGGGTTGTCAACGGTAAATCCATTGTGAGCAAGGCTTTCGGCCCGGTTCCGGAGGGCGAAGCGGGATCGATTGAGGGACATAACAAACAGTGCCTTGCTGGAGCCGCAGATTGCGTCCGGGGGCGGATCGTGTTCTGATGGAGCACTCCGTTGGGCATAGCGATTGCCCGGAAATGGCCGCCCGAAGAGCGATCCGGAGCCCCCAACCACCCCCACCAATGACCGAGAATCACCCCGACATCGCCAACGCTTCCCTTTCGGATTCTGGCGTCTCTGGTTTGGATCAATCTCGTTCAGATCAGTGGCATGCCGTCACCGCGAGTTTTCTGGGCTGGACCCTGGATGCCTTTGATTTCTTCGTGCTGGTGTTTCTGGTGGACACGCTGGCGGTGCAGTTTGGGGTGCCGGCGTCGAAGATCATCCTGACGATGACGGCGACGCTG
>Ga0307479_10002007_pt1 | contig 18585 bp, 22 predicted proteins | sample atmos_gasesECM4C_FD_203743 | JGI IMG/M metagenome (GOLD analysis project Ga0307479, IMG submission 203743) | Hardwood forest soil microbial communities from Morgan-Monroe State Forest, Indiana, United States - atmos_gasesECM4C_515 | ecosystem: Environmental > Terrestrial > Soil > Temperate... | reverse complement strand
CAGCGAATGAGATTGGGCCAACCGGTTCCGCCGTCAATCGACATGAACATCACCACGGAATAATAATCGCAGCTGTGGTCTGAGTATGATTCTCTGGGTGGCCCCGGAGGAGAAAGGAAAACAAGCCTGCTGTTCTGCACTGGGTGACACATCAAAATTGCAAAACGAACTAGGTTAACATCCTTAGATAGAGATACTTAAGTTTGGAACACTCTATTCGGTGAGACCGAAAGGCCTGGGATTTTCCAAGCGACCAGGTCATGATTGGGATCTTGTGCAACAAGATGGCGCAGGATTCAGCCGAATGCTCAGAATTCGGAGGAGCAACATCCAGATTCTCAGTGACCTGGGCAAAAAAGTGAATTTCGCAGTGATTGGTGTGGGCAAGACGCTCGAGCAAGTCAGCGAATCCAGCGACGCCGAGGTTGGGCGGCCGGGGCGTCAGCCGCAAATTGCGCCGAGAGCGCAAGGGTGGGAAGCCGGAACAAGACCCCGAGCAAGAGCCAAAAATAGGCATTCAACAGGAAATCTTCGTAAGGCTGCATGCCGCCAAAGGTGGCAGGGAAGAGCAACCACAAAGCGTACCAGAAAATAACGAAGCCCAGCGGAAACCAGGGAGAGCCTTTTAGTTTCTTGACGACCTTCCAGGCGGAGACCGTGATCGCCAGGCTCATAACGATCCAGAGGATCAGGCCGCCGATCCCCATCTCGACGACGAGGGTTCCATATCCACTTTCAACTCCGGCGCCTAGTGGCTTAGCATTAAGAATGCGGGCGACGTATTGTGTGCCGAGTGAAGCGGTCCCGATGCCATAGCCGTAGGGCCAGCGGTCGAAGGTGAAGGCGCCCAGAAAGTTCCGTACGGGATAATCCCAGCCACGATTCATCAATTCGCTTGTTGGGCGGTTGGGCATAAGCGTTTCTTGATAAATAGAGAGCCGCGAAAGGAGCGCGTCAGGATAAGCATAGAAGAGCAAAACAATGCCTAGCCCAATACCCAGAACGGCCCGCTGTATGCCGCGAAACACGCGCAAAGCCTCGCCCTGTCGCCAGGGAGCACCCCAGACAAAGGCAACGCTGGTTGCCAGTGCATTGATCATCCCCCACATGAACGAGCCCCTGGATGCAGTTAGGAATGCTCCGGTGGCGGTCACTGCGATGGCTATAAAGGCGAGTGCTCTCCCTCGCTTTTGACGGAGGAGAAGGTAACCGCTGAATCCCAGGACCAGCAGCCAGGCTACCATTATGAAATTCGCGTAGCGGCCAGTGCTGACAAACACTGAATTGGGTCGGTAAGCGAGACCGCCGGCCTCAGACACCCGATAAAGACCGCTTAACAAACGAATGTCTTCAGGGAGACGCGCCGGGTTCAGAAAGGATGGACCAAGAATTGACTGAGCGATTCCGAGTGAAATAATGATGAGAGCAAGAACCATGTTGACCGTAAAAAAGCGGCGCAATTGAACCTCGGAATTGATAAGCGCGTAGCCTAAAAAAACCATTGGGACGTAGTAGAAGAACATTTTGAAACCCATAAGACCGTACCAAATACTCGTGGAGGCTGGATTGAATATTTGCATCATGCCGAACCAGATAAATATCAGCAATGGCGCAAGAAAAGGGGGGCGGAAGGATGTCACTTCCTTGCGCCGGACTGCCGCCAGAAAAGAAATGTATACTACCAGTGCCAGGAAATCCTTGGCAAAGTAGATCGCCATATTGTTGCCAAGAAATTTCCGCGCAAAGTCCTCAAACAAAAGCCAGCTCAGGAAAAAATAGACCCCGTTGCGCCAGTTGTTGAGAATCCCAATGACAATCGTTCCGCCAACGAGAGCCAGCCCCGCATAGGCCATGCCCGTAAGATCGTCCCTGATCACGTATTCGGCGGCTTGGTAAGCGGCCAAGGCGCCCACGACGAAAGTGCCGATGGTAAGTAGCGGGCCTTTTCGGAAGTGACCTGAAGGTAAAGCCGATGCAATTCTCATAGTTTGGCTTTGCGCCGAGTCTTATGATTATTACCGAGTCTGGTTCATTCCGAAAGGAGTATCACGCTAACCTAGTCAGTCCGTTTCGGGATTCCGTCATCTTGTCTGCTCTTCGGCCGAAGCTCTATACTCAGTGCGTAGTGCGAAGAAAACTTCTCGCAGCTGGCCGCACATGAAACGGGAGAAGAGGAGATCGTCGCGCGCGCAAGTTCTGGGACGAAGTCACCAGGAGCAATAGAAGCGTTGGCTTTGCCGATGGCCCACCAGGAAAACACTAGGCCACTCGCTGCCGATGTTGTTATCCCTGTTCACGGCGAGCGACCAGCAGCTCTTGAGGCAACTCTTTCTGCTTGTCTGAAGCAAACTTACCCCATTTCAAGGATCTTCGTCGTCGACGACGGTTCTCCTGAACCCATTAATCTGCCACATTGGGCGCAATCTTTGGCTCAGATCTGCCTTCTTCGGCTTCCTCAGAACTTGGGTATTTCAGCTGCCCGGAATGCAGCTATTACATGTTCAAATGCACCCCTTCTGGCATGCATCAACACACAAGTTCTCCCCGACCCAGACTGGCTAGCAACGTGCGAGAACTATCTCTCGAGCCACCCCGGTGTCGGTGCCTGTTACGCGCGCCTCGTTCCTTACAGACCAAATCGTATTCTTACGCGCTGGCGCATGCGGTTTCTAGAAACAAGGTTTGGAGAAAAATCCGGCCCCTCCGAATTCGCGCCAGGGCACGCTGTCTTATTTCGGAAGGAAGCCCTTGACGTTGTCGGCGGCTATGACGTTCGTTATCGGCGTCATCACGAGGATTCGGACATCTGCCAAAGAATGAGGACATCTGGTTGGGCAACCCATTACGTCGCAGAGAGTCGTTGCATCTCCATACAAGAAGACTCCCTGAAGGAGCTCGCCGCGAAGGAATTGCGGGAAAGCTACTGGTATTCTCCGGCTGAGAGTTCGCTGGTTCGCCTTTACGTACATCTGAGTAAATGGACGCTCATTCGGGCAGGACGAAACATACTAAAGGGCCGTTTCTATTTCATTCCCGTTGACGTGGTGATCTGGGCCACTGCTCTCTGGACAGCCACGTTTCGTACTCTACGTTTCTCAGAAGCCTTCGACGACCGAACCAGAAGTACTTCGCCTCCCAAGGTGTCTCCGTCGGCTGGCGCACAAGTGCCTTCGGAGCTGCGTAAAAAGACATAGCGCAGAGGCTGACTGGGGGCATTGTCATCAGGTCATACCAGTTATGACCAGCGGCTGGTTTTCGCTGGGCTGTGGCCTGGAGTGGGTGCATTGTGCCGACCATCAGTTCGCACGTGCACTAAGTACCTAGGGACTTAAATCTTTCTAAGCGAATGCAGGCACGGCCTGCAGATACTGCTTGAAGTAGTCCTCCACCGTAAGAAACTGGATCACGGATTTTTCACGAAGGTATGTCAGAATGGCGCGATTGAGCGAATAGAACTGCTCGGGTGTTTTCGCGCTGAGATATTGTCGGAAGGGGATGCCGCGCTCAGTCGGAAGAAGCATTTTGAAATTGAACTTCGGACGCGTGTGCTCGGGTCCATCCCGGTTGAGGTCTTCAGGGTGCGACATGTAGACGATCGGTTTAGGTCGAAACCGGGATTCCGCTAGAAGGCTTGCGGCAAACACCCTGCTGAGACCCGACCCCAGGCTTACGATCGCATTGCTCGTAAAGGGAACGATTATGGCCGAGACGGGTATCTCCCAGATCGGCAACTTGCCAGCGCGGAAGGGGTCCAGCGGATCAGGGTGATAAGGGCGACGCGGGGCCAGAAACCAGCCATTCTCCTTGCTGTAGGTGCTGGTGATGCCGAGACGCCCGGAATTCACAGAAACATCGGCATAATACCCATGGTCTCCCAGTAGGCTCAACGTGGTGCCGGAGATTCGGAACCCCGGGGTTCGAAAAGCGCCTGGGTGCCGGCCCAGACCGCTGGAGAGAATTCCCGTGGCCCGCTCAATGTAATCCCGCTGCATCGCGGGGGGCATGCCAATATAGTCTTCCTCACCAGTATGAAACAGCCCATGACAAGCCACTTGGTGCGGTCTCGGGATGCTCTTGACCTGCTGCGGGTACTTCTCGAAGATGAGGGCGGGTACGAAGTAGGTAGCCGGGATGCCTATTTCGTCCAGAAGCTCGACCGACCTCTCGAGGTAGCGGTCGATGTGCGGCATATCATGGACATCCAGTGTAATCAGGGTAGGAATGCGCTGGGCCCCACTGTTCATGCTCGCGCTTTTTCCCCTTTGCACATAATGATGCCAGCAAAGTAATTCAGGCCCGGCGTGCGCTCGCAGACGGCGTCCACGGCTTTGTAAAGGGGCGTGAGAAAGCCTGGGAACTGTTTCGCGAAAAAGATAATGAGCTTCACCTCGACATTGGCAAACCCCGCTTGCTCCATCATGCGCTTCACCTGCCGTGGGGAGTACGTGTGATCGTGGACGTGCCGCTCGCCTCCCACCAGGAATTTCAAGACTTCAAACCACGGGCAGTACTTGTTAGGAAAATCGACCACGGCGCGGCCTGCGGGCTTCAGCACGCGCCGGATTTCGCTCAGCGCTTGCAGCGGGTTCGGAACATAACGCAAGGTGGAAAAAGAGTAGACGCCGTCAAAGGAATTGTCGGGGATGTCCTTCATGTCTTCCGCGTCGCCCGCCACAAACTCCGCGCCGGTCAATCCCAAGTTCCCAGCCAGAAGCCGCGCCGCTTTGATAGACTCCGCTGAGATGTCCAAACCGGTCACCTGGTAGCCTTCCCGCGCCAGCCTGAGTGTGTAGTGCCCGGCCGTGCAACCGACCTCCAGCAAACGATCCGCCTTGGAAAATCGTCCCAGTGCGAAAGCCGTCCGAATTTTGTGTTCCATCCAGTACTGCGCGGCCCGATTTACGATTTCAGTCCGCCTCCCGGCATCTTGAGTTGAACCGCCCTGATAGCTGCTCAGGATCCCTTTGCCGATGACGTTGTACTTCTCCTGGATGTCCTTCTTTACTTGCTCGCTGGTCTCGCTGGCCTCCACTGTCAGTTCCTCCCTGCCGCAGTTTACACCGATCTTCGGTCTTGCGCGAAAGCTCGAGGAATGTTTTGGGTGAAAATCACAAATTCAAGAATTAGGTTCACTTAAATCGCGTCTCTCCCCTTCCCGGCCCCGCCACTCGTGATATATCCTCGCGACACATGGGAAGTTTGGATGTCGAATAGCGGACCCAGCCAAAACTGGGAGATGTTTGTATGACTATCTTCAATAAATCTTCTGTTTGTCCCCACTGCGCCAGCCCCGCAATCCACAGGTCGAGAAGGAAAGGTCTCTTGGAGCATGTCCTTCACAAAGCTCTTTTCATCACGCCATATAAGTGTGGATCCTGTGATGAGCGCCATTTCCGCTTTCGACTGTCGAGTCCTGAAGCAAATAAACAACGTCACCACGCGGTGTAACTTCTTTTGTAGAGGTTCCCTTTGGGGCTGCGTGATATTTCCGACTTTCGCATGAGCGCGACGAGAGGGAACGACTTCAGTCGTGCCATAAAGTCCGAAGAATCACCTCGGCTTCGTTCTTCTTCATACCTCCCGATACAGTCCAGCTCTGGTACCTTTCCTTCCAAAGAGTAAACCCACCCGAGCTTTCTTCTTGACGGAAAGCTTTTGGACGCCTAGATTCCAGTTAGACCAGCACGGCGTCTCCTGCCTGTTGTACTTCAATTTAATTTAGTCGAGGTGATGAATGTCCAATCCAAGGATTCCCCGCAGGGGCGGGGGATCCGCGAATTCGACTGCCCGCATACTTTGGCGTTCGACTCTAGGGGACGCCTTTTCGTGGGCGACCGCCAGAATAACCGCATCCAGATCTTCGACCAGGACGGCCGTTTCATCGCCGAATGGAAACAGTTCGGCCGCCCGAGCGGGATCTTCATTGACAGGAACGATGTGCTGTATGTCGCCGATTCGGAATCCCGCGGCGGCGAGCAAGGCTACGGATACAATCCGGGCTGTCAACGGGGCATTCGCATCGGGAGCGCCAAAGACGGCTCCGTAAAATACTTCGTGCCCGATCCTGGGCCCTATCCACCCTCCGCTGAGTCCACAGTATCCGAGGGCGTTGCCGCGGATGCGGCAGGAAATATCTATGGGGCGGAATTCACGATGGACGTGAAAAAGTACGTGAAGAAGTAGCTAAAACAACAGCCGACAGAACCTCGCCGCAGAAATTGCCGCTGTCTCTCAGAAAATCGTTGTAAGAAACAATTTCCGTTCTGGAGAAATCCGTGGATATCCCAATGTCCGGTAACGCGACCTACCGGGACTTAAGCAAAAACCTGTTATAAGCTTCAGATTCATCCGTAAGATAGGGAATAACGGCGCCTGGGACTAAGCACGGGTAGAATGACCCGTCGCTTCTGCGTCGGAGGGCACTCCATGAAACGTCCTTTCTCAGTTGTGTTAATTCCACTGCTCGCCCTGCCTGCCTTCTCTCCCGCGAAGGCTGCCACGGCCGAATACTCCATTCAGGCAATTCGCTACGCCTCAGCTGAAGATGAAGTTGCCGGCCTCGTTATGGGCGCTCCAAAAGGCGAAAAAATCACCATCGCCATGGTTGTTTGGCTCATTCGTGGCGGCGGTCGCAACATCCTCTTTGACAGCGGCTATCACCGCGATACTTTCCTCAAGTACTTCCCATCGACGGAATACATTCGCCCCGACGAAGCGGTGAAGCTCGCCGGCGTCCAGCCGGAAGAAATCACGGACATCGTCGTCAGTCATTCTCATTGGGATCACCTGGGCGGCATTGATCTCTTCCCCAAAGCGACAGTATGGATTCAGAAGGAGGAGTTCCGTTACTACACCGGCGAAGCCTGGCAGCCCGGCGGAAATCATGGCGGCATTGATCCCGAAGACGTGCAACAACTCGTGAGACTGAACACAGGGGGGCGGCTGCATCTAATCGATGGCGACGACGTGGAGATCTTTCCTGGCATTCGTGCCTACACTGGAGCGCGGCACACCTACGCTTCGCAATACCTGCGCGTCGACGGCAATCCTCCCTTCGTCTTGGCATCCGACAATTGCTATCTCTATCGCAATCTCTCCGAACACAAAGCCAGCGCTACCTTCTCAGATGCGGATCACGCCGCGAATATTAGGAACCAAGAACGCATGATCCAGCTGGCCGGTGGCGATCCTGACCGAGTCATCCCTGGCCACGACGCCTTGCAGTTCCAGAAATATCCCACCCAAGGCCGCATCGCCAAAATCAAATAACGACCACCGTCGAAAGATTCACCGGAGTTAATCAACGCGGTTACCGAACAATTGAAGTACTGGGACTGGACTTGGTTCACTCGTGGAGCATGTGATTTGTCCTTTCGCGGCTTTGCCTGTGTATTCGGAAATGACCGGCGACACAGTTTGACCGAAAGCAAGTCCCGCGAGAAGGAGTACAAGTAAATCAAAAACAACAAGAATAAAAAGTTTTCGCATATTAGCCTTTCCAAAAAGAAGGTGAGTGGCTTAAACACACTCCCCCGTTCGCCTGGAGAGAAATCAGTTTGCGATGGGTATGAAATTCAGGACTCTTGGCTTAATTCAGCCTCAGCCTGCGCCTGCAGCTTAGCTGCAAGGTCTTTCAGTTCGGGCAAAGTCAGTTGATCGAGTTTGGCCATGTATTATGTTAGATGGCTGCAGCGAGCGGGGCGCGTCAAAAAACTTCGTCCAAAATTTCGTTCCGATACGCTCCCCGCTGTGGCCGAAATAGGCCTATCGGGAGTTACTTTCGAACTGTTGCCATACGGGTCTCTTTAGCGAGCGCCTGGGGCGGCCGCTAGAGTCCTTTGTTGCGGTGGGCTTTGACTCACGGCTGGTGTTCCGACATTGACCTTGATCTGCTTCGGCTTTGCTTCCTCGGTCTTCGGGATGCTTAGCGTCAGCACGCCATCGTGATAGTCGGCCTTGATGGCGTCGGAGTTTACGGAGTTGGCTAGCGAGAAGCTCCGGCTGAAGGAACCATAGGCGCGTTCGACGCGCAGATAGTTGTCGTCGTGCACCTTGGCCTCAAACTTGCGTTCGCCGCGAATGGTGAGGATGTTGTTCTCCACGCGGATGTCCAGGTCCTGGGGATTCACGTCTGGCAGGTCGACCTTAACGACCAGTTCATTCTCGGTTTCGTAGATGTCGACGGCCGGAGCCCAAGGGGTCAAGTTCGACTCCTCGCCCGTACGTCCTAGTCCATCCCCAATGATGCGATTGATTTGTTCCTGCAGGGTGAAAGCCCCGCGGAACGGTTGTTCCAAACGATTCATAGTTCTCATATAACCCTCCATTGAAGGTTTAGGGCTGTCTGAAGGCAATTTCAGATAACTCAGGTCAACTCAGATTGCGGTTCTGCCACTGAGGGTATGCAAGCAAGCCTGCGCCACTTATCCGAGATTGTCAAATACAATCCTAGGTATTCTTCGTGACTTAATTGTCCATGGTTACCCACAGGCCCACCTTGCTCAGCCAAGCGGCGAGCCAGATTAACGCGGTAATCGAACATCTGGTTCTCAGTGTCAGGTAATTCGACCAGGAGTTGACCGAGCATCTCGCCAATTGTTTCCTGTTTAGGTTCGTTGCCCCGAAGACTTTATCCCCTATGCTTCGGGCCATTTGAGCGGAAAGATTGCGGCAGAGAAGCGGGCCGAGTTTTGAGAGGTACGAAAAAGCTGCGTTTACACGCTAATAGTTTTTCTTCCGGAGCCAGCCTGGGCGACAAGGCAATATCGCGACAAGCAGACAATCTGCTACGTCAGTGTTCACAACGGAACAGACACGAATCTTCGCCGCGTCTAGCATCCTGTTGAGATGCTCACGTGCAACCTCAAGCGCAGAAAAAAGTGGCCCGAGCATATAGAATCGAGGGGTCTATAGTTCTGTATCGCTCGGCAGCGGGAAGTCTGTTCCAAGCCGAAAGATCGCTCCTCAGTGCGGAGCCGTGGTGGAGTATGGTCTTCGCGGTCCCGCTCTTTCTACGGACAGTGCTTCGTCTTGTTTTTGTCTGTCCCCATCGACATAAGGGTCTTCCGATAACACTGCGCGAGTCAATCCCACCCAACCTACTCGGATGCCGATCTGTCTATGGCCGAAGAACCTACATCACTTGCTTGGATTGCGGTCAAGAATTCGCTTTCAACCTCAAGACCAGGCGACTGGTAGATTTCTGGGGCGTCCATGACGCAGAAGCACTGGCAGGAGTTCGTCGGAGAGTTGATGGATTCTTTTCGCCGCTTCGAGGTCTCGCTGCAAGGGTCGGCAGGCTGAATATGAGGATTCCGATGAGTGAGCTTGTCAGGTCCGTGCACCGCCCCGGAATTTGACGAAGGGCCAATAGAGTAAATTTCGACGGATGTTCTCGCCCTCCGAAGCAAGGAGATGAAAATATGCTTGGGTTAATCGCCGCAGTTCTGATCGTTCTTTGGTTGCTTGGATTTTTCGCATTTCACGTAACCGCCGCTTTCATTCACGTCGCCCTGGTCGTGGGCTTGATATTACTTGTGCTGCATTTTATGAGGCGCAGCACGGCGAGCGTTTGAAACGCTGGCCAACGCGAGGACCAGTGGAGGGCGCAGCCCGTCGAAAATAGCGGCGACGGTGAAGGCCAAGGCGGCCGGAGCCTGGCTACTGGCTCTTGTCAAACAGTTCCATAGGAAGGATAGAAGTGAGCCGAAGTCCTCTCAACTTACAGCGATTCCTCCTGCCTTTGGGCTCGCTGGCTCTCGGCTTGTCACTTATGGCCACACTGGTCCCGCGCCATGTAGATGCTCAGCATTCGGCGCCAGACAACACCTTAATAAACAAAGATCGGATAGGCCCTACCGCGGATCAACAGAAGATGAATCTCTCGGACCGTGCGATTACGCAGAAAATTCGGAAAGCGATCCATCACGACAGGAGCCTTTCCCCCTACGGGCGCAACATCAAAATCTTCATTCAGGATGGCAAAGTTACACTCCGAGGACCAGTGCGGTCTGAAGAGGAGAAGGGCAACTTGGAAGCTAAAGCTGCAAGCGTGGCCGGGCAAGAAAACGTGACCAATCAACTCGAAGTCGCACCGTCGAAATAACTGCGCAGAGATCCTTTCAAAGGAGGCAACAAGGTGAAGCCAAGTACTGAGAATGAGATCGCAGGCAAGGTTCACGAAGTGACGGGCAAGATTAAGGAAAAGGTGGGCGAACTGACGAACGATCCCGACTTAGAAGCCGAAGGTATGGGCGAAAAGATAGGCGGGAAGATCCAAAAGAGTATCGGCCAGGTGGAAAAAGCCCTCGAAAAACGGTGAAGCCGGTAGGGCTTCGCACAAAATGGGCCCTGCAAAACGAGGCGCTAGCGCCCATTCCTCCGATCAGTAAGGGCATGACGCAAACCTGGTGGCGCAGCCGGTCGAGCGGACGCAAGAGTTCCTCGGGCTCCTCGGACAGAAGTAGGAAGGAATGCGATTCACTCCCACGACGGGCTATTCATAACGCAAGGCTACCAGCGGATCGACGCGCATTGCACGGCGAGCCGGAAGGTAGCAAGCGGCGAGCGCCACGAGAACCAACAGTACCGCGACAGCGGTCATGGTCAGCGGATCGCCAGCGTGGACGTCGTAGAGCATCGAGCTCAGGTAACGCGTCACACCTAAAGCTACGCCGATGCCCACACCGGCTCCGGCAACCGCCAGCACAATACCCTGCCGTAAGACCAGCTTCAGCACGCTTGCCGGTTCCGCGCCGAGGGCCATGCGAATTCCGATTTCGCGCGTGCGCCGCGAAACTTCATAGGAAAGCAGTCCATACAATCCCATGCACGCCAGCAGCAGCGCCAGCAAACCAAAGAAGCCGGATAGCCGCGCGACCAGCCGCTCCTGAAACAGCAACCGGTCAATTTGCTCCGATTCGGTTTTCACGTCAAAGAGCGGCAAATTGGTGTTCACTTGCGCCACGACTTCGCGTATCGCGGGAAGAATGGCCTGCGGATCGGCGGCGGTGCGCAGCTCGAAGGAAGCTCCCCCGAGGCTCTGCGGCGTGTACATCATGGCGTGGATTTCTCGCCGCAAGTCGCTGTATTTCGTGTCGCGCACTACGCCCACGATTTCGTAGCCGGCGCTCGGGGGTTCATTCGCGTCTCCCGCCGATTCGCCGAACCGCTTCCCCAGTGGATTTTCCTTGCCGACGTATTGCTTGACGAATGCTTGATTCACAATCACGGGAGTAGGCGCCAAAGCCGGAGTCGGCCCGCTGTTCGAAGCGGCGAGCTTGAAGTCAGAGGTGTTGAATCCGCGTCCGGCGAGGAATGGAATGTGCAGCGTCTCGAAGAAATTAGGCCCGACCTGGAGCATGTCGGCTTGGGAACTTTGATCCGGCGGCGTGCCCGGCCAGTGAAACATAGTCATCATCAGGCCGCCGCTCAGAAGAGGACCCGTCGAATAGCTTGCCGACTTCACGCCCGGTATTTCCGAGAGGCGCCCCTGCAAGTCGCGGTAGAAGGCGTCCAACTGCGGGCCTTTGTAGCCGATGAGCGTCGGGTCGATTCCGAAGATCAGGATATTGTGGGAATCGAAGCCAATGTCGATGCTGCGCAAATTCTGCAGAGTGCGCAATAATAGTCCGGCGCCGACGAGCACAACGATAGCCAGCGCGACTTGCGTAACCACCAGCGCATTGCCGATGCTGAGCCATTTTCCGGCGGAATGTCCCGAACCCGCAGAGCTTCCCTCGCCCTCCTTGAGCGCCGGCGTCAAATTAACGCGCACGCTGCGAAAAGTGGGCGCGATGCCGAAAAGAATTCCGGTGAGCAGGGAAATCGCGACGGTGAAGCCGAGAACGCGCAGGTCCACGCCGGCCGCGAATCCCAGGGGACGCGGCCGATTGCTGGACACAAAGGAAATAATTGTGTGTGCTCCCCAGTAGGCAAATAGAATTCCGAGCGCGCCGCCGAGCGCTGAGAGCATCACGCTTTCCGTTAAAAGCTGCCGCGCGACCCGAGCGGGGCCCGCTCCCAGCGCCAATCGCACGGCCATTTCTTTTTGCCGCGCGGCCGAACGAGCCAGCATCAGGCCGGCGACATTCGCGCAGGCAATGAGCAGAATAATGCCCACGGCGAGCATCAGGACGTAGAGCGGATTGGAATACTGGGAGCGGGCGCCGATCAGGCCAGTTTGCGCGGGCACAAGCGTCACTTGCGGATTATCGGCGACCGTCGATAACGTCTTTGGGCCGCTACTCATTTCGGGGCCGCTCTGGCGGTTCGTCGTCGGCGCTCCTTGCGGCGGAGGGAGAAGGAAGGGCTTATTAGCCCCTGATTGCGGGGGCGGTGCCACGCCTGTTGGACCTTTACCGCCCGCGGGTGCTGGCGCTCCGCCGCTAAGCATTTCACGTCGAAGTTGGGCGCCGCCACCTGCCGGTGCGCTCTGCCGGGGCGTGGGCGGGCCCGCCGGCTCGCCGGCATGGAAGAGTAGAACGGAGCCGTGAAGCATTTCATTTCGGAAGAGGCCGCTCACCGCGGCTTGCGCTTGCGCAAGCTGTGTTGCGGGTTTGAGCCGGCCGATAATCGTGAGCCACCAGTTACTCACGTCCCCAGAACGGTTTTGCCAGAAGATGGGATTGTTAATACGTTGCGCGTCGGAGAGCGGCAGCCAAACATCGTAATCGCTGCCCGGAGTAATTCCGGTGAATCGCTGTTCGGCCACGCCGATAATCGTGAATGGGACGCTGTTCAATTCAATCGTACGGCCGACCACGTCGCGAGCGCCGCCGAAGGCGCTCTGCCAGTAGCCGTAGTTCAACACGGCGACGGGCGCGGCTGACGGCGTGTCGTCGGTTGTATCGAGCAGCCGGCCTACGGCAGCTTTGAGGCCCATGGTGCGGAAGAAATCCCCGGAAACGAGCTGGCCGTTGATAACGGTCGCAGGACCGTGTCCTGACAAGTTCAACCTGCCGGAGTTGGCAAACGCAGCCGTCCCTGAGAAGAGATTCGCTTGCGCGATCTCGCGAAACATGGGCTCGGAGAACGAGCAGCCCGACGGATTGCGAGCGGCGAAGCTCAAGTCTGTTGGACAGTCGCCCGAAGAAATATACCCATGAATGTTTGGCGAATTGCGCGCGGTCCATTTGAGCAGGACCAATTGCGAAGGATTCTCGACCGGCAGCGACCGCAGCATTACCGCGTCGATCAAGCTGAAAATAGCTGTGTTTGCGCCAATGCCCAACGCCAGCGTGAGAATGGCCACCGCCGCAAAGCCTGGAGATTTCGCGAGCATGCGGAGGCCGTAACGGACGTCCTGAAGAAGCTGCTCCAGCCAAACGCTGGTCCACACTTCGTGTGTCTCTTCCTTGACTCGGGTGACGTTTCCGAACTTGCGCACAGCTGCGTAGCGTGCTTCCTCGGGCGACATGCCGCGCTCCATGTTGTCCTGTGTCTCCCTGTCGATGTGGTCGAGAATGTCCTGGTCAAGCTGTTCCAACATGCGCTTGCGGCGGCTCATGATTTACCTCCTTGCTTTGCGGGGCGGAGAATTCGCGCGATGGCACCTGCTAATTTGTCCCATTTGCCGGTCTCGACGGCCAGCTGCCGACGGCCCTTGGCCGTCAAGCGGTAAAACTTGGCTCGCCGATTGTTCTCGGAGGTACCTTCCTCGACTGAGATCCATCCGCGCTTGATGAGGCGGTGCAGCGCCGGATAAAGCGACCCCTGCTCGACTTGCAACACATCGTCGGAATTGAATTCAATGGCCTTGGCGATGGCGTGGCCATGCGCCGGCCCCAGCACAAGGGTGCGGAGAATCAGCAGGTCCAGCGTGCCTTGCAGAAGCTCCAGGCGTTCTTTCTGTTCTTTAGTAGACATTCTAGGTGAGATTAAAGGTCTTCTAGTAGAATGTCAAGGGGAAGATTAGCGCTTGCGGGTGCCTGGCAGCGGGCGCAAGATTGGGATTCGCGGCTGACGGATTCCTAGGAAAGAACATTTGCTCTCTTCGGTGCACGGGCGGCAGGGACATTTCCGGCTGGAATCCGGGCATCATGGAGATCGGTGGCTCCAACTAGAGAGGTTATGCCTGCATTCTCGAGAGATACGGCTGTTTGCTGCCCGGCTTGCGGCACAACTCGCGCATTACGAAATAGAAGTGGTGTGCGGACCGCTCGTCGAGGGTGCTTTTGTCGGGTTGCTGGTTTCGCTGGAGCTGGGCTGCGATTTCGTTTACGCCGAACGCTTTGCAGATGAGACACCCGAAGGGCTATTTCCGGTCGAGTACCGGCTTCCGAAGGCTCTACAGCCTGCAGTGAAAGACAAACGCGTAGCAATCGTGAACGACGTTATTAGCGCAGGATCCGCGGTGCGCGGAACCTTCTTTGATTTGCAATCGCTGGGCGCGAGGGTCGTTGTAATCGGCGCGCTGCTAACGCTGGGAGAATCAATCAGCGCGTTCGCCGCCGAACATCGCGTCGCCCTCGAATTGCTCGAGCGAATGCCGAATCATTTGTGGACACCTTCGGAATGCCCGCTTTGCGCTGCGGGAATGCCTCTCGAAATCGCCGGTACTTCGTAAACAACGGACCAATCCTGTCTCGTAGCGGTTAAAAAACTGCTTGACTGCTGGTACTCTTCTAATGAAGGAGAGCAACCCTCTCGTTCCTGATCTCAGCCACTTCAGAAATGCGGTGCGCGGCGATTGCACCGCTTTTCCTTGATTTTGCGGCCGATGAGGAGAGGAAGGGATTCGAACGGATGAAAGTTCTCGTCACCGGCAGCAGCGGATTGATCGGGTCGGAAGCGGTGGAGCATTTCGACCGGCAAGGGCATGAAGTTGTGGGCGTGGACAACAACATGCGCCGGGTTTTCTTTGGCCCGGCAGGCGACACGCTTTGGAATCTGGAGCGGCTGAAGAGGGTGACCAAACGATTCACGCACGCGGCATTGGACATTCGCGATCGACCGGACATCGAAGAGCTGTTTCGAACGAAACGCTTTGATTTGATCGTGCACTGCGCGGCGCAGCCTTCGCATGATAAAGCACGAGAAATTCCGCTGGTGGATTTCGAGGTGAATGCGCTGGGCACGATGAATTTATTGGAAGCGACGCGGCAGCATTCGCCCGAGGCGGTGTTCGTATTTTTGAGCACGAACAAAGTTTATGGGGATGCGCCGAACGAGATTCCGCTTGTGGAGTTGGAGAAACGGTACGATTATGCGCGGGCGGAGGACTTTGACGGCATCGCGGAGAGCTGCCGGATCGATCAAACGCTGCATTCGCTTTTTGGGGCTTCGAAAGCGGCGGCGGACCTTGCCGCGCAAGAATATGGGCGCTACTTCGGAATGAAGGTGGCAATCTTTCGGGGCGGATGCTTGACGGGGCCCTTGCACTCCGGAGTGGAGCTGCACGGCTTTCTGTCGTATCTGGCGAAGGTGACACTCAGCGGCGGGAGATACTCGGTATTTGGGTATAAAGGCAAGCAAGTGCGCGACAATATTCACAGTCATGACGTGGTGCGCGCGATCGAGGAGTTTGCGGCAAATCCGCGGCCCGGCGAAGTGTACAATCTAGGCGGCGGCCGTGAGAACAGCATTTCGATGCTGGAAGCTATCGAGCGGATTGAGCAGATTACTGGACGGAAGCTGGACTGGCGCTACGTCGACGAAGCGCGAAAGGGTGACCACATTTGCTATATCTCGAATCTTGGAAAATTTCAGAGCCACTATCCCAATTGGAAAATCACGCGCGGCTTGGAGGCGATCCTCGAAGAGATTATCGCCTCGCAACGCGCGCAGTTGGCGCAGGCCACGGCGAGATGAGTCCGGCGATTAGACCCTACGATTGCTGGATAATGTGGCCGCTGTCCGATTTCGTAGGTCGCCCTATTGAGTGAGGGGGGATTTATGCACATCCATTATCTTTCTATTCTTCTTGGGCTTCTCTTAGGGGCAATCCCGCTGGCGTGCTTAATCATTCATTTCTATATAAGTGCTTGGTTAACGAGGATGAAAGAATGTTCCGCATCCAAAAGCGAGTTGACGATTACCAGGAAGACGACGCGTCACGATGAATATTTCAGTTGCACATGTGGCAAGCGCTGGGACGTGCTTCTCTCCCTTAAGGCTTCCTTTTTCGCGTAGGTAGCGGTGCAACGTAAGCATGCGTGATGTGATAAGTTTCCAGCATTAAGTTTGCTCTGCGCCTTGCAGTCGTCGGTAAAGCCGTGCGTGCCCTTCTATCATACGGCTCCGTGGGTACCTTTCGAAAATGCGTCTTCGAGCGCAGCCACGAAGCGCAGCCGCAAGATCAGAATCATCAAGAAGACGCGCTATCTGCCGCGCGAGGTCCCTTGCATCTCCCGCGCGAAACGTAAGACCGGCATCACCCATCACTTCGATGAAGCACCCTACATTTGATGCAACGACCGGGAGACCTCGCAACATGTTTTCAGCAAGGACCAAGCCAAACACTTCGCCCCCCAGCGATGGCACCACCACCATGCTTGCCTTCGCAAGCGCGGAATCGAGGTCGGTTGTGGCAATACGTCCCACAAAGCGCACGCATGAAGAGAGCAGCAGTTTTTTGGCGAGCTCTTCAATGGCGATCCGCTCTGGGCCATCGCCGATTACCATGAGTTCGAATGCATGATTCTCCGAACGAAGAAGGCTTGCTGCTTCCAGCAGCACGGGTAAGCCCTTGGTAGTTACTAATCGCCCTTGGAAAACGATGAGAGGAGGTCCGGGCGATTGCTCGGACTCGGGGCCGCGGACCAACGTTTCGATGCCATGCGGAATAGATGCGGCATTCGGAAGGTGAATCAGCCCGCTGAGCCATTCCGTGGGCATGATGTTTGCAGCCACGCGCGAGCACAGGAATCGACGGAAAAAGGTTAATAGCCAAAGCTTCCAAGAGGCCAGCCAGTTGTTGTCCGAGCGGCAACGCAAACACTCGCGGTGACGTCCAGCCATGAAATGACCTGGACAAGGGGTACTGCTCGGCTCAATAAGCAGCTGACCCGTGGGGCAGATCGTTTGAAAACCATGATGCTCAACAACAACAGGTTTGCGAGTCAGCAACCCGAGCAGAAGAGGAGAGAGAGCCGGACCAGCAACGTGAATCATATCGGAGGATCGGATCATCTGCAGCAATTGACCAAGGCTGGGTTGGCGGAAAACCCGAAATGGAAGGATACGATCATCAAAGTCTTCGCCAGGGGTCTCAGTTACGAGAGTGAGGTCAAATTCAGGGAGACCGGACGGAGTGCGTACCTCCGCGAGACCGCGGACGAGTGAGAGAACGATGGTCTCGACTCCGCCGATGCTTGGCGCAAAGTAGTGAGAATAGAAAAGAAGCTTCATGCCGAATTGTTCCTCGATTGACGAAGGCCGTGGTGAATCCGGGCGAGCGGGCTTTTGCTGATTGATATGCATCCTTGCCCGAATCAGTCGAACAAATCACTTTTTATCGCATGCTGACCGCTACTAACTGCCATCCAGAACGGGCCACTTTCGGCTGCCCGCTGAACCATGCCTTGCAAGGGGAATTTTGTAGATGACATCTTCTGTACTTTACAGCAAGTCCCCTAACCCTTACCGCGCGCCATTCTCTGGACCGTATACAAGAGCAGTTTTCTGTCGTTGGAGTTCATCTTTGCAAGAAGCTGTCGCAACTTCTGAAAGTAGCGGGCGTCTCTACGCCCAAGTCCCCATATTTGTGACCTATCGCCATTTGAAGCGATTGCAGCGGGGGCCTCGGGTACTTCGTCGCCATCGTACATGAGGTGGTAGAGCGGAAGCTCCAGCGCCCTAGCCATTTTTTCGAGCGTTTCAACGGCGGGAACGGTGTGCCCATTCTCAACTCTTGAAATATAGCAGCGGAGCAACCCAGTCCGCTTCTCGATATCTCCTTGTGAAAGATGCTTCGCTTCACGCAGTTCTCTTAGGCGCTCACCAATAATCATTGATTTTCTCCTCGCTTCGCATGTGTTCAGCGATGATCATCTGCTACCTCCTCCACTACACCCCAATCGTCAGGGGGGAAGGCAATTGGCCAGAAATGGGCGCTAGGCTGGTCAAATTCGAAAGCAACTTGGAACAAACCCGAGGATGGTCCCTCGATTCGGACCACCCTGCAAACAACGTCTTTGCGCGATTGCGGGTTGATTATTGTTATTCTCTGATTGGCGGCGAGTTCTAATGGGGATTCTAACAAACCACCGTGGGCATTGACTACCAAGGTGAATGCTTGTACTTGCGTACATCTTCCATCAGGCATGTTTGCCCTGACAAGTACGGCAAGTTGTAGCATGGCCCTTTGGCTTCTGCGTCGATTCTTGGGATCGGATTCGGTCACTGACTCCTCAATATTTTAATCGCGTTATAAGTACTCATTGTATTATCTATCGCCGAGTATCGTATAGAGGTGTGTGTTATAGGTATGCAGTCTACACCTACTCATAATATAGTCAAGCGGGGATGGACCGGCCCCAATCCGTCCGTAAGGTAGGAATGACGAGTCTTGGCAGCCTGAAGGCGGGTTGATGCGAAGTCAATCCGCTGCCAGAGCCCGCCTTTTGGTCGTTGAGCGAAGCGTGT
>Ga0307479_10002006_pt1 | contig 18588 bp, 15 predicted proteins | sample atmos_gasesECM4C_FD_203743 | JGI IMG/M metagenome (GOLD analysis project Ga0307479, IMG submission 203743) | Hardwood forest soil microbial communities from Morgan-Monroe State Forest, Indiana, United States - atmos_gasesECM4C_515 | ecosystem: Environmental > Terrestrial > Soil > Temperate... | reverse complement strand
ATCACCGCGCGGAGGAGCGCGATGAATTGCGATTTGATGCGCGCGGCAGTGTCCAGGACTTCCTCCTGGTTCAAGGGTGCGTCGGTGGTGCCGGCGGCCATATTGGTTACGCACGAGATTCCGAGGATGCGAATTCCGCTGTGGCGCGCGGCGATGACCTCCGGGACCGTGGACATGCCGACCAGATCCGCACCGATTGCGCGGAAAGCATAGATCTCCGCGGGAGTCTCGTAGCTCGGACCCTGCACGGCGAGATAGACGCCATTGTGGATGTTCAGGCTCAGATTTTTACCTTCTTCCATTACGAAGCGCTGAAATTCGCGATCGTAGGCTTGCGTCATATCCGGAAAACGCAGACCGAAGCGCTCGTCGTTCGGGCCCCTGAGCGGGTTGACGCCCTGGAAGTTGACGTGGTCGCGGATCGCTACGAGGCAGCCTTGCGAATAGTTGCGATTGATGCCGCCGGCTGCGTTGGTAACGATCATTGCCTTGATTCCCATGCGCGCGAAAACGCGGATGGGGAAAGCGACTTCTTTCGGGGAATAGCCTTCATATAGATGGACGCGGCCTTGCATGCCGGCCACCGGAATATCGCCGACATTACCGATGACGAGACGTCCGGCGTGGCCTATGGCCGTCGATTGCGGGAAATTGGGAATCTTCGCGTACGGGATTTTCGTGGCGTTGGTGAAATCGGCCGCGAAATCGCCGAGGCCAGAACCTAAAACCAAAGCGATGCGCGGCCGCAGCTTGGTCTTGCCGAGGATGAACTTGGCCGCGCGTTCGGCGCGCAGGAACTCGAGGCTGGGTTTCGATTTCGGCTGGCTGGTTTTGGGCGTCATGTTTCGTTTGAACCTGAGAACCTTGAGTGCATCTGTTCGCTAACCTCGATAGCTGGGGCGCAGCAATGCTGCGCCCCTACGCGGAAAAGATTCATGAAAAGATTCCGACGATGGACGCGGACATTAGATTGGCCATGGTGCCGGCCAGCATGGCGCGGATGCCGAATTTGGCGAGCTGGCCGCGCTGCTCGGGAGCGAGAGCGCCGATGCCGCCAATCTGAATGCCGATGGAGCTGAAATTCGCGAAGCCGCACAGAGCGAAGGTAGCGATGGTGAAGGACCGGGGGTCGAGGGCGTCTTTAAGGGTGCCGAGCTGCGCGAAGGCGACGAATTCGTTGAGCACCATGCGCGTGCCCAGCAAATTGCCGATGGTGGGGGCATCGTGCCAGGGAATTCCGATTAGCCAAGCAACAGGAGCGAAGACCCAGCCAAACACTTGCTGCAAACTGTAGGGAAACCAGCTGATGTGCAAGTGTGTCCACCCCATGACGGCGTTGGCGAGGGCCAGCAGCGCGAGAAATGTAATCAGCATGGCAGCGACGTTCAGCGCCAAGTGCAGACCGTCGACTGTGCCGCGAGCGATGGCTCCGAGGATGTTCGATTCTTTTTCCGTGGCCGGCATTTCGACGCGTCCCGCGGTGAGAGGTTGCTCGGTTTCCGGCACCAGCATTTTGGCCATCAGCAAGGTGCCGGGCGCGGTCATGATGACGGCCGTCAATAAATGTTTGGCATCCGCGCCGCCAACGCGCATGTAGGCGGCCATCATCCCGCCGGAGATGTGCGCCATGCCGCTGGTCATCACGGTCATCAATTCTGATTTGGTGAGCTTGGGAAGAAAGGGCCGAATGGTCAGCGGCGCTTCGGTTTGGCCCATGAAGATGCTGGCGGCAACGTTGAGAGACTCAGCGCCGCTCGCACCCATGATAATCGTCATTAACCAGGCTGCGCCGCGAATGATGATTTGCATCACTCCCAAGTGGTAGAGGACCGCAAAAAATGCGGCGATGAAAATGATGGTCGGCAACACCTGAAAAGCGAAAATCAGACCCAGCGAGGAATGGTTCGTGCCCAAATCGCCGAATACAAACGAAGAACCGACGTAGGAAAAGTCGAGGAGTTTCTTCGCTCCGTTGCCAAGCTTCTGAAATAGCCACTCTCCTGACCTAACGCGCAAAACGAAGAGTCCAAGTGCAAGCTGAAGGCCCAGTCCCCAAGCGACAGTCTTTAAGCGAATGGATCGGCGACTTGTGGAAAACAGATAGGCGAGGCCCAGGATGGTGAGAATGCCGAGCACTCCCGTGAATCGTCCCATGCGTTCCTCCACGCTTGCACACTGCGCTGACCCGCGGACGGCAAGCCCCTCCGCAGGAACGAATATGACCGTACGTCCCTACCTGCGCTCAGGCTCCCAGAATGCGCCGAATAATGGGGCGCTTTTCCTTAGGAGGCTCCTGGGCGACGAAATAGTTCTCAGCGATCAATGCCTTGGCTTCGGCGAGCCGCGTGTCGGCATTGTAGCGGATGGTGGCGAGTGGTTCGCCTTTCTCGACGCGATCGCCGATGCGCTTGTGAAACTGTAAGCCGACAGCGGGATCGATGGCGTCTTCTTTCTTCTCGCGACCGCCACCGAGAATGGCAAGCGCGATACCGAAATTCTCGCAGTTGGTGCCGGAGATGTAGCCGGAGACCGGGCTGGCGACATCCACGTGAAAGCGGGCCTTGGGCAATCGATGCGGTTCATCGACGACACGGTCGTCGCCGCCTTGCAGGCGAATACCCTGCTTGAATTTTTGCTTAGCCTGGCTACTCGCGATCATCGTTTCGGCCAGGTTGCGGCCCTCCTCGACGCTTTTGGTGCGTTCGCCGAGGTAGAGCATCCACGCGGAGAGTTGCAAACTTAATTCGCGCAGATCAGCGGGGCCGCCGCCGCTCAAGACCTCAATGCACTCGGCGACTTCGTTGGCGTGACCGGCGGCGCGGCCGAGCGGCTGGTCCATATCGGTGATGAGAGCGACGACTTTTTTGCCCATGCGCTTCCCGGTTTCAATCATTACCTCGGCAAGATTGGCGGCTTCTTCTTCGCGCTTCATGAAGGCGCCGGAGCCCACTTTGACGTCGAGAACGAGAGCGTCGATGCCTTCCGCGAGTTTCTTGCTCATGATGGAAGCGCAGATCAAGCCGATGTTTTCGACGGTGCCGGTGGCGTCGCGCAATGCATAGATTTTCTTATCCGCAGGGGCGATTTCCTTAGTCTGGCCGATCAGGCCCATGCCACATTCTTGCAGCACGCGACGGAATTGATCGAGCGAGAGATTCACGTTGAAGCCCGGGATGGCTTCGAGCTTGTCGAGTGTGCCCCCGGTGTGACCGAGGCCGCGACCGCTGATCATGGGAACAGTGAGGCCGGCAGCGGCAACGGTGGGAGCGAGGATAAGCGAAGTCTTATCGCCGATGCCCCCTGTGGAGTGTTTGTCCACTTTCTTGCCGGGAAGATCGGAGAAATTGAGCACCTCGCCGGAATACAACATTGCCTCGGTAAGAGCTGCGAGCTCCGAGCGCGACATGCCGCGCAACCACACAGCCATGAGCCAAGCGGCCATTTGATAATCGGGAATATCACCCCGCGTATATCCGGAGACCAGAAAATCGATTTCTTCGCGGGAATGTTCCCCGGAATCGCGTTTTTTTCGGATCAAATCGACAGCGCGCATGCGTGTGTGAACGTCGCGGGAGCGTAACACGTTCTGGAAGGCGGCGGCTAGGGGCGCGAGAAGAGATATTTCCTATTCAGCGCCTCTTTTCTGGTGGCGTAGGCTGTATATTGTCGGGAAAACGATTCTTCCCTCGAAAGGACAACCATGATTTTTCGCGATTGGCGCCTCTGCGGCGGCGCGGTCCTGCTCCTGTTGCTGCTTGCGGGTGCCGCGACGGCTCAAACCGTTCCGCCGAGAGATGCGCCGGCGTCAACCGCAACTCCGAACGTCATCCCCATACCGACAGAGGCGCAGGCTTCGTTGCATTTTAACGCAGAGGCGGCGACGAATGCGTACCTCGCGGAGATGCCCGCGGAGGCCAGAGCGCGCTCCGACGCCTACTTTGAAGGCGGTTATTGGCTGATCCTGTGGGATTTTCTGGCCGGCGTCGTGGTTTCCATCCTGCTGCTGAACCTTCGATGGTCGGCACGGATGCGCGATTGGGCGGAACGGGTCACGCGATTCAAACCTGTGCACACCTTCGTATACTGGTGCGAATATCTGCTGCTTACCTCGATCCTGACGTTCCCGCTGGCCGTCTATGAGAGCTACACACGTGAACACAAATACGGCTTGGCGACGCAAACGTTCGGTCCGTGGATGATGGACCAACTGAAATTTCTTCTCGTCAATGCCGTGCTCGGCGGCATCATTTCCATAATACTGTTCGGTATTGTGCGGCGGCTGCCGCGCACGTGGTGGATCTGGGGAGCTGTCGCAACCATGGCGTTTGTGATTTTCGTGGTCCTGATAGCGCCGGTCTATTTGGTGCCGATATTCAACACGGTGACCGTGCTGAACAACCCGAAGATCACCCAACCAATCTTGCAGCTCGCGCGAGCGAATGGCATCCCCGCCCGGGATGTTTACGAAATCGACGCTTCCAAACAGACCACGCGAATGAGCGCCAATGTCAGCGGATTTGGCAAGACGATGCGTATCACACTAAACGACAATTTGCTGCGGCGCGGCTCTCCGGAAGAGATTCAAGCGGTGATGGGACATGAGATGGGCCACTACGTCTTGAACCACGTTTACAAAAGCATTCTCTTCTTTCTGGTCATTGCGGTCGCCGGCTTTGGTCTGCTGCGGTGGACGCTGGAATGGTCGCTGAAACAGTGGGGAGAGAAATGGCGGATTCGGGGCGTCGGCGACACCGCGATTCTGCCGCTGGTTGTGCTGCTTGGCTCGATTTTCTTCTTTGTGCTGACTCCCATATTCAACACCTACACACGCACGCAAGAGTATGAAGCCGACATGTACGGGCTAAACGCCAGCCGGCAACCGGATGGCTTCGCGCAGGCGGCTATTCACCTGGGGGAGTATCGCAAAATGAGCCCCGGACCGTTGGAAGAGTGGGTTTTCTTCGATCACCCCAGTGGACGCAATCGCATCTACGCAGCTATGCGCTGGAAGGCGGAAAATCTCGCGGCGTCGAGCGCGGCAGGGGGCAGCGAAACCGCGGCCGGCCAGAGGTGAGGCTCGATTTCAAGGCACCGCTGAAAAAGGACTATGCGCCTCTAGGACTTGCCCCGAAGGTAGAAGCCATAGATCAGTAGACCTAGGCCGCTGATAAACACCGCTGGAGCGAGATACGTGGTGACGATCGGGGACACGGTAATGGGCAAAGTGAAAGGGCTATATCCCCCAGCAAAATACTGAATGACGCCTGCCAGCAACATATACAGCAGCCCACGACGGATCTCTAGACCCCCTCCGGTGCGTGGGCGGGAAGAAGATAAATGAACCTTGGGGACGTCTTCCCGGCAATGCGGGCAGCGCGTCAGGTGCGCGAGCATGGATTTCCCGCAGAACACGCAGGGGCGCGTTGCCAGCGCTTGATTCTGCAGGGAAACGGCCATATAGCCAGAAATACCTCACTATTTAGGCTAATGGTCGGTTCCGCCAGCGTCAAGGCAGCCGCTCCAGAGAGTAAACAGACGAGGAATCCCGGAGGTTACTTGCCCTCGGGAAATAGGTGTCAGCGTGTAGAAGGTCAGGGCCGTCCCATATTGGGCGAGTCGACGCTGCAGCTGAAGTTTTGGCTGGCGCTATCACAGAGCGGACTGCAGAGCGCTTCCGATCTGAAATGATTGCCATGTTCCCAAGAAGGCGCAGGGGGTACACTCGACCGGCGGTCGCCGGAAAAAAAAGTGTCGAACCCCACTCACGAGTATTCGACGCGGCTGGAACGATTTGCCGCGGTCGTCGAGGCCAAGCGCCGCAAGCACATCCTTGCCGGGAACACGAAAGGCGGAGTAATCGCCGCCGCATTGGTGCTCGCCTGGATGTCTCTCGCCAAGGCGTGGTTCTCGCCATATTGGTTGGCTCTTCCGGTATGCGTGTATGTAGCGCTCACGATTGCTCACGAACATATTCTCCGCGCTCGGGGTCGCGCAGAAACGGCTGAAAGCTTTTATCGCAGGGGCCTTGCACGTGTGGAAGATCGTTGGGTTGGAACCGGACAGACCGGTGACCGATTTCTCGAGGAGGCGCATGTGTACGCGGAGGACCTTGACCTTTTTGGCCGAGGCGGCCTTTTCGAACTGCTCTCCACCGCGCGGCTGCCGATGGGGGAAAACCAGCTGGCGAACTGGTTGCGCTTTCCTTCGTCGAAAGAGGTCATTCTCGAACGGCAGAGTCTAGTCCGCGAACTCCGGGACAAACTCGACTTGCGCGAGGATCTCGCGGCGACCGGCGAAGATTTGCGCACGCGGCTCAATCCCGAGTCGCTTATTGTGTGGGCCGAAAGCCAGAGAGCCTTGCCCAAATATCCGTGGCGATTTCTCGCGGCGATTCTCGCGCTTGGCACTGCGGCGGCCATCGTCTACTACTTCGCAGGCGGAACGTATCGCATCGCGCTTACCCTTCTCGCCGTTGATGCCGTTTTTCTTCGCTCTTTGAAGAAGCGAGGGCAGGCGGTCATTCACGGGGTTTCATGTAATGCCGAAGGACTTCTTCTCTTTTCACAGACCTTGCGCCGGCTCGAACGGGAGCCGTTTGCGTCGCCGCGATTGCAAGTCTTCTCGGCGGAACTGACCGCGGAAGGTCGGCGAGCTTCGCGCGCGATTCAAAAGTTGGCTCGGATCGTTTACTGGATCGATGCAGAACACAGCTTGCTCGCACATCTGGCCGAGTTGCCCTTGCTGTACTCGATCCAGGTGGCATTCGCCGCGGAGACCTGGCGGGCCCGTTTCGGGCACAGCATGCGCCGTTGGGTGGAGATTACTGGTGAGGTCGAGGCGTTGCTGTCGCTCGCGGGATATTCCTTTGAGCATCCTGCGGACCCTTTTCCGGAATTCGTGAATGCCGGGAATCCCGCCGCGACCTTTCACGCCGAGCAACTAGGCCACCCGCTGATTCCTGCGGCCCGCTGTGTTCGAAACAGCGTCCGGCTCGACGACGAAACCCGAGTTCTGCTGGTGAGCGGCTCAAACATGTCCGGCAAAAGCACGCTTCTGCGCGCCGTCGGAGTCAACGCGGCTTTAGCCATGGCCGGAGCTCCAGTGCGCGCGAAATCGCTGCGGCTGACGCCGCTGTCCATCGGCACGCGTATTCGCAGCACGGATTCCCTCCAGGAAGGTCGCTCCGGTTTTTACACCGAGATTCTGCACATCCGCGCGGTGTTTAGTCTGGCGGAAAGCACGAAGCAGCCCCTACTGTTCTTGTTTGACGAATTGCTCGAGGGGACTAATTCCAAAGATCGCAGGATCGGCGCTAAAGGTTTGCTCGAAGCGCTGCTTGGCCGAGGGGAGATCGGCATTGTCACCACGCACGACCTGGCTCTGACCGAGATCGGCCAATCCCTAGGCCAGCGCTTGCGCAATATGCATTTTCAAGACTACGTCGAGAACGGCAAAATGCGTTTCGATTACACGCTGCGAGACGGCGTCGTGGCCAAGAGTAATGCCCTCGAGTTGATGCGCCTTATCGGGCTGCAGGTGTGATGACCGCTTGTGACGCCAAGCGCACGCAGGCTTCATTCCCTCCCGCTTCAAAACGCGCGTTTCTATTGCTTTCCCATAGGAGTTGTGCGAGCATCGCTATGGGTAACCCATAGGAGAACGCATGGCCCAGAAAAAAGACGTCTGGCAAGGAACCCTGGCGCTGATGGTGCTGAAGACGCTGGGTACACTGGGGCCGCTGCACGGCTACGGCATCGCGCGACGCATCGAGCAGACCAGCGGCGATTTGCTGGCCGTCAATTACGGCACGCTTTATCCCGCGCTCCTCAAGCTGGAGCAGGAAGGCTACATCAGCTCCGAGTGGGGCGTCTCCGACAACAACCGCAAAGCCAAATACTACAAGCTGACGCGCGCGGGTAAAAAGCAGCTCGAACGCGAAGCGCATGAGTGGGAGCAAACAACGGCAATCGTCGCAAGGTTCCTGGCACCGGGCGAGGAAGTTTCATGAGACGGCTGCGCGCGTTCACTCTGCGCGTGGCTGGATTATTCGCGAAAAGCCGGCGCGATCGGGAGCTTGCCGCGGAGCTGGATGGCCATCTCCAAATGCACATCGAAGACAACCTGCGATCTGGGATGAGTGCTCACGAAGCGCGCCGGCAGGCGCTCTTGAAGCTCGGCGGTGTTGAGCCCACCAAAGAAATCTATCGCGAGCGCCGCGGACTCCCGCTGCTGGAAACCATGCTGCAGGATCTGCGATATGCGACGCGGACGTTGCGGAAAAATCCTGGCTTCACGCTGATCGCGGTGTTGACGTTGGCGCTCGGCATCGGCGCCAACACCGCCATTTTCAGCATGGTAAATGCGTTGCTTCTGCATCCCTACAATTTTCCGGATCTCGACCGCCTCGTTCGCGTCTGGGAAAACCGCGGGATCGATGAAGGCGCGGACGCAAGATTCATTGCGCCTCAGGATGCCGCAGACCTGTTGAGCGGCGCGCCTGTGCTTGACGAACTGACCACCTACAAGTGCGGCGATTTCAACCTGAGCGCCGAAGGAAATGTGCAGCCGGCGCTCGGTTGCCATGTCTCCGCGAACTTCTTTGATGTGCTCGGCGTCGGTCCGGCATTAGGACGCGCATTTAGTGCGTCGGAGGAGCAGCCCGGCGCAGACAAGGTTGCCGTGGTGAGCTATGGATTTTGGCAGCGGCGCTTCGCCGGCGATGCCGGACTCCTCGGCAAGACAATCCAAATGAATGGAAGGAAGTATACCGTCGTTGGCATCATGCCGCGTGGCTTTGACTATCCCGTGCCCATGGAATTGTGGGTTCCTCTGGGTCTGAATCCTGCCGAGAAAACGGATCGCGCCAAGCTCTCCCTCCAATCCCTTGGGCGGCTCAAGCCAGGGGTCAGTGTCGCACAAGCGCAGAGCGCCGCCGATTCCGTATCCCGGCGGCTCCAGCAGGAATATCCGGCGACCAACGCAAACCGCAGAACCGAGGTGTTGCAGCTTCGCCGGGAGTTGTACCTTTATACTTTGCCGCTCTTTCTGCTGTTGCAGGTGGCAGCCGTTTTTGTGCTCCTTCTCGCTTGTGCCAATCTCGCGAATCTGCTGTTTGCGCGAATATTCGGGCGTCAGAAGGAAATCGCGGTGCGCATTGCTCTTGGCGCAGGACGCTGGCGTCTGGCGCGCTTGTTTGTCACTGAGACCTTGTTGTTATCGTGCATCGCAGGGAGTGTGGCGGTCGCGGCGTCTTTCTGGAGCGTCAACGTGCTGCGCACCAGCATTGCACCGAGCTGGACCATGTGGGTTCCCGGGTGGGACGGAATTCAGGTGGATCGCACGGTCCTCGGATTCACCGTGTTGCTTATCGCCATTGTTGGACTTTTATTCGGCTTGGGAACGGTGCTGCACTCAGGCCAGGCGCAGCCCTACACGACTCTGAAGGAAGCGGGCCGCGGACCGATGCTTGGTAGCAAGGGCCGCCTGCGCAGCGCTCTGGTGGTCGCACAAGTGATGTTCGCGTTGGTGCTGTTGGTGTGCGCAGGCTTTACGACCCAGGCGTTCCTGCGGCTTGTGGATGTGTACCAAGGTTTTCAAGCAGCCAACGTCTTGCGAACGGAAATTCGCCTGCCCGAAAAACCCTATCCGGAGAATTCGCAAGTCGCCAGTTTCTACGATCGCGTCCTGCGCGGCAGCGCTTCGCTGCCTGGGGCAAGCGCCGCGACGCTGGTGACGAACAGCCCGGCGAGCAACGTCGACAATGAGACCACTTTCTTTGCCATCAACGGACGCCCCACGGTGAAAGCCACCGAAGCCCCTTCCGCCGATCTGCAGATTTCCAGTCCCGACTATTTCTCGGTGCTGCGGATTCCGTTGGTCGCAGGCCGTGCCTACTCCTATGCGGACAATGCAAATGCAGCGCGAGTCGCAGTCATCAGCCGCAGCATGGCCGCGCGCTACTGGCCCGAGGGAGATGAATTGGGTCAGCAGATCAAGCTTGGGGCCGCCGATTCCAAAGAACCGTGGATAACCGTCGTAGGCGTTGTCGAAGACGTGCGGCAGAACTGGTGGAATCCCACCAGCCGGCCGACGATTTACGAGCCTTTTTTCCAAGCGCCGCAGCGCTCCATGGTATTTCTCATGCGCGTAGCCTCCAATCCAACCGGTTATCTCTCGGGCATTCGCGACGTGGTGCGGGGCATTGATGATCAGATCGCTCTGACCGGTGTTGACACCCTGGAAACGGAGATCACGGATTCCATCGCGATTATCCGCATTATGGGCGTGCTGATGGCGCTGTTTGGCTGCGTTGCTCTGGCACTGTCTTCGGTCGGAGTCTACAGTGTTCTCGCCGAGGGCGTCTCGCGGCGCATACCGGAGATCGGCGTACGCCTCGCTTTGGGGGCTGAGCCGCGCGATGTAATGAAATTGGTCTTGGGGCAAGCGATCAAGCTCACGGGAATTGGCTTGGCCATCGGAGTTCCCATCGCGTTTGCCGTGAACCGCGCCATGAGCACCTTGATCTTCGGTATCGTGAGCATCAATCTACTTCTTCTCGCAGGCTTCACCCTTCTTTTACTCCTCGTGGCTCTCGCCGCCGCGTACATCCCAGCGCGTCGCGCCATGCGAGTCGACCCTATGGTCGCCTTGCGTTACGAATAGCTGGGCCAGTTACGTCGGGGCGTTTCTGAACGGCACGTTCCTCCGTGCAATTCGTGGTCAGATTGGTTAGAGCGGCTGCGCAAGATATGGGGGCAGCAAAGTCGTCTGCGCGGCAACCACATGATAGCCCCCTGGGCCGTATACATACACGTGCAGTACACGCATTTGACTGCTCATTCGCTGCCCCTTCAGTACCACCCGCATCGACCAGGTGCTGGTGGCCACCGCGACGTCACGATACAGCCGTACTTTAATGTCGGAAGCTGTGAACGACTCATACCTGATCTCCGGCGCCTGCACCACCGCGCTGAAGGAAGACTTATCAACGTTTTGGCCGCGTGACAGCACACCGCTGAAGTCATCGCTGTATATCCGCCGGAAGAAAGTCGTGTCTCCGAGCTGAATCGCCCGCGGCGCCTCTTTTTCCAAAGCAATCACCTCCTGACGCTGCAGGTCTGCATTGGGGCGCTCGAGCATGCAGGCGTTCATGCATGCTTCTTGCTGGACCTGGCTTGCGTCCTGCGGATGCAGGGGTAGGGCGAGAGCAAACCAAGTCGTCAGGACAATCGCAATCTTTTTCACGCGCTAGAGCCTCCCTCGGGAATAAAAAGGACGGTATGGAAGTTCTTTTCTCAAGTATAGAGAGCTCGAACGCGGAAGCCTGGCTTACGCAAGGGCGGTGTGTGCAATCGAAAACGGGCGCAGCGCTTCGAAGCCCGGTCCGTACCTGCGACGCGATGCTAATATAGCGTCCGACCTTTCCCCAAGCTTTTCAAGCTCAACCTGACTCGATCGGAGGAGTTTATGACCATCCCTGGCACTTGTGATTATCAAGCGGTCGGCGCCGGAGCGTTCTCCCGCCGCAGCTTTATCACGCAAACGTCGTGTTTCGGCGCCTTCTACGCCCTCGCCCAGACACTCCCGCTCGCCTCGCTCGCCGAAACTGTAGGCATTGACTCCCGAGTTTCGTCGACTCCACTAATCGACAAAGGTTTCGCTTCCGTGCGCAAGATCGGCGCCGGTCTTTACGCGACGATTTCCGATCCATCGAAGGGCTTGACCACCATATCCAACGGCGGCTTCCTGGTCGGCAAGGACGGAGCTCTACTCATCGAGGGGTTCGGCCGCCCGGCTGGCGCCTCTTTTCAAATGGATGCGCTGCGCATGGTCACACAGGTTCCCGTGAAGGCGGCACTGGACACTCATTATCATTTCGATCATTCGATGGGGAATGCTTTCTACGGAGCGAACGGCGTGCCAGTGTGGGCGCATGCGGCGGTCGCACAACGTATCGTGGAAAGCTACGCTCCAATGCAGGGTGCCGAAAAGGCTGCGGTGCTGGGACCCTTTGAAAAGCGCGTCCAAGACGCCAAGTCCGATACTGAGCGCCAACACGCCCAGAGCGACTTCAACGCGCTTGCCGGCATCTTTCAGATTGCCAACTCAAGCGTGCTGGCGTTGCCCAATCACCCGATTGACCCGGCAAGGCTGCCCATAAACATCGACTTGGGTGGACTGAGCGCCATTTTGGAGTCGTATCCGGGACATTCTGGCACGGACGTCGTCGTGCGAGTACCGGAGCAAAACGTGGCGTATACCGGCGATCTGCTCTTTAGTGGATGGTATCCGGTCACTGTCGACGACAAAGCGACGATCTCCGGATGGCGCGCCACGCTGACGAAATTTGCGGCCTTCGATAAAGACACGCTGTTTGTTCCGGGGCACGGCCAAGTGTGCGGCCAGGAAGGAATCGCCGCCATTCGCGAAGTCTTCGACGACATCGCTGCTCAGGCGGAAAAAATGTTCAAGGCGGGCGTTCCCGTTCAGGAAGCGGCTAATCGGTATGTAGTGCCGGACAAATTCAAGAATTTTCCGATCTACGCCTGGGGCTTCACCATCGGCCCGACCATCGCGAAACTCTACGCCGAGTGGCAGGTGAAGTAGCGGCGGGAGCGGCTTAATCAGGCATTGTCAGCTTTTTTGCTGAAGGCAGTGCAGCTCAAGCTACTGCGAATCAAATCCAAAGATCACTCCGAAGATGAGCAGATGCTGCGTCGGCGTCAGCGCAATCACGCCAGGCGAAACTTCCGCTCCTCGGAAAAAGCCTCCGCCCTTTCCGCGTGAATCGTCGAAGCGATACTCGAGCCGTGCGATGACGGTCGTCTTCCGGTAGGGCAGTTTGTATTCGAGAGTGCCTGTCGCCGCCTTGATCAACTGGACCGATCCGGTCCATCGCCCGTCGCGATCCCAGGCCACTTCCGGCCGCGCCGTTACGCTCCACGGACCGTGCGCGATTAGGTGAACGGGCAACTGTGCGGATATCCATAACGCGCGCGGATTTCCTGGCCCTTCGACTCTTTCCGTTCCGACCTGGTGCTCAAACGCAAGTGTCAGACGGTCTCTCTTCCACTCCATGATGGTGTCCGAAAAGAATCGCCAAAATTCTAGTGCGATGTTGGACTGATGCGGACCGTAGAGCACGGTCTCCTTGAATGTCACATGCTCAGTGGGAAGATAAGCAAACTGTCCGCCGAAGCTGGGCACGCTGTTTGGATCCGCGAGATGGTCATAGTCGTTTATGACGAAAGCGGTCAGCGTCGTTTTCTTGCCGAATGGGTAGCTCACGTTCACCCCAAACATCAGGTAGGGAGTGTAATCTCCTCCCCAGGGACGGGTGTAGGTGAAATTGTCCTTGGCATAGAGGGAGTCGTATCCAATGAGGCTGTTGAACAGGCCCGCCTGCAGCGCCAACCCTTTACCCACCGGCGCCAAGTAGGAGACGTCCGCAAGCCCAAAGTGGCGCAGCCAATCCGAGCCGCTTACATTCGGCGCCGTTGGCGAGAAGCCGAAGTTAGCCGAGTCTTTGCCCGCCTGCATCGCCAGCTCCATTCCCCAACGGGAAGTTTCCGAAGCAAGCTTCTTCACGCCGGCACCGGCCATATTCAAATCCAGCTCATCCACTTTGAATGTCGTGCTGCGATCGCGAAACAGATGGTTGGCGGGATGATTGAAGTCCAACAGATAACCGACATCCAAGAATCCGTTATATTCCCATTTAGCTCTTGGAGGCGCACCAGCAGCGTCTGGTTCCTGTTGGACCGATGTTGAAGCGTCCCGCGCTGCGCTGCTCACCTTGCTGCTGGCAGGTTCGTCCGCTAAAGCGATCACCGAAGCCGAGGTTATCCACCAAGATCCAGCGGCCACCAGCCAAAATAATCTTCTCTTGAGACCGAACGCACCCATCCGCACTCCTCGTTAAGGTTGGAGGAAATCCTAGGTGCTTGAGGGTTAGAAAGAAAGTCATAACACCGGCGCGAGCATTCATAAAAGCACCCCGCTGGGATAGAGGCAGATCGCGTGGTCGCCTATACGCGGCGCGTTGCCATCGCGCACGCACGGGCCGTGAGCCAAAAATCAGGCTGGCTCCCGCACAACCATATTTCGAATGCAGAACATTTGAATTTCTAGTTTGACGCGGAGCTAACGCGGTTTGAGAATGCCGCTTATTCGCCCCGGTCCAATAGAGGAGGATCCGCAATGAAAAAACTGGTCCTTTCTTTCCTGATGGTTCCGCTACTGCTGCCTGGAACAGCTTTCAGTCAGAGCGATGGTCACGATAAGTCGGCACCCAAGGCATCCACCATCTCCGGCACGGTCAGCCAGGACGGAAAAAGCTTGATCGGGAAAAACGGCGAGTCCTGGTTGGTGGCGAATCCGGCCACGCTGGCAGGTCACGAGGGCCAGCAGGTTAAGGTGAAATACCAGCTTGCCTCGGGCGGTCACGACATACACGTCCTTTCTGTCAAAACGGTGGCCACGCAAACCAGGTACGCCGTCAACCTGGCTGATGCTGCGTTTAGACGCTAGGGAGGCTATTGCGGGATGATTAACCACGGCGTATTCCCAGAAACTTTGCGCTGCCAGTCGTCGGGAAAACGAGACTAGTTCGGTTGACCTGCGCGGAAGAACGGAACCTAAACATTTAAGGTGAGCGAGACGAGGTCTGCCCGCGCCGTCGGCGGCACAGGCGGCAGATTTGAACGATCGACCGCGCGATACAGAGTATCGCGCTCCACTGGCACGCGCCCGGCCGCACGGATGAGGCGTTCAAGTTCCGCGCGCGGAGTGAACTCCGAAGTTTTCGCCCCAGCATCATGGTAGATCTTTTCTTCCACCACCGTGCCATCCAAATCGTTGGCCCCAAAACGCAAGGCGATTTGCGCGATGCTCGGCGTCAGCATGATCCAATATGCCTTGATGTGGTCGAAGTTATCGAGCAGCAACCGCGCAATAGCGATGTTGCGCAGATCCGCGTAGCCCGTTGGCTTCGGAATGTGTGAAAGGGCAGTGTTATCCGGATGAAACGCCAGGGGGATAAACGTCACAAATCCGTGCGTTTGGTCCTGCAATTCCCGCAGTTTCACCAAATGGTCTACGCGCTCTTCTTCGGTTTCCACGTGGCCATAAAGCATCGTCGCGTTCGAACGCAGGCCGATTTCATGCGCCTGCCGCGCGATGCTCAGCCACATCTGTCCGCTCACTTTGTGATCGCAAATGATCTTGCGCACGCGCGGATGAAAAATCTCAGCGCCCCCTCCGGGCAGCGAATCAACGCCGGCTTCTTTCATTTTTAGCAGCGTGTCCCGGACGGAGAGCTTTGCGATTCGCGCGAAATAACCCACTTCAACCATCGTGAACGCTTTCAGATGCACACTTCCGAAGCGCTGCTTCAGTCCGCGAATCAGCTCCAGGAAATAATCAAACGACAAATCCGGATGCAAGCCACCGACAATGTGGAATTCCGTTGCCCCTTCACGCACGCCCTGCTCCGCGCGCTGGTAAATTTCCTCAAGGGCAAACGTGTACGCGCCGGGCGCGCTGGGATCTCGGCCAAACGCGCACAACTTGCAGTGCGCCACGCAAACATTCGTGGGATTGATGTGCCGGTTGACATTGAAGTACGTGACGTTGCCGTGCCGCTTCTCGCGAACATGGTTCGCCAGCCATCCAACCGCCAGCAAATCCGTCGACCGGTACAGCGTTATGCCGTCCTGCTCGGTGAGGCGCACCCCGGAGAGTACCTTGTCCGCGGTAGGCTTCAGCCGCTGATCGGTAATGGTCAATTTCGACATTTACTTTGCGCTTCCAGAATAACCCAATCCCGCGCTCTTCCCATTTTTCAGATCATCCGAAGCTTTCAAACGTGCCAAACGGCCGTCGCAGCGCCCCAAAACAGCAGGAACAACAAGCTAATATAGCCGTTCACGGCAAAAAACGCAGCGTCCAGCTTGCTCAAGTCGTCTGCTTTCACAAGAGAATGCTCGTAAGCCAGCAGTGCTGCGACCACACCTATGCCGAGCCACGCTGGCCACGGCAGCGCGAAGCTTGCCGCCAACCAGGCGAGCAGCGCCACCACCCCGATGTGCATGGCTCGCGCGATCAACAGAGCGCGTGCAATCCCGAATCGCTTTGGGACCGAGAACAGACCCGCGCCGGCGTCGTACTCAACATCCTGGCATGCATACAGCACGTCGAAGCCGCCAACCCACAGGGTGACCGCCGCGCAAAGAATCAATATGCGCAAATCGAGTCCGCCGGTGACCGCGATCCACGCCGCTGCAGGAGAAATTCCCAGCGCAAATCCAAGGAACAGATGCGACCAGTTCGTGAAGCGCTTCGTGAAGGAATAGAAGAAAAGAATCGCTAGCGCAACCGGCGCCAATTCCAATGCCAGCCGATTGAGTTGCCAAGCCGCCACCAGAAACACTCCCACGGCGCCAATAGTGAACACCCACGCGAACGACACGGAGAGGTCGCCAGTCGCCAGCGCGCGCTTGCTTGTGCGCGGATTTTCTCGATCGTAGCGAAGGTCCGCAATGCGATTAATGGTCATCGCCGCGGAGCGTGCCGCTACCATGGCGACCACGATCCACACAACCTGGCGAAGCGTGGGCCAGCCGTGCCGCGAAGCACGAGCGGCCAGCAACGCCCCGGTCAATGCAAACGGCAGCGCAAAAACAGAGTGCTCGAACTTGATCATCTCGAGCACGATACGAATGCGGTTTCTTTTCATCAGCGGATAAAAAAATCAGCCAGAGCGATCCCAGTAGTACTCTTCATGCCTTCGCTTCCTTCGATGAAGACCGGCCCGTCCAGCGGTACATTTTCTCCTGCGACAATCCGATTTGCGCCAGCACCCGGCAAGTGTACTGCGTCACCAGGTCGTCGATCGTTTTCGGCTGATCATAAAACGCCGGAATCACCGGCATGATGACCGCGCCAGCCTGCTGCGCGCGGAGCATATTTTCCAGATGCACGCGATTGAACGGCGTATCGCGAATGCATAGCACCAACTTGCGCCCTTCCTTAAGCATGACGTCGGCGGCGCGCGCGATCAGATCATCGCTCGTCCCATTGGCAATCGCTGCAAGCGTGCCCATCGAGCACGGAATCACCAACATGGAATCGACTTCGTAGCTTCCCGACGCGATGGAAGCCCCAACGTCCTTATTCGGCAAGATCTCAATCTTGTTCGTTGCGCGGCCAAGGATTCGGCTCGGCAACTGCTTCAAATCACCGGAACTGAGCCCCACCTCCTCGGCAAAAAGCCGCTGGCCCGTTTCCGTCACCACCAGGTGCACACGCGCGACGCGAACATCGTCTTCCAAGAGCGCCAGCGCCTTCTGCGCCAAAAGCGCACCACTCGCTCCGGTCACACCTACGGTGATGATTTGTCCTTGTGCGCGCGGCATATTATCTGGATTCATTCAGTCTCGCAGCCGCTCCTTGCCAAGTCAAGAACGCACGACCCATTCAAGAGAAATTCAGCGAGGGCGTGATCCGCAACGTGCTCGTTGCAGAATGGCTCGTTTACGCGGACAATCAACGTTTGCAAAAGCTTATCGGGGAACGCCCTAAAACCGCGGCGTCCACGGATTCATGAAAGAACGCGAACTTCACCAGCTGCTGGATCTCGTCCGCCTCGGAGCGCTGCCGCCCGATCGCGCCGTTGCCCGGCTGAAGCATCTCCCCTTTGAAGACTTGGGCTTCGCTAAAGTGGATCATCATCGCTCGCTGCGCCAGGGATACGCCGAAGTCATTTTTGGGAAAGGGAAGACGCCCGGGCAAGTCGCAGAAATTGTTAAGTCCATGCTGCGCCACAAAGCCAGCCGGCAAAATATTCTTATCACTCGCGCGGACCCTGCCATTTTTAAAGCGGTTCGACGCGCGAATCCCTCGGTCAAGAGCACGGCGAAGTTTCACGCCCTCTCCGGCGTGATCACCATCGAGCGCACCCGCGAAATTACCGGCAAAGGGCAAATTTTCGTCGTCTCTGCGGGAACCAGTGATATCCCCGTCACGGAAGAAGCGCTGCTAACCGCGCGCATGATGGGCAATCGCGCAGAGCCGTTGTATGACGTCGGCGTCGCAGGCATTCACCGTTTGCTCGAGCATCGCGAGAAACTTGCGGCGGCGCGCGTTATCATCTGCGTTGCCGGAATGGAAGGCGCGCTTCCCAGCGTCGTGGGTGGTTTAGTCGGCGTTCCAGTGATCGCCGTGCCGACCAGCACCGGATACGGCGCCAGCTTCGGCGGCGTTGCTGCCCTCCTCGGCATGCTGAACAGTTGCGCATCCAACGTGTCGGTTGTGAACATCGACAACGGCTTCGGCGCCGCCTGCGTCGCTTCGTGCATAAACCGCCTCTAATAGTTTCCCAGCGGGCCACAGAGGACTTAGACTCTCAGAGTATCCGGATTAATGCTTTAGAAGGACCTTCATGACTCCTTTTTTCTGCGCGTACTGAATCGCCCTAGATGCTTCAGCCAACGGAAAGGTACGAGTAATGAGCGACGTTGGGTCAACTTTGCCGGAGCGCAGAAGGGCGATGGCTTTGGCGAAAGGCCCGCAGCGCGAGCCGACCACGGT
>Ga0307479_10002005_pt1 | contig 18591 bp, 22 predicted proteins | sample atmos_gasesECM4C_FD_203743 | JGI IMG/M metagenome (GOLD analysis project Ga0307479, IMG submission 203743) | Hardwood forest soil microbial communities from Morgan-Monroe State Forest, Indiana, United States - atmos_gasesECM4C_515 | ecosystem: Environmental > Terrestrial > Soil > Temperate... | reverse complement strand
CCTGGGCGACACCGTGGCGGTGGCGAACATCCCGCCGGCGACCCGGGCCATCGACTTCCTGTCGGCCGGCGGCGACATGATCATCTCCAAGACGTCCGCCCCGGCCGGCGCCATGGTGCAGGCGATCCGGGCGCGCGTGGCGGCCGACGCGAGCTTCGCTCAGCGGGTTGACGATGCGGCTCTCCGCATCCTTCGCGCCAAGCAGGCGTACGGCCTGCTCCCCTGCTGACGGCGAATCTTCCCTGCCGAACGAGAATTTGCCGCCACGGCGGCCCCAGGCTCTACTCGGGTACCCTCGTTGGATGGACGAGCCGGAACGCAGGTCCCCTGAAGCTGCCACGGCCGCGCCCCCGGTCAAGGCTCCCGAACGGGCCCCAGGTCGCCGCGAGCTCAAACCTCCTGAGTGGTTCGAGGAACGACTCGCCGCCTGGGTGCGTCGGATGGGTCTGGGCGCCTGGACGATTCGGAGCACGTACAAGCCCAAATTGCGGGGCGCCGAGGGCTACGCCGAGATCAGCCCGAATTTCCTGGAAGCGGAGCTCCAATTTCGGCAGGACGTGCTCGTCGAGCGCGGCGACGTCGTTATCGTCCACGAGCTGACGCACATTCTCACCGACGAATGGGCACGGGCAATGGAGCAGGTCGTGCACGACATGGTGCCGAGGCGGCTGCAGCGGGAGGCTCGGACCTACCTCCGTCAGCAGGAAGAGTCGGTGGTCGAGGCGATCGCGCACGCCCTGGTCCGCACGGCCGAGCAGAAGGAGTCAGGCTAACTTTTCGGAGGCGCTCAACGCTTTGTAGGCGATTTCCATGGCTCGCGCGAGGCGCTTCGAGGCGCTGAATCGGCCTTCGGCGATGACGACGGGGAACAGGTCCAGCTCGCGGACCTTATCCATGATCGCGTGCGTGCTGATGCTCGCGCGTTCGTTTTCCATATCGGTATAACTGGTTCTTCGACGCGTCCATGTGAAGCGAGGCAAATATAGGCAAGCGGGGGCTCCCCCAGGAGCCCGGCTGATCCGGCCGCTTAGGTTACCGGCTGCCGCCTATGCGGCCCGCCTCAGGGGCCTCTCCGAGGCGAACTCATGCGCCGTGCCCTTCTCTGACAGCTCGACCCGTCGGATAAAAGCCACCATAGCTATCACGCTCGGACTTGGAAAGTCGTGAACTTTGACGACGTGGGGCTCGACTAGGAGGCGGTGAGCACCTCGCGAACCGGATGCGTCGGGCCCGTGCCTGCCTGTGTCTTATCGACCGCCGCCGCGATCTCATCAAGGTCGCGCGGTTCGAGCGTCTGCGTGCCAGCGGCAATCCAGCCATCGACCTGCTGCGGCGAACGCGCTCCAACGATCGCGCCGCTGACGCCGGGCCAGCTCAGTGTCCAGGCGATCGCGACCGCCGAGACGGAAATCCCGTGACGGGATGCGACGGGCCGAAGGGCGTCGCGCAGCGCCAGGTTGCGACTGAGCAAGGGCTCCCGGAATTCAGGGTTGCGGCGACGCCAGTCATTGGCATCCATCCGCGCCACTCGCTCGCGGCTGAAGCTGTCGGTCAGGATGCCGGATTGCATCGGGCTGTAGACGATGACCCCGGTGCCATGCGCGGCGCTCCACGGGATGACGTCTCCGCCCGATTGCCGATGGATCAACGAGAACGGCGGTTGGAGCGAATCGACGTGTCGAACGCGCTCGGCGCGCTCGAGCAACCCCACATCGAAGTTCGAAACCCCACCCGCACGCACCTTGCCCTCATCGATCAGGCGCGCCATCTCGCCCCACGACTCCTCGATTGGCGTTCCGATGTTGTCCGGCCAGTGGAACTGATACAGGTCGATACGATCGACGCCCAGCCGCCGCAGCGACGCCTCAACCTCTTTGCGGATCGATTCGGGCCGCAGGTTGTGCTGCGGTTCCGCGAAGGGCCGGGTGGGATCACCCACCTGTCCGCCCTTGGTGAACACGTACGGACGCTCGGCCGCCGGGATTTCATGGAGAGCCCGTCCGACGACTTCCTCGGAGTGGCCGAGTCCGTAGACGGCCGCGGTGTCGACCCAGTTGATGCCGGACGCAACCGCGTGCTTGATGGCCGCGACCGAATCGGTATCGTCCTGGCTTCCCCATCCGTAGGCCCAGTCTCCGCCGCCGATGGCCCAGGCGCCGAAGCCGACCTGGGTGATCTGAAGACCGCTCGTTCCGAGCGGACGCGTCAGTAGTTTCATCTATCCAACCTCCTGTTTCTGCCGGACCGATGTCGTGTCCGACGCGTATGCATTGACAATCGCGGAGATGTCGAGGTCGGGTGTTTTAGACGCAACTCCCGCGACCAGCCCGCGCGTCAAGAACGTGAGCGGGACCGCCGATGGCGCCGCCGACTGGTAAAAGGCCAGCGCAAGGTCCAGGTCCTTGAGAAGATCGCGCATCGCGAACATGGTCGGCTCGTGGCTGTGCTTGACGAAGCCAGCTTCCCGGACCCGCAGCCCGGGCGAGAACCGCGCGAGAATCGTAAAGACCTCGTCCGGGTTGAGGCCGTGCGCGGTGCCGGCGGCCATCAACTCCGCTGTCGCGGTGCTGATGATGCCGAGGAAGCTGTTGGCCACCAGCTTCAACGACGCGGCGCTGCCGCGATTGCCCACGTAATACACCTCGCCCAGCTGTTCCAACACCGGCCGCGCCGCCTCGAGGTCCTCGCCCGCCGCGGCTCCAGCCAAAATCAGGAGCGACCCGCTGTTGACCGCCGGCACGCTACCGATCACCGGCGCCTCGATCAGCCGGACGCCCCTGAATTCCGCCCCACGTTGCAATTCTGCTGCCATGTCGGGCCCGATCGTGCTCATATCCACGATTGGCTCGGTCGACGCGGTTTGGAACACGCCGTTCTCACCGAAATAGACGTCACGGACGGCCTGCGGACCGGTCACCATGCTGATCACCACCTCTGCGCTCCGGGCGGCAGCCGCAGGCGAATCCGCAACCGGCCCGACGCCGAGCGCTTCGGCCTTACTCCGCGTGCGATCCCAGACCGAAACCTCAAACCCGCCTAGCTTCAGCCGGCGCGCAATCGCGCCCCCCATCTTTCCGCTCCCGAGTACCGCCACTTTAGTCACTGGTTTATCTCCTGTTTGTGGTTGCGCCATCAGGGCGGGACGTTTTCGCCGCCTGTACTCAGGATGCGGCAGGCCGAGATTCGGAACATCCCCCTCCCATCGAGCAGGACCCCCTACGTTCGGGGGAAGCCAGACAGGTTGCCCAGCCGCTAGGCGTCTGCCCACTCCCCAAGTTGAACTCTACCGAGCCACCAGTTCTACCGAGGACATTCGTGGGCAGCCCAAGACTGGCTTTGCCACGATGTCCTCCGGAGCCGCGACAGAGCCGTCAAGGTTCACAAACTGGCCAACCGTTGCGAACGCGTCGCCGTGTTGGTCGTAGATGGTCAAGGGCCTGCCGTGCGCGGAATATTCCGGGGGCCACATCAGGGCAACTTGGTCGCCATCGCTGCCAAGCCAGAAGCAGGCGGTGCCGTCAACGTTGGTTCGACCACCGAGCACGCCACCAACCTTCGTCGTTGCGCGTGCTTCAGGTAAGGCACCAGGCGCAGCGTGTCGGACCCAGGTGGCCACTTTGTACCTGGGTGTGGACAACACGATCCGGAACCCGACAAGACCGACTAAGAGAATCAGTAAGGCCGCGATGAGCACGAACGCGTGGCCGGGTTGACGCTCCAGGCGGGACAAACTCGCTAGCCCGGAATCGAGTCGAGGACCTGCTGCGTGTGGCTCATCCCAAGCCGAGTCGCACCCGCTTCGAGCATTGCCACGGCATCCTCGTAATAGAGGATGCCACCGCTGGCCTTGATGCCGAGGGTGGGTCCGACCGCGGCCCGGATGAGGGCGACATCATGGAGCGTGGCGCCGTGACCGAGATAACCAGTTGATGTCTTGATGAAGGCCGCGCCGGCTTCGACCGCCAGCGCGCAGCCGGTTCTTTTCTCGTCTTCGGTGAGCCGCGAGCATTCCAGGATCACTTTGACCGCGTGGAAGGCAGCAGCGGCAACGACGCTGGCGATGTCGGCTCGGACCGGACCGAGCTGCCCGTCCTTCAGGCGCCCAATATCGATCACCATATCGATCTCGGTCGCGCCGTCCGCGATGGCCAGCGCTGCCTCGTGCGCCTTGGCATCGACATGTGATGCCCCAAATGGAAAGCCCACGACGGCCGCGATCCCGACGTCACTCCCCTGCAGCGCATCGCTCGCCATGGCGATTCGGTTCGAGTTCAAACAGACGGTGGCGCAGTGGTTGCGTCGAGCGATCTCGCAGGCCAGCAAGATTTCATGGTTCGTCGCGGCCGGGTCGAGCAGGGTGTGGTCGATTCGCGCCGCCAACTCAGGACGCGTCCACCGCCGGCTCACCGGTTCAGCGTACGAGGTTTCCCCATTCGGTCGCGTGAAGGGTGACAATGAATAGCGACGTCAGGGTCTGCGGCAGCGGAGGCTAAGGAGGGTAGCGCTATGGCTGGGTTGATCTCTCGTGGGTTTCTCGGACGTCGGCGTCCGGCGGAGGTCGAGAACCGTCTCCCACCGGGACAGTACCTGGTTACGGATTGGCCGGTTCTGTCGGCGGGGCCGACGCCCCACACGCCCCTCGATAAATGGTCATTCACCATGGAGGGGCTGGTTCGCAAGCCCGTGACCTGGAGCTGGGCTGAGTTTACGAAGCTCCCCACGCAGACCTACACCGTTGACATCAGCTGCGTTACGAAGTGGACCAAGCTCGACATGAAGTGGCTCGGCGTCAGCGTCGATACGCTGCTCGAGGCCGTCCAGGTCGACCCGACCGGCAAGTACGTGACGGCCTATAGCGACGGCGGCTACACCACCAATGTTCCCCTCGATGAAATGACCAAGGGGCAAGCGTTCGTTGCCTACCAGTTCGACGACAAGCCACTCGAGCCAGTGCATGGCGGGCCGGCCCGGCTGGTCGTACCGCATCTCTATTTCTGGAAGAGCGCCAAGTGGATTCGCGGGCTTCGCTTCATGGAGGAAAACGAACCGGGGTTCTGGGAACAGCTCGGCTACCACATCCATGGCGATCCCTGGAAAGAGGAGCGCTACAGCGGCGACTGATGGCGCAGCCGGTTCTCGAATGGCAGGAGGGGACGGTCACGGCGATCCGCCCCGAAACCCGGCAGACCAAGAGCTTCAGGCTCGCGCTGCCCAGGTGGATGACCCACCGGGCGGGCATGCATTATGACGTTCGCCTGACCGCCCCCGACGGGTACCAGACGGAGCGCAGCTATTCCATCGCGTCGGCGCCCGAGCTCGTGGGATCGATCGAGCTAACGGTCGAGCGGATTGAAGACGGCGAGGTGTCGCCCTATCTCCATGATGTGGTCGTCACCGGCGATCAGATCGAGGTCCGCGGGCCGATCGGTGGCTACTTCGTGTGGGAGGTGGCCCTGGGCGGTCCCCTGGTGCTGATTGGCGGTGGCTCCGGCGTCGTGCCCTTGATGGCGATGCTGCGTCATCGCGCCGCCCAGCACGCCGCTGTGCCGGTGCGCATTCTCTATAGCAGCCGGACTCCCGAGGATGTGATCTATCGCAGCGAGTTCGACGCCTTCGCGGCCGGCGACCGTGGCTTCGAGGCGTTCTTCACCTTCACCCGGCAGGCGCCGCCCGGGTGGAGCGGGTATCGGCGTCGCATCGACGCGGCAATGTTGAGCGAGGTGATCAAACCGTTTGGAACCCAGGCGCGCGTCTACGTATGCGGACCGACGCTGCTGGTCGAAGCCGTCGCCAGCGCGCTGGTGCCGATGGGGCTGCCCATCGAACACATTCGCACCGAACGTTTTGGTCCGACGGGAGCGTAAGGAGGCTCAGTAATGAATGTGGATGACGCCGACATGAATACGGCCCTGATGGTCGACGGCAACGCGGTGGCGGGGCAGCTCATGGACGTTTTCGGTCGCGACATGACGATGGCGGTGGCCCGTTGCGCCGCGTGCGCCCGCGAGGCCGCGATGGGCGCCTTGCTGGCCTTTACGCACAGTCCGGGCGTGGTGCTCCGCTGCCCGGCTTGCCAGGCGGCGATCGCGCGGATCGTGGAGACGCCGACCGCCATGTATATCGACGCGCGCGGCGCGACCTTCGTGCGAATCGCGCGCTAGCGACCTGGCAACCGACGCGGCACGTCCCTCGCTCCGTTAGCGAGGGACGTGTCGGTCGAAGTCGGGAGGGGAGTTAGGCGGGAATCGCCTTCGGCTTTGCCGCCGTGAACGGCACGGCGACTTTCTGCCGCTGACGGACCCAGAGGAAGATCTCCAGCGCAAAGGCGCCGAGGACGACGAGCGCCGCGACCGCCAAACCGAACGCTGCGTAGAGGGCGTAGGTTCCGATCGTCCACCAACCGTAGGCGTTCAACAAGGCGCCGCGCAGCATCTCGCCCTTGAAGAGCGTGTTGACCTGGCCGGCAATCTTGGTGTCAGTCGGGTTGGCCATCGCCTTCGCGCTCATCTGCGAGTAGGTCTGTCCGCCGGCCACCTCACTCAGGTGGACGTTGATGAAACTGTTGGCGTAGACCTTCGCTTGATCGCCGGTCGTCAGCTGCTGGCCACCGTACTGATTCATCGCCGTCTGATCGCTCGCATTTGGGAGCGCCGTGATCGATTGGCTATTCGCCGCCGGGAAGAAGATCTGTTGCGCGGTCAACTCGGTCGTGATCTGATTGTGAATGAAGGAATTCCCCCAGAACAGGAATCCCGCGCAGAAAACCAGGATGCCAATGAGGCCGGCCTGGAGGACCAACACTCGCCACCGCAATCCGTTCGTCATTTCAGTTACCTCCAGCGAATTTTTGCTTCCTGTCCTACGTTCCAGGTGTTGATCTCATCCTGCGGCAGTAGCGCGTAAAGCTTTAGGACCAATGGTCCCGACCTCGTCGTGACTCGATCTTGGCTAGCCGGGACTAATGTCCCGGGACGGGATCGTTACAGGCGGGCGAGCCCGATCGGCATTGGGGTGGCGAGAGCCTGTGGGACACAGCGGCGCCAATCCGAGCGCCGAGTTGCCTCGGTACGCTTGCTCAGCTCGAATATCACCCAGGCGTAGGCCGCCGGATCGTGGCCGTCGAATGTGAGCGGATCAAAGCCATGCGCTCGCAAGCTGGACTCGTCCTCCTCGCCACAGATCACCAGAGACTCGGGGGCGAGGGACACGAGAGTGCTGATCGCGCGATGGCCGGCCTCGGCCGCAGCGTGCGGGTTGTCGGATAGCGCGACGCAGCGGTCAGCTTCCTCGAGCGCCGTAAAGACATTGTGGCGGTCGACGCCCTGGCGCTCCAGCTGCTCGGTCATGCGAAACACCCGCTCCTGGGTCTCAAGCGAGTGCGACACATGCCTCAGGCCTATCGCCCATAGGTCGGCCGCAGCCTGATCACGCCGGTACTTGCGCACCCAGTCGGTGCGCCAATCGTCGAGACCCGTAACGGGAGTTTGAACGGCAACAACCATCGATATGAGGATGCGCCAGTCGGGGTCGGCCACATAGGGACGCTGGTCCCGACGCAAGGAGGACCATTGGGTCTGCTGGGTCGACACAAGGTCGAACAGCATGGAGAGGCGAAATCATCTGGAGGCTGACGTGATCGAAGCTAGGACACGGACGACTACAAAAAACACGGTCCTACTCGTATCGCCGGACCGAGCCGATCGCGAACGCTTCGGCGGTTGGCTCGAATCGGCCGGGATCGATCCCATCAACTGTCCCGGGCCCAACGCTCCCGAGTTCAGCTGCCTCGGGACCTCGAACTGTGCGTGCCCGTTGGTCGGCCTCGCCGATGTCGCCGTGCTCGACGTCCGGCGGCTGCCTGGCCTCGCAACCCCGGGCCGCCCCGGGTGGCGGTTGCTGCGCTACTACCTTGAGCACGGCAAGCCGGTCGTGCTGATCGCGGATCGGTATCGGAAACCGAGGTTTCGGCCCGATCAGGTCTTCGTGCTCCGTCCGAACCCTGGGCGGGAGTCTCTGCTGTTGGCGGTTCGCGCGATTCTTCGAGAAGCCGCAACCTGGTAACTGGAGGAGTTACTCAAGACGAGATTAGCGAGTCGTCGCCTTGGTTTCGGCGTAGTAGCGCCGCCAGATCAACCGGTAGATCGGAATCCAGCGCGGGATGTCGCGCAATCCGGGAATCAACGGCACCAGGAACAGCAGCGCCGTCAGCAGTCCCATGACCAGCACCACGAGGAGGTCGCCATACGACACCTGGTTGAAGGGTGGTAGTTGGTACCAGAGCGTATACAGCCAGAGCCAGGTCTGGCCAGGGTAGAGACCGGTCTCATTCATCATGCCCCACTGGTTTCCAGTGAGGTGCTGGTCATGTGCGAGGCCGCCGATATAACCGCCATCATTGATGAAGAGGAGGGGCTTCGTGTAGTCAGTCTGATAGAAATGGTTGCTCGAAAGCAGTAACCCATCCAATGCTCCGGTCTGACCCAGTTGCACCAGGCGTGCCAGCAAGGCAGGGACCGGGCCGTAATCGCCATCCGCCACGGTGACTTTGCCGTCAGTCACCTTGGCATCGTTCAAGGCTTTGGCGTAAGCATCGTGCCACTTGCCCTGCTGATCGGCCGAGGCCGTCTGATAGGTGCTGATCTCAGCGGCGAGCTGGCTATCGTTGCTGGCGGCCTGTTTTAGCGGGTTGATGACGAAATCATTCGGCTGGTCGACGTTGATGTGCACAGCGGCCCAGGATTGCGGTGAAAACGGCCCGATGGATTGCACCGAGCCGGTGCCCTGGTTGTACGGTGGCCCATAGCTCGCGGTCACGCTCGCCCCGGCCAGCTCATCGTTTGCTGTCGTCGTGAAGTCCACCGGATCGGCCTGGGCCCAGCTCTGGATCGTGACGGACGGAACGTCAGGCGATGAAAGGAAAAAGGCGAGACCGAAAATGACGATCAGGGAGACCGCCATCGCGATGGCGATTTCCTTTAGCAGGTCGTACGGGATGGTCCGAACGCCCTGTTGGTAAGCCTGGCCGGCCGAGCGCTCGCCGATCATTTCTTCCTGAGATCCGAGGTGACCGCGGGTTTCACCTCTTGCACAATGGGCGGTACCACGCCCTTCATCCTGACCTGGATGATGTGGAGGACAACCAGTAAGGTGACGGCGATCGGCAGCAGCATTACGTGTAGGCCGTACATCTGGCCGAAGTTCAGGACATTGAAGAAGCCACCGATCCCCGTGGAGTTTACGGCGTCTTTCGCGTTTATGGCGATGTACTGAGCCGCGAAGTTCTGCTGCGAAAGATAGCCGGTGAAGGCGGCCACGATGCTGACGGCAAAGGTGACGACGCCGATCATCCACGTCGGCGCCCGGCCTTCACGCCAGCTGGCCATGAAGTACTGACCCCAGAGGTGCAGCACCATGAAGACGAAGAACACCTGCACGCTCCAGAAGTGGAGGCTATTGAAGAAGCGGCCGACACTCGACAGGTGCCACCACTGCGGGCCGAACGCGGCCAGCACGACACCACTCAGCACCACCCAGATCAAGGCAGCGATGGTGACCACGCCGAAGACGTAGACCCAGGAGCCGACCCAGAATGGCTGCCGGTCGGGAAGGAGGTTCTCCCATGGAAGGCGACGTTCCAGCTGGCGGCGGGTGGCGGCCGTCCAGCTGCCGCTCGAGTCGCTGCCGACGCTGGCTTTCATCCCCTCTTCTCCTTCTCGCTCACCGAATTGTGGCCCGGGAACGGAAGAATTAACGCGAGTCCAAAGAGGACCAGCATGAGTCCGATGAGGAGGAGGTTTGGCCAGGAAATCAGGATGAAACCCCAGTGAAGGTAACCCGCCGGTTGGTCCATGGCGGACACGCTAGCCTTTCCCAGAGCATTTGCCGCAGGCCAGAAGTCCCGAATTGTGTGGGACCCTCGACCCGAACTCCCGGAGGTGAGGCAGTACCTGCTTGTAGGACTGAATTGCCCGGTCCTAGGCGGCCCGTGTCACGGCTGCCTCGATCGCTCGGGCCAGCCGGTCGACGAAGTCCTTGATGGTCGCTTCGGCAATGCGCGAGAGCAAGGCTTTGTCAATCGTCCTCCCAACTGGTCCGAGTGGTGGCTGATATCGCCCGCTGAGCGACAGCTGTGTCAGCTCGGTTCCCAGCGACGCGAACTCCAGCTCCGCCTCGAGCACCGGGAAAAGCCCGGTCGGCCCCGTGGCGCGCCAGGCAAGAGGGATCCAAGTTTTGCCGGTACTCGTGACTGGCGAGCCAACGTCGATCTCAACGTTCTTGGACACCCGATGACCGTCCACGGGAAAGCCAACCTCCGCCAGCAGGTGCTGGCCACGATCGTCGGCGTAAGTGGCGATGCTCGGGATGAGGCTCTCGGGCGCTGAGAGGAGCGCCTTCTCGAGGGCTGCGCGTGGGTGCGCCAATTCGACGTAGTACCTGATAAAGATGTCTCCACGCTACCGTCGGTAGCCCTCCGGCCAAGGGACGATGGTCCCTAATGGCATAGGACCAACCCGGATTGTTTGAGCCCACTTTTGCGAAGATAGGGTGGTTTTGAGCACGATGCCGCTTCGCGTGGTCCTGGTCGATGACCATGAAGTCGTCCGCAATGGGATCAAAGCGCTGCTCGAGGAGACCCCCGACGTGAGCGTCGTTGGGGAGGCGGGGACCGTCAAGGACGCCATCGCCCGGGTGGAATGGGCCCGGCCCGACGTGGTCATCATGGACGTTCGCTTACCGGACGGGAGCGGGATCGAAGCAACCCGCGAGATCCGGGCGCGGCTGCCGAAGACCCAGGTTCTGATGCTCACCACGTTCGCGGACGACCAGGCGCTCTTCGCCTCGATCATGGCCGGTGCCGCCGGCTACGTCCTAAAGCAGATAAAGGGGGCCGACCTGGTCCGGGCGGTTCAGACCGTTGGCAGCGGTCAGAGTTTGCTCGATCCGGCGGTGACCAAGGGGGTGCTCGACCGGCTGCGCAAAGGCAAGAACCTGCTCAAGGATGAACGACTGGCGCGGCTGTCCGCCCAGGAAGAGCGGATTCTCGAGATGATCGCCGACGGTAAGACGAACCGAGAGATCGGCGACAAGCTGCACCTTGCCGAGAAGACGGTCAAGAACTATGTCACCAGCATCCTTTCCAAGCTCGAAGTCGCCCGCCGTGCCGAAGCCGCCGCCTACCTGGCGCGACACACCACAACGCCCGGAGCCTGAGCCCCCGGTTCCCGACCTTAAGGTCGCCGGACTATCGGCCGAGTCGCGGCAGCTCGACTAAGTAACGGACGAAGAAGTCCATATCATGAGCTTGGCTGTGCCGCGCCGGCGACCTATCGGACAAAGGTCCCGGTTGCTGGGACGAGGCGACCCAATTCAAGCGGAAGAGGTGGAAGACTCCGTTATGGCATCTCGCCCGGATCGGAAGGACCAGCTGCTCGATTCCGCGCTCATTCTTGCGTCCGACCTCTCCCTTCCGGTCGTGCTGCAACGAATCATCGAGCTGGCTGTCAAATTGACCGATGCACGCTATGGCGCGCTGGGCGTGATTGGATCAGACGGGCGGCTCCGCGACTTCATTACGACGGGGATCACGCCCCAGCAACGCCACGCCATCGGGCCCCTGCCGGTCGGCGAGGGCATCCTCGGCGCCCTCATCCGCGAGGCGAAACCGCTTCGGCTGCAGCGGATCTCGGACGATCCGCGCCATGTCGGGTTTCCCGTCAATCACCCTCCGATGCAGTCCTTCCTAGGTGCGCCGGTGACGGCGAGGGGCCGGGTCTTCGGCAACATCTATCTCACCGAGAAGCAGGGTGCCAAGGCGTTCGATGCCGAGGACGAAGCGGCTCTGCTCGTCCTCGCGACGCAGGCCGGCGTCGCCATCGAGAATGCCGGGCTCTACGAGGAGGCCAAGCGGCGAGGCCAGTGGCTGGAGGCGGTTCGCGAGATCAGCGCATCGATCCTGGCCGGCAACGAGATCGATGGCGTGCTCCAGATCATCGCTCGCCGTGCCCGGGAGTTAGTGGATGCGGCGACGGCGACAATCGTCACGCCGGCACAAGGCGGCGACGGGGACTCTCTCAGAATCACGGTCGCCGACGGTGCCCATGCCGCCGAGCTGGTCGGGTTGCCGGTCCCTATCAAGGGATCGGTCTCCGGAGAGGTCATCCGGAGCGGCTACCCCGAGGTGCTTGCGGATGCCTCCAGGGATGGTCGGGCCTACCAGCCGATGATCGCTCTCGGAAACATGGGGCCCATGGTGCTCGTCCCGCTGGTGCTCCGAGGTAAGCCGCTCGGCGCGTTGACGGTGGCCAACCCCGTCGGGGGTGCCACCTTTCACGAGGAGGCGGTCCGGCTCGTCGAAACCTTCGCCGACCAGGCATCGGTGGCGCTCGAGTATGGTCGGGCACAGAGCGAACTGAACCGACTCAATGTGCTCGACGAGCGCGAGCGAATTGGCCGCGAGCTCCATGACGGGGTCATCCAGTCGCTGTTCTCGGTTGGGATGGGCTTACAGGCAACCGCCAATCGCAGCCGCGACCCCGAGGTCGAGTCCCGCGTTGAGGCGGCCGTCGCCGAGATCGACCGCGCCATTCGCGACCTGCGCAATTACATCTTCGGCCTTCGCCCCGGCATCCTCGCCGATCGCCAGCTCGAGCAAGCGCTCGAGGATCTCGCGCGTGAATTCGAGGAGAAGAGCGGGGTCACCACCGTGACCGAGATCGACGGCACGGTAGCCGCCGAGCTCGCGCCCCGCGCGGCGGACCTGGTGCAGCTGACCCGCGAGGCGTTATCCAACGTCGGCAAGCACGCCGAGGCGACGACCTGTCGGGTCAGTCTGCGTCGAGATGGCGAACAGGCCATCCTCGAAATCGATGACGATGGGAGGGGATTCGACCCGGGTGCGCCGCACAGCGGGCTTGGCCTTCGTAATCTTATGGACCGAGGGCTGGCGATCGGTGGGCGGGTGACCGTCGAGACCAAAGCCGGAGAAGGTACCACGGTAAGGTTCGCCGTCCCGATCTAGCCTCTCTAACGTCCCGCTCATCTCGGGACCTGCGGCCCTGATCGGAATAGCGATCGGTGCCGAAGATCAGGTTGGTATGCAGCCCCACGTCGGCCCCCAGTCCGTTATGCCGCTGCGGATCATGATCGTCGACGATCACGAAGTGGTCCGTGACGGGATCAAGGCGCTGTTGGCGGAAGAGGAAGGCCTGACCGTCGCCGGCGAGGCTGGCGGCGTTCGTGAGGCCGTTGAACGGGCGGAGTGGGCGCGACCCGATGTCGTGGTGATGGATATCCGGCTTCCCGATGGGAGCGGGATCGACGCCACCCGGGAGATCCGCGCCCGCCTCCCCAACACCCAGGTCCTCATGCTCACGACCTTTGCCGACGACGAGGCGTTGTTCGCGTCGATCATGGCGGGAGCGGCCGGATACGTCCTCAAGCAGGTACATGGCGGTGACCTGGTGCGGGCGATTCGGGCCGTCGGCGCGGGTCAGAACTTGCTCGATCCTACCGTCACGAAAGCGGTTCTCGACCGACTGCGCAAGGGTAAGCACCTGCTCGGTGACGAGCGGCTGGCACGGCTGTCGGCTCAGGAGGAGCGGATCCTTGGAGAGGTCGCCGGAGGCAAGACGAACCGAGAGATCGGCGCCGACCTGAAACTCGCCGAGAAGACCGTCAAGAACTATGTCTCGAGCATCCTCTCCAAGCTCGAGGTCGCGCGCCGTGCCGAGGCCGCCGCCTATCTCGCACGACACACCCAACCGGTCGGATGAAAGCGATGCATCTCTCAATAATGTCGACTGATCAGCCAGGAGGAGGCAATCTATGAAAGCGCTTGTATATCACGGACCCGGAAAGAAGAGTTGGGACACGGTGCCCGACCCCATCATTCAACAGCCCACCGATGCGATCGTCGCCATCGACACCGCCACCATTTGCGGCACCGACCTGCACATCCTGAAGGGGGACGTCCCCGAAACCAAGCCTGGCACCATCCTGGGACACGAGGCCGTCGGAACCGTCGTAGAGGTCGGATCAGCGGTCACCACCGTCAAGAAAGGCGACCACGTCCTGCTGTCATGCATCAGCTCGTGCGGCCGCTGCGCATATTGCAAGCAGGGACGCTACGGTGCCTGCACCGGCGGCGGCGGCTGGATCTTCGGGCACACGATCAACGGGACCCAGGCCGATTACGTGCGCGTCCCGTTCGCGGATACCTCTGTTTACAAGATCCCCGCGGGCCTGACCGACGAGCAGGTCCTGTTCCTCTCCGACATTCTGCCGACCTCGTTCGAAGTCGGCGTGATGAACGGCAAGGTCTCACCCGGTGACACCGTCGCCGTGGTCGGCGCCGGTCCCATCGGCCTGGCGGTCATCCTGACCGCCCGCCTTTTCTCACCCGGGAAGATCATCGCCATCGACCTGGCGGACGCCCGCCTCGCGAAGGCGAAGGAATTCGGCGCGGACGTCACGATCAACAACACCACCGGCGATCCGGTCGCCCAGGTTATAGCCATGACCGAAGGTCTCGGCGTCGACGTCGCGATCGAAGCGGTCGGCGTGCCTGCCACGTTCGAGTTGTGCGCCGACCTGGTGAAGCCAGGGGGCCACGTCGCGAACGTCGGGGTTCATGGACACCCGGCGACCCTCCACCTGGAGAAGCTCTGGATCAAGGACGTCACGATTACGACCGGCCTGGTCGACAGCTACACCATCCCGCGGCTCCTGAACCTGATCAGGGGCGGACGGCTGGATCCAACCGTGTTCGTGACGCATCGTTTCGCGCTCGCTGATGCGGTTGCGGCCTACGACGTCTTCGCGGCGGCGGCGACCACCGGCGCGCTGAAGGTCACCCTGAAGCGAGCCGCAGTTGTGCCGCAAGCGGTGACGAAAGAGTTGGTCGCGGCCGGGGCACGTTAGCCAATCGAGAATCACGAAAGGGCGGCGCTCGTAGCGTCGCCCTTTTCCATCGGACCGACTTGTCCTAGGAGGATGTCATGACCACGCAAGCGGAAGAGCAGACGACGTTGACCATGGCCATTGCGACACCGCAAGAAACACTGCGGCTAACGAAATTGGGCGAGCAGGCGGCGCCTCTGGAGCCGACCCGCGACTGGACCCCCAGGGCCCGTCTGCTTGGAATCTTGAGTGGATGGACCCTTTTTGCGCTGGGCATCGCGTACGTCGTCACGATGGTGGCCGCGTTTGCGGCTGCGGGCAATCTTACGGATCCCATCAAGGACCCCCACCTGGCGATCATGGAACTGTTGATCCTGGTGCAGGCACCGTTGATCATCGTGATGTTTGCCGTCATTCACGCCTCTGCCCGGGCACGCAAATCGCGTCTTCAGTCTGACCGCATTCGCCCTCGCTTGCCTGACGGCGGCCATCACGATCGGCGTCCATTTCGTCCTGTTGACCTTCGGACGCCAGGTCAGCCCGGCCGCCATTCCTGCTTTCACCGAACTCTTCAGTTGGCATTGGCCGTCGGCCTTTTATGCGCTCGACATACTGGCGTGGGACTTCTGTTTCGGTCTCTCGCTCCTTGCCGCAGCCCCAGTCTTCGGAGGCAATCGGCATAAGCGCTCGGTTAGGGCGGGGTTGCTCGTGGCAGGGACCCTTTGTCTTCTCGGACTCGCCGGGGCGGCGGTCGGCAACATGCAGCTTAGAAACGTTGGGATCCTTGGGTACGGGGCCATCTTCCCTGTGGTGGCGGTGCTGGCCGCCCGCGTCTTTAGCCGAACGTCCCCAGCCTAAGCTCGGCCGCCAGGCTCGCTTCGGCGCCTCGCCGCGCGCTGCGATTTCTTCGCATGGGCTCGTGCTCGGGCGGCTTCCTTCTCGGCGGCGGCCGCTCGCTCGGCGGCGAGCTTGGCCGCGACGGCGGCTTCTTTCGCCTCCTGGCGTCGCCGCTCGGCCACCGCGATTGCCTGCTGAGCCCGCTCAGCGTCGGCGCGCGCCGCCTTCTCCGCGAGCTCAGCGGCACGCCGCGCTTCCGCCTGCTCCGCGCGTCGACCCGTGCCCGCGGTCGCGCCCGCGGCAAACATTTCGAGCATGTCGTCGCCGGGACGCGGCTCGGTGGTCAGCGCGCTCTCCTGCAGGCGATCCCAGGTCTCGCCGCCTTGCAGCGCCGCCAGCCGAAAGATCTCGCGGATCCGGCGCAGCGCCTCCTCCCCGGCCGCATGCCGGCCCTGACGAAGCGCGCCCCCGGCCGCGGTCACGACCGAATCGAGGCTGCGCTGGAATTCGTCTGACGCCGCGCGTAGCTCGTGTGCGGCATTGGCTCGCCCCGTCGCTGCGGCCGCCTGAGCCTTAGATACGGACTGCGCTGCCCGGCGCAGCCCGCCAAGCAGCGTTCGATCGTGAACCTGGTTGGCGGCCCACAGCGGCACGGCCGGTTTCTTGAGTGCAGCGAGCTCGCGAGCAAGGTCCGCTTGGCCCGACGCTTTCAGCTCCTTCACGCGGGCGTTCCGGTGCGCGGTGAACTGGTCCAGCGGCTGTCCCAGCAGCTCGGCAGTCAATGTCTCGAGATTCACTCTGAGTGGATGCTACTTCCGAGCTACCCGCTGTGCTTGGTTGCCGTCCGGCAGCCCCGCGGACAATTGGTCCTTCCAACGCAGGACCTACGACCCTGCCCCGGCCAGCGCATCAGCGCGAGGATGCAACTATGAGGCGAGCGTGCTTGCCTCGGGAGGACGCTCATGGAAAGTCTCGTCGTCTACGACTCGAAATTTGGGAATACCAGGAAGCTGGCCGAAGCGGTCGCTGACGGCTTGCGGAGTGTCGGGTCAGTTCGTCTCCTCGGTCTCGACAAGCTACCCCCCGAGGATGTAGGTACCGTGGATCTGCTAGTCATTGGCGGACCCACGCAGGTGCATGGGATGACCGCGCGGATCCGACAGTTCGTTGACCTGTTGGAAGTGAGACCGGAAACCGGCATGGTCGCCGCGACGTTCGACACCAGATTTCGCATGCCCGCCGCGCTCTCCGGCTCGGCGGCAAGACTGATCGCGCGGAAATTGAGGCAGGCCGGCATCCGGGTCTTCACGCGACCGCAGAGTTTCTTCGTGAGCCGCGGTGCACCAGAACTGGAGCAGGGCGAGGCCGAACGCGCCGCCGAATGGGCGAAGGGCCTTGCCGTTAGTCTGGCCTTGAGCCACTGGTGCGCGACGTGACCGAGGCGTCGTAACTCGATGCGGGGCAGGCGGAGCTATACCCGCCTGCCCCCCTTTTTCCGACCGGGACAGGCTGGAGCTTAGCGCCGCGGTACGCGCGATCTAATTCGCCGCTTGCGAGCAGGCGGCGGCGCGCTCGAGCAGGAGCGTGCGCTCACGCGCATTTTTGGTGAGTGAGGCGGCGCGTTCGAATTCTGCCCGCGCCTCGTCGAGCCGGTCGAGCTTAGCCAGAAGGTCGCCCCGAACGCTGGGCAACAGGTAATACGATTTGAGCGAGGGCTCGCTTGTGAGCGCGTCGACCAGCTCGAGGCCGGCCGCCGGACCAAACGCCATCGCCAGGGCGACCGCGCGATTGAGCTCGACCACTGGTGACGGGGTGAGCTGCGCCAGCGCATCGTACAGCGCCGCGATACGCGGCCAGTCTGTTGCTGCCGGGGTTTGTGCTCGCGCGTGGCAGGCGGCGATGGCAGCCTGCAGCGCGTAAGGGCCGAGGGTGCCACCAAGTTGCTCCGATCGTTCGAGCGCGGCCAGACCGCGACGAATCAGCAATTGATCCCAGCGCCCCCGATTTTGATCGAGCAGCAGCACCGGTTCGCCGGAAGGACCAACCCGGGCGCGCAGGCGGGACGCCTGGATCTCCATCAGCGCGACCAGGCCGTGGACCTCTGCCTCGTTCGGCACCAGTTCGGCAAGGATGCGTCCGAGCCGGAGCGCATCCTCGCAGAGCTCCGGGCGCAACCACGAGTCGCCGGCCGTCGCCGAATAGCCCTCGTTGAAGATCAGGTAGATGACTTCCAGCACCGACGACAGTCGAGCGGACAGCTCGTCTCCAGCCGGAACCTCGAACGGGACGTGCGCCTCAGCGAGGGTGCGCTTGGCGCGGACGATCCGCTGCGCGACGGTTGCATCCGGGACGAGATAGGCACGCGCGATCTCCTCGGTCGTCAGTCCACCGAGGAGACGGAGCGTCAGGGCCACGCGCGCCTCGGTCGAGAGAATGGGATGGCAGGCGACGAAGATGAGGCGAAGCAGATCGTCCCTGACGTCCTCCTCGAGGGCGGCGTCGAAGTCCCGCTCAGCGGTCTCGCGCTGGGCACCGACCATCTCGTGACCAAGCTCCGCCTGCTTGCGCTCGAGCGATTTCCGGCGGCGAAGCAGGTCGATCGCTCGATGCTTCGCCGTGCCCATCAGCCACGCCCCCGGCTTGGCCGGTATCCCGGATACCGGCCACTGCTCGAGGGCTGCGACCAGCGCGTCCTGCGCCAATTCCTCCGCCAGGCCGACATCGCCCACGATGCGCGCGAGTGCGGCGATCAGCCGCGCAGACTCGATCCGCCAGACGGCGTCGATCGTGCGGTGGGTATCGGACGTATTAGGTCCTGGCAGCCGCCTGCGCCCGCAGGCGCTCGTCCTGCTGCCT
>Ga0307479_10002004_pt1 | contig 18596 bp, 15 predicted proteins | sample atmos_gasesECM4C_FD_203743 | JGI IMG/M metagenome (GOLD analysis project Ga0307479, IMG submission 203743) | Hardwood forest soil microbial communities from Morgan-Monroe State Forest, Indiana, United States - atmos_gasesECM4C_515 | ecosystem: Environmental > Terrestrial > Soil > Temperate... | reverse complement strand
TACCTCTACACCTTCACGCTCGTCTCCGGGCACCAGAACATGACCCTGATGGCCGACGTGGGGAGCAACCTCCTCGACATCGACGATCCCGGCCCCACGTTCGCGGAGATCCTGCTCGGCCTGGGGCCGGTGGCGTTCGCGTGCGCCCTGTTCGCGGACGTCTTCGGGGCGGGGCTGGGCGCCGGGGTCATCGAGCAGGGGGGGCGCTAGCGTCTACGGAATTTGAGACGGACGGTAGGAGCCACCCCCGGGGAGGGAGCGAACACCTCCCGTCATATTTAACCAAAGAAGATCCGCCCAAAAGTACAGGTAACGAAGGTGGACGAACGGTCCGGTTTGAATCTACGTACACTTGATCGAGCACATCGAAGCCCCAGACGGGGCGGGGGAGGGGCGGTATGAAGCGCTCGTTGGCGGCTCGTTCGAACGGGAAGTTGACCCGCAGGCAGTTGCTGACCGCGGCCGGAGCGGGGGCGACCGGCGCGGCGCTGCTCCGGTTGGCGCCATGGGAAACCGGCGTCGCCCCGGCGCAGCTCCAGGGGACGACCCTGCGCATCCTGCAGTGGAGCCACTTCGTCCCGGCGTTTGACGTGTTCTTCGACAAGTTTACCGCGGACTGGGGTAAGGAGAACGGGGTCACCGTGCGCGTGGATCATATTCAAAACGTCCAGATGCCGGCCCGCGTGGCCTCCGAACTGGCCGCGGGCGCGGGCCACGACATCTTCATGTTCAATTCGCACGTCCTGACGGCCGTCTATTATCCGAACATGGTCGACATCAGCGATATCTGCGAGCGCCTCGGCAACAAGTACGGCGGCTGGCTGCAGGCTGCGCACAGCGCCGGGCAGGTCAACGGCGTCTGGTACGGCTACCCGGACTTCTTCATCGCCCAGCCCATGCTCTACCGGAAGGACCTCTTCGATGAGAACGGCCTCAACTATCCGGACACGTGGGATCTCGCGCGGGCGGCGGCCCGGGTAATGAAGGCCAAGGGCCACGGCACCGGCATGCAGATTTCCCACTGCAACGACTCCAACCACGACTGGCGGGCGCTGTTCTTCGACTTCGGGGTCAAGGAGACGGACAACACCGGGAAGGAGATCCTCTGGGACTCCAAGGAGCTTCGGGAAGCGATGCGGTACGGCAAGGCGCTCTACGAGGAGTGCATGACCCCCGAGGTCTTCTCCTGGGACGACGTCTCCGACAACCGGTACCTGGGATCGGGCGTGGCGATCTGGATCCACGACGCCATCTCGGCGTGGCGGTCGATCGAGGGCGTCAACCCCGACCTGTACAAGAAGATCTACCTCGGCCTCGAGCCCGCCGGGCCGCGCGCGCGCCTGAACGTCGTGGACGCGCAGGTCTACGGCATCTGGAAGTTCTCGAAGAACCAGGCGGCGGCCAAGGCGTTTCTCGAATACTGGGGCAACCACCAGCTCGAGGCGATCGTCGCGAGCAAGGGCTATAACATGCCGTACTTCCGGGGGCTGTACAAGAAGCCCATGCCGGTGCTCGGGGAAGAAGGCAACGGCTTCTCCGCGCTGCAGGACTGGCTCAAGATCGCCGTGACGTACGGGTACCCGGGGCCCCAGTCGGCCGCGGCGTCGGAGGTGAACACCACGTTCATCATCCCCGACATGGTCGGCCGCTACATTCGCGGCGGGGATCTGGAAGGCTCCGTCAAGTGGGGAATCGATCAGATCAAGGAGATCTACGCGAAGTACAAGTAGCGGCGCGCTGGGGGGAGCGGACGCCCCGGTGACCGTGAGGGGCATCCGCGGCGTCATCCTGAGCGGGTGTCGACGGGGGCCGGTGTGGCGGACGTCGAGCTGGTGACGGGGAGCCGGCTGTATGCCGGGCGGGGGGCCTTCACCCGCCAGCGGTATCTCGTGGGCTACGCGCTGCTCACCCCGGCCGTCCTGTACATGGGGGCGCTCGTCGGGGCGCCGTTCTTCTTCTCCCTCTACCTGAGCCTGAGCGACGCGTCGGTGGGCAACCAGGTCGCGCGCTACGTCGGCCTGCAGAACTTCTTCGCGATCTTTCAGGATTCGACGTTCCGCATGGCCCTGCGGAACACCGTCCAGTTCACCGTGATCGCCGGCATTTTCAAGGGCCTCTTGGGCACGCTGCTGGCCTTTCTGTTGATGCAGGAGGTCCGGGGGAAGAAGCTGGTCCGCGCGCTGGTCGTCATCCCGTGGACCCTCCCGGTGGCGATCAGCGCGCTCGCCTGGAAGTGGATGTTCGATTCGCAGTTCAGCGCGATCAACTGGGTCGGGGTCCACCTCCACCTCATCTCCGGCTGGCCGATCTGGCTGGGAGAGCCCGGCCTGGCCATGGCCTCGGTGATCATCGTCAATGTGTGGCGGGGGTTTCCGTTCGGCGCCATCGTGCTGCTGGCGGCATTCTCGGCGGTGCCCCTCGAGCTCGTGGATGCGGGCAAGGTCGATGGGGCGAACTTCTGGCAGCGGTACACCCGCATCGTGGTCCCCATCATCGCCCCCATCCTGTTCGTCGGGCTTCTCTTTGACACGGTCTTCACCCTCGGGGATCTCAGCATCGTCTATATCCTGACCCAGGGGGGGCCGCTGGGCGCCACCGAGATCCTGCCCACCCGGGCGCTGGAGATCGGGATCCAGGCGGGCGCGCTGGGGCGGGGGGCGGCGATCTCCCTGATCCTGTTTCCCATCCTGGTGCCGGTCGTCTATTTCCTGCTGCGGATCCTGAGGAGGCGCGAGGCGCTGTGAGCGGGGTCGAGGTGCTTCGCGCCGCTGGGGCGGGGGCCGCGCTGGCCGCCCGGCGGGCGCAGGTTCAGACGCTCCGCCGCCACGTCCTCACTTACGCCGGCCTGGCCCCGTTCATCCTGATTGCGGTGTTTCCCGTGTACTGGATGGCCATCACCGCGTTCAAGACCGACGCCGACCTCGTCAACCCGACGGTCTTCCCGTTCTGGTTCCACCAGCCTCCCACGTGGCAGCACTTCACGTATCTCTTCCAGCACACGTACTATTCGGACTGGATCGCCAATTCGATCCTGATCGGCGCGGTCGTGTCGGTGATCACGCTGCTCACCGCGGTGCCCGCGGGGTACGCGCTGGCGCGGCTCGGCCTCCCGGGCGCGGAGAACCTGGGGATCGGGATCTTCATGGGGTACCTCATCCCCCCGATCCTGCTGTTCCTCCCCCTGTCGAAGATCGTCGGGATCACCGGCCTGATCGACACCAAGTGGGCGCTCGTCCTCGTCTACCCGACGTTCGCGGTCCCGTACTGTACCTGGCTCATGAGCGGATTCTTCAAGACGATCCCGCCCGAGATCGAGGAAGCGGCCATGGTGGACGGGTGCGGGCGCTTGGGGGCGCTCGTGCGCACGGTCCTCCCCGTGAGCTGGGCCGGAATCCTTACCTCGGTGATCTTCGCCTTCACGCTCTCCATGCAGGACTTCCTCTACTCGCTCGTCTTCGTGTCGGTGTCCGACCAGAAACCGGTGCCCCTGGGAGTCGCCACCGACCTCATCCGCGGCGATGTCTACTTCTGGGGCTCGCTGATGGCCGGCGCCCTGCTGGTGGGCGTGCCCGTGGCGATCCTGTACAGTTTCTTTCTCGACCGGTTCATCGCGGGGATCACGAGCGCGGCCGTCAAGTAACCCCCATGCTCTGGTTGGAAGCGGACCGGCTCGTCGACGGCGCACGCGACCGTCCCCATGAGCCCGGGACGCTCGCCATCGAAGGCGAGCGGATCGCGCTCCACCACCGCCGGCCCGGCCCGGCCGATGTCGCCCTTTCCCTGCGCGGCTGCACGCTGCTCCCCGGCCTGATCGATTTTCACTCCCATCTCGGCGTCGACACGAGGCGCGCGGATCTGGGAACCCAGGTGCGGGTCCCCCCGCCGCAGTATCTGGCGAATGGCATCGCGCGGATCCAGGAGGATTTCCGAGCCGGGGTCACGACCCTCCGGCTGTGCGGGGACCATCACCGCGTTGACCTGGCGCTGCGCCGGGAGATCCGGGACGGCCGAATCGCCGGCCCCCGGCTCCTCGTGGCCGGGCGCGCCATCCGGTCCCCCCGGGGCTCGGGAGGGGCGGTGGCCTCCGTGTTGACCGATGACCCCGACGCGATCTCCCAGGCCGCGCAGGAGAACCTCGACGCCGGCGTGGATTTCGTGAAGCTGTTCGTGTCGGGCGGCGTGGGCGATCCGTCCCGCGCTCCCACCGAGTGCTACTTCGGCGAGGCGCACGTGGCCGCGGCCGTGCGGCGCGCGCACGACGCCGGGCGGCCCGTCGCCGCGCATCTCTTGGGGGGGTCGGGGGTCGCCGCGGCGGTGGGAGGCGGCCTGGACGTGATCGAGCACGGCTGGTTCCTGACGGAGGCGGACCTGGACCTGGTGGCCCGCGCCGGCACCCTGCTCACTCTGACGCTCGGGGTCCTCTGCGGGCCCCACGGGCACGCCTTCGGCGAGGATCCGGAGCAACACGCCCGGCTCCGCCGCCTGGGGGAGCGCGCGCTCGAAACGGCGCGCCGGGTGATCGCCCGGCGCCTTCGGTACGTGGTCGGGACCGACGCCGTCCACGGCTGCCTGGCGGACGAGCTGCGGTGGCTCGTTGCCCTCGGGGAGACCCCCCTGCGCGCGATTCAGGCGGCGACGGCCTGGCCGGCGGCGGCGCTGGGCCTTGGCGAGACCCTGGGCACGCTGGTCCCCGGCAAGATCGCCGACGTGGTGGCGGTCGAAGGCGACCCGCTCGAGGACATCGAGGCGATGACGAAGATCCGCCTCGTGGTAAGCCAGGGAAGGGTGGTGTACGTCCGGTGAAGACGGTCGGCGTCATTGGACTCGGCGAGATGGGGCTGCCGATGGCCGCAAACCTCCGGCGCCGGGGGTTCGCGGTTCGGGGCTACGACACCCGGGAGGAGGTCCGAAGCGCGTTCCAGGACAGCGGCGGCCAGTTCGCCGCCTCGGCCGCGGAGGCGGGTCAGGGCGCAGACGCCATCGTGCTGATGGTCCGCACCGCGGCCCAGGCAGAGGATGTCCTTCTGGGCCGCGGACGGGTGCTGGATCGGGCGCACCCCGGCGCCATGCTGATCGTGATGAGCACGGTCGGCGTCGCGTGCATGCGCCGCCTCGGGGAGACGGCGCGGGCGCGGGGGCTCGCGTTTCTCGACGCCCCGGTCAGCGGCGGCCGGGCCCGGGCCGAGCAGGGGACGCTCACGATCATCATCGGCGGGACGGGCCAGGACGTGGCGCGCGCCCGGCCGGTGCTGGAGGCGATGGGCTCGCGTCTCGAGCACGTCGGGGAGATCGGCGCGGGGACCGCGGTGAAGATGGCCAATCAGTTCCTCCTGACGGCCAGCCTGCTGGCCGCGCGCGAGGCGGCGGCGCTCACCGACGCCGCGGGGGTCCCCGTCGACACGGCGTGGAACGTGCTGCGGACGTGCACGGGAACGACCTGGGTGATCGAAAACTGGCCGACGGCCTCAGGGTGGATCCAGCAGTACCGCCCCGGTTCGTCGCTCGACATCCTCGTCAAAGACACCGGGCTGGCGCTCGATCTGGCGCGCGCGGAAGGCGTCCCCGCCCCGATCCTGGGTCTGGTCTCCCAGATGCTCGTGGCGCTCACCCACCAGCTCGGGGGATGAGCGTCGACCTGCGCCGGCGCGGGCCCTCGGGGCTTACGCGCCCTCGAGCATCGCGGCCGTCAGTCCGCGAACGTACGCGGCGGAGAACACCGCGCACACCGGCACGACCGTCAGCGCGGCGATGTTGATCCCGGCGACGACGCTCAGGTCCTCGAGGCCAACGTCCATCGTCCCCAGCCCGGCGGCCAGCGTCTGGTGGAACTGGTTGGGGAGAAAGACCGAGGCGAACATGAAATCGCTGCTGAGGACCCCGAGCGCGAAGATCCCCGCGGCGGCGACCACCGGCCAGCTCATCGGGAGCACGATCCGGAAAAACGCCGTGACCCGGCTCGCGCCCTCGATGTACGCGGATTCCTCGACCTCGGGGGAGAGCCGTTGGAAGTAGGCGGAGAGGAGCCAGATGCAAAACGGCAGCGCCAGCATCGGGTACACGAGGACCAGCGCCGTCAGGCTGTCGTCGAGGTTGAGCTGGAACACGATCTGGTACAGCGGCAGAAACAGCAGCGTCTGCGGGATGAGGTAAGACGCAAACAGCGCCCGCCGCCACCAGCGCCATCCCGGTGGGCGGAGGCGGCCGAGGCTGTACGCGGCCATGAGGCTTGTGACCAGGATGATGAGGAGCGAGGCCCCGAAGACGAGGCCCGTGTTCCCCGCCCAGGTGAGGAAGGGGACCTTCGCCACGACGGCGCCGCCGCGCACCCACTGGGCCGGCTCGAAGAGCCCTTCGTACCAATCGAGACTCGGATGGAGGACGTAGAGGGGGGAGCCGAAGACGTCCTCATCCACCGTTTTCAGCGATTCGACCGCCATGAGGTAGATCGGGAAAAGGCTGTAGGCCGCGATCATGGCAAGGAGCAGCCCGTGGATCAGCCGCCCGGAGCCGCGCGCCCCCCTCAAGCCGGGTCCTCTTCCAGCGGTTCGAACAGCCGAAAGCACACGACCAGCGCGGCGACCAGGACCGGCATCAGGATCAAGGAGAGGGCCGACGCCCGGCCCCACTGGCCGCCGAACAGGGCATCGCGCATGGCCCGGCTCCAGACGATCGGGTAGACGATGCGCTGTCCGGATTGCAGCCAGACGTTGCCGAGGTCGACGACCGCGGTCCCGAAGGAGAGGAACGCCGCCAGCGCGAGGAAGGGACGCAGCAGCGGTACGGCGACCATCCAAAACCACCGCCACCGCGCCTTGACCTCCAGGACGGCGTAGTCAAAGAGGTCCTGGGGGATCCCGTTCAGCGCCGCGAGCAGGAAGATCCCCGTGAACGACCCGCCGCGCCAGATGTTGAACAGGGCGAGGCTGAGGAACCCCCACGCTCCGTCCCCCAACCGAGTGTCCACGAAGACGCGGAGGCCGCCCATGAACGCGCCGTACGACGCGTGCACCGGAGGGGTCATGAACCAGTACCAGCCGAGCAGCGCGACGCTTGCCGGGTACGCCCAGGGCAGGAACGCCGCCAAAAACACCAGGGGCCGGCCCGGGAACGGGCGGGCGAGCGCCAGCGCGATCCCGACGCCGAGGGCGAGTTTGAAGACCGCCGTGACGGCGATATATCCCACCGTGTTGGCGGCCATTCGCCAGAACCCCGGGTCGCTGAGGAACAGCAGGTAGTGTCGGAGCCCGACGAAGTGGACGGCCGGACTCGAGACCGCGCGGTCGGTCAGGCTGACCCAGACGACCCATCCGAGCGGGTAGGCGAGGACCCCGAGGACGAGGACCGCCGCGGGGGCCAGGAGCAGGTACGCCGCGAGCACCTCGCGCAGGCGGTGAGTCGAGGGCCCTTTGGAGGAGGAAACCCGGACGGGGTGCCGGTGAGTGGCCCTAGGGATGATGGCGGCCATGGAGGGGTGTTCCGTAGATCGCCGCGCGGCTCCTTGTGGCGCCGCTGGGCGGTGCCGGTGTGCTTCGCGATCCTGACCGGACAGGAGATAGAGCAGCGGCTCCTTCCTTGGCGGCCTTAACGCGGTCACGATCCTCGACCTGACCACGGGTGACACCCGCCGGGAACGTCCCCGACACTGCCCGGTCCTTGAATCTCCTCGAGGGGTCGTGATAGCATGCCCCTGGGCCGCGATGCCCCCGCTCGGGCGGGGGCATTTTCGCTTTTTTACCCGGTCTGCCCGCACCTGCGCCATCCCCCCATGCGGGAGGAAGGCGGGCGCGGGCCAGACGGAGTCCGCCGCCGTGAGGGGCGGTGCGCTTCGCGCAAGGGGGACCACATGGCCGGATATGGTGGTGGACGCGTGTTGCTCGTGGACGACGAAGCGCTCATCCGCATGGGGATGCGGGCGATGGTTCAGGATCTCGGCTACGAGGTGGTGGGAGAAGCCGCCGATGGCCAGGAGGCCATCGACAAAGTCGCCGCGCTGGATCCGGACGTCGTCATCATGGACATCAAGATGCCCGGCATGGACGGGTTGGAGGCGACGCGGAGAATCATGGCGACTCACCCGGTGCCGATCATCGTGCTGACCGCGTTCCACCAGCGGGCCCTGGTCGAGGAGGCCGCCGACGCAGGCGTGCTCGCCTATCTAATGAAGCCCGTGAGGGAATCGGACATCGGCCCGGCGATCGAGGTGGCGCGGGCCCGATTCGCCGATCGTCGCTGGCTCGGACGGAAGCCCGGCGATCCCGCCGGCCCGCCGGGAGCCGTCAGCGTCTAGACATTCGTGCTGGTGTTCCCCCTGGCAGGCCGGACGGATCGAACGGTCGCCCGATGTTGACAGTGGGGGGAGGCGGGGTAAAATTGAGGTGAGATCGGCGCCGGGGACCCACCCGGCGACTCTACCTAGGGGAGGCGGATGATGAGACGCCGCCGATCGAAGCAGAGTACGGGCACCGACCGGGAGACGCCACCGAAGTAGTGAGGGAGCGGGGTCCGAGGCGACCCCTGCTCCAGGCGAACCCCCGACCGCCTGCCGATCAGGGAGACTGATCTCCCATCCGGTGGAGTGAGACTCCACGAAGGTGGAGTCGGGGCGCGGACGTAATTAGGCCGGCGGCACGGATCGTGCCGCCGGCCTCACGTTTGTCGCCGCCGCTATTGCCGGTCCGCGCCTGAACTTTCCGGGGCCGGGGGGCACGCCGGCCGGACGAAGGGGGCAACCGTGGAGAGCAGAGCGCCTGGTCACGTCGCGCCGGGCTCCGCGCCGCTCGAGGGAATCCGGGTCGTGGACCTCACGCGGTTCATGGCGGGTCCATTTGGCACCGCGATGCTGGGGGACTACGGGGCCGAGGTCCTGAAGATCGAGCCGCCCGGCGAAGGCGACGGCGCCCGGGCCTGGGGTCCGCCGTTTGCGGGGGGCGAAAGCATCTACTTCCTCAGTGTGAACCGCAACAAACGCAGCCTGACCCTGAACCTCCGTCACCCCGACGGAGTGGCGCTCTTCCTCAAACTCGTCGACCGAGCCGACGTCCTTGTGGAGAACTTCACCCCGGGGACGATGGCCCGGCTCGGCATCGGCGAAGATGTCCTGCGCCGCCGGAACCCGCGGCTGATCTACTGCGCCATCTCGGGATTCGGGCAGACGGGCCCCGATCGGAACCGGCCGGCGTTCGACCTCATCCTGCAGGGGATGGGTGGGCTCATGGGCACCACCGGCGAAGAGGGCGGCGCGCCGGTGCGCGTCGGGGTGCCGGTTGCCGATATCGCCGGCGGCATGTACGCGGCGTACGCGATCGTCCTGGCGCTCCTGGCGCGAAGTCGCACCGGCGCCGGCCAGTCCCTCGACGTGTCGATGCTCGACGCCCAGATCTCCTGGCTTTCGTATTACCTGGGCCTCTATCTCGCGTCCGGGGAGATCCCGCCGCGGCGAGGCTCCGCCCACGCCACGGTCGTGCCCTACCAGGCGTTCGCCTGCGCCGACGGCCGCTACATCACGCTCGGGACGGCCACCGACCGGCTCTTCCGGCAGTTTTGCGAGGTGGCGGGCGTCACGCTGGCCGATGAGCCGCGCTTTGCGACGAATGCGGACCGCATCGTGCACCGGGACGAGCTGATTCCGCTGCTGACCACGCTCTTTCGCACGCGCTCGGCGGACGACTGGCTCGAGGCGATCGCCGCCGCCGGCGTCCCCTGCGGCCCCATCTCCACGGTGGACCAGATCGTCCGGGACCCGCAGGTCCGCGCGCGGGAGATGCTGGTGGAGATCGACCATCCTTCGGCCGGACGCATCACCATCCCTGGACTGCCGGTGAAATGTTCCGCGACGCCCGGGGCGATCCGCAGACCGCCCCCTCGCCTCGGGGAGCACACCGTCGAGGTGCTCACCGACCTTGGCGTGCCCGCCGAGGAGATTCGCCGCCTCCGGGGCGAAGGAGTGATCTAGGCCCCCGCGAATGGTTCGCCCATGACGACCGGAACCGGAAGGCTCGATTACTTCGGCATCGATTCGCTGCTGAGCGAGGACGAACGCCTGACGCGGGAGACCGTGGGCCGGTTGGTCGACCGCGAGGTGATCCCGGGCATCGGCCGCGCGTGGCTGGCCGGCGAGTTTCCCCGCGACCTGGTCCAGCGACTGGGCGCGCTTCGCCTGTTCGGCGCCAACCTCCCCCAAGAGTACGGCTGCGCGGGCATGAGCAACATCGCCTACGGGCTGATCATGCAGGAGCTCGAGCGGGGCGACAGTGGGGTGCGGTCGTTTGCCTCGGTGCAGGGCGCGCTGGTCATGTATCCGATCTTCGCGTACGGCAGCGAGGACCAACGCAGAGCCTGGCTCCCCGCGATGGCGGCCGGAGAGAAGATCGGGTGCTTCGGCCTCACCGAGCCAAACGCCGGCAGCGACCCGGGGGCGATGCAGACCCGCGCGCGGCGGGTCCCCGGTGGGTGGGCGCTCGACGGCACCAAGATGTGGATCACGAACGGCTCGATCGCCGACGTCGCGCTGGTGTGGGCCAAAGCCGAGGACGGCGTGGTCCGCGGGTTCCTGGTCGATCCGCGCGCTCCGGGATTCTCGGCCCACGACATCCACACCAAGGCGTCGATGCGGGCGTCGGTCACCAGCGAGCTGGTGCTCGAGAACGTCCGGGTCCGCGAGGAGGACGCGCTGCCCGGCGGGGTCGGCCTGGGCAAGGCCCTCGGCTGTCTCACCCAGGCCCGGTACGGCATCGCCTGGGGCGCGGTCGGCGCGGCCATCGCGTGCTACGAAGAGGCCCTGGCCTACGCCCGCGACCGGATCGCCTTCGGCCGGCCGATCGCGGCGACGCAGATCATCCAGGAGCGCCTGGTGAACATGCTGAGCGAGATCACGACGGCGCAGCTGCTCGCCTACCACCTCGGCCGCCTCAAGGACGCCGGCACGATGCGGTACACGCAGGTGAGCATGGCCAAGCGCAACAACGTCCGGATGGCGCTGCGCGTCGCGCGGGAGGCGCGGACCATCCTCGGGGGGTACGGCATCACCTTGGAGTATCACGCGATGCGGCACGCCGCCAACCTCGAGTCGGTGGATACCTATGAGGGAACCTACGACGTTCACACCTTGATCCTCGGGCGGGACATCACCGGCATCGACGCCTTCGGAACCCCCGACTCTTGATGGCAGGGGCGGCGACTGCCCCCTCCGGGTTGGGAACGCTGCACGGGAGGGTGACCCTGCTCGCCGGGCTGGCGTTCGGCAGCAACGGCATCACCCTGGGGGTGATCAGTTACGCCCTCCTGGGCCTGAAGGCGTCCTGGGGGCTCACCCCGGGCCAGGCCGGGCTCCTGGTCATGGCGTCGGGGGCGGGACAGCTGACGGGCGGGATCCTCGTCGGGTACCTCGCGGACTGGGTGGGCCGCAGGTGGGGCTTCGGGGCGACGGTCGCGCTGAGCAGCCTCGCCACCGCCGGCGCGGCGCTCGCCCCGTCGCTGGCGTGGCTGGTCCTCGCCCTCTTCATCGCCGGGATCGGGTTTGGCGGCGTCGCCCCCGTCGCGACCAGCCTCGTGAGCGAGTTCGCGCCCCACGAGTCGAGAGGCGCGCTGATGGGGTGGACGCAGGTGATCTGGATCGCCGGGTGGATCCTGGCGGCCCTGGGCGGCGTGATCGTGGCCCACGGGGTCCAATGGCGGCTGGTGTTCCTGGTCGGGCTCCTGCCGCTCGGCCTCGCCCTGGCCGGCCCGTGGCTCGTGCCGGAATCGCCCCGCTACCTGCTGGCCCACGGCCGCCGGCGGGACGCCGAGGCGCTCGCCCGCCGGCTCGCGGACCGGTACGGCGTCGCGCCGGAGCTCCCGGCGCAGGAGCAGGCGGGCCGGGTGTCGATGCTCGCCCACCTCGGCGAACTGTGGAGCCCCCGCTTCCGCCGGAGCAGCCTGATGATCTGGACGGTCTGGTTCGTGATGATCAGCGCGTACAACGGCCCGATCATCTGGCTGCCGGTCCTGCTGGCCGCGGCGGGCTTCCCGCATCCGGCCCAGACGTCGCTGTTCGTCTCCCTGGTGATGGGCCTCCCCGTGATCGCGGCGACGCTGCTGATCGACCGCGCCGGGCGGAAACCGGTCATCATCGCCGGGCTGGCGGTGGCGGCCGCGGGGGCCGCCGGGGTCGCGGTGGCGCGGAGCGAAGCCGGGGTGGTGGGGGCGGCGATCGCCCTGGCGGGTGGCGTCCTGGCGTCGTGGCCGGTCATCCTCAGTTACGCCGCGGAGCTGTATCCCACGCGGATCCGGGCGACGGCGACCGGGTGGGCCTCGGCGGCCGGGCGCACCGGGGCCATCCTGGCGCCGGCGATGCTGGGGCTGCTGATGCGGTCGTGGACGGACGGCCGCGGGCTCGCGTTGAGCATCTTCGCGGGCGCCCTGGTGATCGCCGTCCTGATCGTGTTGTTCCTGGGCGAGGAGACGGCCGGCCGCGCGCTGGAGGAGGTCGCCGAGCGCGTCTGAACACTTTTGCCGTGTCGTGCGTTCATCGTAGGTGAGACAATCGAGTGGGATGGGAGGCGGCGATGCGTAGGCACGCAGGGGTAGCGGTCGCGGTGGCACTGATCGCGGGGCTCGCGGTGGGCGGGATGGTTCAGCCCACGGTGGGGCAGGGGGGCTTGATCGGCCAGGCCATCAAGCTCTTTGGCATTGGGTACGTCGTGAAGACGTATGGAACGCAGATCAACGACGCCATCAACTCGCTGATGGCCAACAACAATGCGAAGAACAGGGACATGACCAAGGTGGTGCCCATCCTCAGCGTCGGCGTCGGCATCGCGTCGAACAACCCCGGAGCGTATATCGGGGCGGCCCAGGTGCAGGGCCCCGCGTCGGCGGTGAACAAGGTGGCGGCGGTCGCGCAGATCGAAGGATCGGTGCTCGGTTCGGTGAGGCTCCGGGGACTGATCCCGGTCGACACCCTCAACCCGCTCGCGGGGAACCTACACCGCGTCTACGGGGTCGGGGTCTCCGCCCTGGTCGATTTCCAGCTCTAGCCGCGCCGGGCGGCCTTACAACCGTGACGTGGTGCGCAGGCGCTTGAGCGGCACCCCGCAGTTCTCGCAGTAGTGCTGGCGGAGGTCCACGACCTTCGCGCCGCACTTCCAGCAGTGGGAGACAAGCGCCGAGTGACACTTCGGACACCGCGACTGGAGCGTGGCGATGCGGATGGTCTCCACCGCGCCGTCACACTCGGGGTTGGAACAGATGGCCAGGAGCGGCTCGCGGGGGTCGGCTCGCGGCAGGATCCGCTTGAGCGGCACTCCGCAGTACGTGCAGTAGGATGCAAACGGGTCGGCCAGGGCCCGCTCGCACTTCCAGCACCGCTCCAGCATCGACGAGCCGCAGGTGGGGCATTGCCCCGGCAACTGATCGGACTGAGGCGCGGCCGCGTGCCTGGTGCAATCCGGATTCGAGCAAATGGCGATCAGGACCGTCTGCATGATCGGTCCCCCCTTTGTCCGTCCTTTCGCGGTTTCCCGGGAATCTCCTGTCGAGCGGCGCGGACCGGCCACCTCTTCCGCCTCCGGGAGGAAGGCGAGTAAAGCGCAGAGTAGAGCTAGGGTAAGGCCATGGAGCGGTCGCCGCGCTTTCACATCATCACCCAAGGCTGCCAGATGAACGTCCGGGACTCGGAGGCCATGGCCGGGTTGCTGACGGGCATGGGATACCGGTCCGCCGCCGACCCCGCCGAGGCGGATGTGATTTTGGTCAACACCTGCACCGTCCGGGAGGGCGCGGACGACAAGGCGTATGGGCGGCTGGGCGAGCTTCGGGCGCTCAAGCGGCTCCGGCCGGGGCTCATCTTGGGCGTCGCGGGCTGCCTGGTGCAGAAGGACCGCGAGCGGGTCCGCGAGCGCGCCCCCTGGCTCGATTTGGTCTTCGGCGTCCACAACATCCACCGGCTTCCCGAACTCCTCCGGCAGGCGCGGGAGGGCTGTCAGCCCGTCTACGAGGTCTGGGATCGCGCCGAGCGCGACCGTCCCCTCCCGAGCCTTCCTGCCCTTCGGGGCAGCGGGGTCCGCGGGTTCGTCAACATCATCCACGGGTGCAACAAGTTCTGTACGTTCTGCATCGTGCCGTACGTCCGTGGCCGTGAGCGGAGCGTGCTGCCCGAGACCGTGGTCGCCGAGGTGGCCGGCCTCGCCGCGCAGGGGTATCGGGAGGTCACCCTCCTTGGCCAGAATGTCGACAGCTACGGGCACGATCTGGCGCCGCGCCGTGACCTGGCGGACCTGCTTCGGCTCGTGCACGAGGTGGACGGCATCGAGCGGATCCGGTTCACGACGAGCCACCCGCGGGACATGAGCCTGAAGCTGATCCGGACGGTCGCGGAGCTGCCGAAGGTCTGCGAGCACATCCACCTGCCCGTGCAGTCCGGGGACGACCGCGTGCTCACGCGCATGCACCGGGCCTACACGGCCGCCCAGTACCGTGCGACCGTCGACGCGATCAGGGAAGCGATGCCCGAATCGAGCGTGACCACCGATATCATCGTCGGGTTTCCGGGCGAGACCGACGAGGAGTTCGAGGGCACGATCCGGCTGGTCAACGACATCCGCTTCGATGTGGTGAACACGGCGATCTACTCTCCGCGCGAAGGCACCCCGGCCGCCGGCTACGCCGATCAGGTCGCCGACGAGGCCACGCGCCGCCGCCTGCACGCGCTCAACCACCTCGCGGCGCGCATCGCCGCCGAGGTCAACCAGCGGCTCGTGGGGACCCCTCAGGACGTGCTCGTCGAGGGTCCCGGCACCCGCGGCGGGGTCGTCGGCCGCACCCGCACCAACAAGGTCGTCACGATGGACGCAGACCAGCGGCTCACGGGCCGGACCGTCCCCGCCGAGATCACCTCCGCGGGGTCCTGGGTCCTCCGCGGCCGCCTGGCAGCAGGCGTGTCACCGGCCGGCGCTCACCCTCTCCGATAGAACCACCGCTCGATCTCTGTCGCGCGCACCCGGACCATCGTCGGGCGCCCGTGAAAGCAGGAAAACGGGTCCGCCGCCCGTGAGAGCGCGTCGAGCAGGCCGGCCATCATCGTCGGGTCGAGGGCGTCGCCGGCCCGCACCGCGGTGTGACAGGCGGTGGCGATCGTCAGCCGCTCTTCGAGCGACCGCCCGGCATGGCGGCCGCGATCGTCCTGGAGGTCCCGCAGGCACGCCCGGAATACCTCGCCGGGCGCGCGGTCGCCGGCGATCGCCGGGACGGCCATGAGGCGGACGGTTTTGGGTCCAAACAACTCCACGTCGAACCCGAGCGACCGCAGCGGAGCCTCCAGGTCGGTCAGCACGGCCGCTTCCTGAGGCGCGAGGTCAAGGACGATCGGGGTCACCAGCCCCTGCGCCTGCACGCCCTCGCGCGCGCGGCGGGCGATGAGTTGCTCGAAGAGGACGCGCTCGTGCGCGGCGTGCTGATCGATCAATACCAGATCCTTCCCGGACTGGCCGACGATGTAGGTCAACGCTAACTGCCCGATCACCCGGATCGGCGGCCACGGGAGATCCGAGGAGGGACCGTCGGTGATTTCCAGGGCGTCGCCGGTGAGGGGGGCGTGGCGAGGCGTGCCGAGGTCTCCCGTGCCTCCGGCCGGCGCCGTCGCATCCTCCCGGCCGCCCGCGCCCGCGGCGCGAGGTGCTGCGTCCTGGGGCTGGGCCGGGATGACGTGGAGCAGCGGGACGCGCTGCAGCGTCCGCCGGACTTCTCGCTCGACGTCTTCAAACAACTGCCGCTCCCGCACGAACCGGACCTCGGCTTTTCGGGGATGGACGTTGGCATCGACGTCCTCCGGCGCAAGGCGCACGGACAGCACGGCGGCCGGATGGCGGTCCTCGGGAATCAGGGTGTGGTACGCCTGCGTGAGCGCGCGGGCCAGCAGGGGGCTCCGGACCGGTCGGTTGTTGACGAGGAACCACTGGTGCGTTCTCCGGCGCTGGGCCATCTGCGGGGTGCCGAGGACTCCGCCGAGCGTCCCCGTGGCTGCGATAGCCGAGAACTCCAGAGCGTGCGCCGCCACCTCCGGGCCGAGGACCCGGCGCGCCCGCCCGACAAAGCTCTCGGGCGGAAACCACAGGACCTCCTGGCCCTCGTCGGTCAGCCGGAACGCGACCTCGGGCGCGGCCAGGGCCAGCGCCACGACCGTTTCAATGATCACCGCGCCCTCCCGGGCCGGCGATTTGAGAAATCGCCGCCGCGCGGGCGTGTTGAAGAAGAGGTCCTCGACGCTCACGGTGGTGCCCGGGGGGCCGCTCGCGGGCCCGACGCCGTGCTGCGCGCCGCCCGCGATGACAATCTTGACGGCGTCCGCCCCCTGGATGCGCGTGACCATCTGGACGCGGGCGACCGCGGCGATGCTGGGCAGGGCCTCCCCACGGAAGCCGTAGGTGTGGACGTGCCGCAGGTCCTCGGCCGTGCGAATCTTGCTCGTGGCAAAGCGCTGGAACGCCAGCGACACCTCCGACCCGGGGATGCCCACCCCGTCGTCGCTGATCCGGATGAGCCGCTGGCCGGCGCCGCCGATCTCGATGACGATCCGCCGGGCGCCGGCGTCGAGGCTGTTCTCGACCAGTTCCTTCACGACCGATGCCGGACGGTCCACCACCTCTCCCGCCGCGATCCGCTCGGCGGCGCTCTGGGGGAGGACCTGAATGCCGGGGCCCGCGCTCACGTCCGCCGTGGGGTCCCCTGTGATGGGAAGGGGATCACTGTGCTGGCCGGTCGCTCGCCCCCGGGTCCCCGCCGGCCGGACGCGTGCTGAGCGGCCCCGGGCGTCCCCGCGTCGAGCAGGGTCCGGAGGTTGGACAAGAAGTTCAGGGCCTCGATCGGCGTCATCCGGGAGAGGTCGGCCTCCCGGAGGGCTTCCTCGACGGGGGACGGCAGCGGCAGCGGAAGCTGCTGGCTGCGCGACGGGCCGCGCCTGAGGCGGGGCGAGCGCTGGGACGCGGAGGCTTCCTCGAGGCCGGCCAGGACCTCGCGCGCCCGCCGGATCACGGGGTCGGGCACGCCCGCGAGGCGCGCCACGTGGATTCCGTAGGATGACGCCGCCGCCCCCGCGGCGACACGGTGGAGGAAGACGATGTCCTGGCCGTCCTCCTTGACGAGCACCTGGGCGTTGGCCACGCGCGACAGCTGTGAGGCGAGCTCGGTCAGCTCGTGGTAGTGCGTGGCGAAGAGGGTCCGCGCCCCCACCCGGTCGTGAAGATCTTCGACCACCGCCCACGCCAGGCTCATGCCGTCGTAGGTGCTGGTCCCGCGCCCGACCTCGTCGAGGATGACCAGGCTCCGGGCCGTGGCCTGGGTGAGGATGCGCGCCACCTCGATCATCTCGTTGAGGAACGTGCTTCGGCCCGCGGCGAGATCATCGCCCGCCCCCACCCGGGTGAAGATCCGGTCGACCGTGCCGATCTCGGCCTCCCGCGCCGGCACGAAGCTGCCCATCTGCGCCATGACGACCATGAGGGCCGCCTGCCGGATGTACGTGCTCTTCCCGCCAAAGTTCGGGCCGGTGACGATCAGGATGTCGGGGCCGCCCGGATCGAGCGACAGGTCGTTGGGGACGAACCGGTCGACCCCGATCGCCTGCTCGACGACCGGGTGGCGGCCTCCGATGATGCGAAAGACCCGTGCGTCCACCAGGTGGGGCCGGACGTAGCGGTGGCGGACGGCGGCTTCGGCGAGCGCGGCGTAGACATCGACCTCGGCCACGGCCCTGGCCGCCGCCTGGAGTGGGGCGATCTCCGCGCGAACGGCGTCCCGCAGCCCGCAGAACACCTCGTACTCCCGCGCGGCGATCCGCTCCTGGGCCGTAAGGATCATCGCCTCGCGGTCCTTCATCTCCGCCGTGATGTAGCGTTCGGCGCCGACGAGCGTGCCTTTGCGGACGTACTCTCGCGGCACCAGGTGTTCGTTGGCTTTGCTCACCTCGATGTAGTAGCCCATCACCTGGTTATAGCCGACCTTGAGGCTGCGAATGCCGGTCCGGGCCCGTTCCGCGGCTTCAAGCCCGGCCATCCACTCGCGGGCCGCCTGGCTGCCGGCGCGGAGGCGGTCGGCCTCGGGGTCGAAGCCGGGTCGGATCAGGCCGCCTTCCTTGGGCGAGAGGGGAGGGGAGTCGACGAGGCCGCGGCGGAGGATCTCGACGAGATCCGGGGGGACGGCGAACGGGGATGCGCGCGCGGGGCTCTCCTCGGCCGCGGGCCGCGCACGGCGCGAATCCGGAAGGCTCGTCACGAGGGGAGCGATGGCGGGCAGCGCCTCGAGCGCGCTGCGCAGCGCCGCGAGGTCGCGGGGCGTGCCCGCCTCGTGCGCCAGCCGGCCGGCGAGGCGCTCGATGTCCCCGATCGTCCGCAGGTGAGTCCTGAGCGCCTCGCGGACGGGCGCGTGGACGACGAACCCCTCGACCGCGTCCAGGCGAATCCGGATCTCTTCGGGATCGAGGAGTGGCTGGCGCAGCCAGCGGCGAAGCAGGCGGCCGCCCATCGGTGTTTCTGTGAGGTCGAGGACGCCGAGGAGCGTGTGCTGGGCGGCGCCCTCGCGCGGGGGCGCCCAGAGGCCCAGCGCCCTTTGGGTCGGATCGTCGAGGA
>Ga0307479_10002003_pt1 | contig 18603 bp, 13 predicted proteins | sample atmos_gasesECM4C_FD_203743 | JGI IMG/M metagenome (GOLD analysis project Ga0307479, IMG submission 203743) | Hardwood forest soil microbial communities from Morgan-Monroe State Forest, Indiana, United States - atmos_gasesECM4C_515 | ecosystem: Environmental > Terrestrial > Soil > Temperate... | reverse complement strand
ACGGGTATGCCTACAATAACTTCTTCCTATCGCTTGCAAGCGACGCAGGCAATACACCGGACTGGTCGGTATCCTTTACGATCACCGGATTCCCCACACCAGACGAGTAGCTCAATCCACGCCTCACTGCCGGAAGCCGCTGGTCGGAAACTTGTGAAGAGTAATCGAAAGCCTAACTAAGTCCCGATAAACGCGTGCCGGCTCAGATGGTCGACGCAACACTTGCTTGGAGTTTACTCGCCGGGGTTTGGGTGCGGGTGCCTGCGGCACGCCATTGCGCTCGTGCGCCGCTGGCGCAATGAACCCGGAGTGTACATTGTCAGCGGTTGAGCTGATTATGGCGTGGCGTGCGCCATCTGGATCGGCGAATACATTGGCCGACGGCGGGGTTTGGGGCGTGACGTTTGGCGGCTCCTGACCGAAGGTGATGGTGTGGCCGGTAACATCGATCTACGCTTCATACTGCACCTCTTCATTAACTGGACCACTTCCGGCTATGGTGATTTCTTGACCTTGGGTGACCTGCCATCACTTACAACCTCGATCCAAACGGTGTTTGTATTTACCGAGCCTCGCCAAGCCTTGTAGGGGAGATTGTCGATTAGTTCTTTATTGTTGGGGATTGGGGCCGCATCCAGACAAACAACCTCCGCTGACAGGTCACCTGCTGATTCGTAACTACCACGCAGCAGCCACCTGCCCGGCCTGTTGAGCTGTGGAAATTCGTCGGAATGCATGGAGATAACCGTTCCATAGAAACTGCCAGCAGGCAGAGAGGTCCAGCCCATGACCAATCTTCGCGCAAAACCATCTCCGGCATGCCAAAGGCAGTCTGAGGCACAGCCATATCCTTCCTGTGGCTTGATGGGGGGACCTAATTCGAGGCGCAACGACAGAGGCGAAGATGGGCCGCAAAATTCATGAATGGCTTTTGGTATGAAAAACGGTTCACCACTAGTATTCCAAATCTCGACTCGAACCTCCAAGTCCTCGCCGACTTTAATCGCCTTCTTCTTTGGGATTAGCCTGACCTCGATTTGCTTATTCTTGGTGTCCTGCGTTTGCGACTTTCCTAGCGCGAACGGTTGGGATACCCAGAGTGTTAGAAGTGAAGCCATAACAGTGGCTGGCAGCAGCGAGCGACGTGCTTTCAACGGGCACCCGCTTACATTTGACACTAGTAGTCTGCTCATGCTCACCTCCTCAGTGAATGAACGGCGCTGTAGACGGATGGTGGCCACGCGACCCCTTGCGAGCATGCTTCTTGGGTGGATTGGGTCCGGGATCTTCAAAGAGAAATTGGTTTCGATCGTTAATTGCGTGCGCACGGATTCGATTCTTTCGTCGCCAATCCGAAATTGTGTTTGTTGAGACTCCGCACCGCCGTGCAATCTCAAACATCGTGAGCATCCCTCGTTCACGAAGCCGATCGAAGCGGCTCTTGAGTCAGTAAGCCTTTCGAACATAGCCGACGGCTGGTGATCTCAACGGCAAACCGTCGCCTGTCTTAAACCCTTTCTCGTTGAGAATTCGCGCTACATCTGCATAGTTGTAGTCGTCCAGTAGGTGGTCCATTTCGGCTACCATAGCCGGATTTTGAATGTGGCTCTCGCAGTAGCTCAGCGGCCGAGGCAATATCAACGTTTTCGACATGCCGCCGCGGAAGCGAACATCCAGCTGGACCTGCTCACCTTTTCGAATGGTGACGTCTTCGATGAGGAGACGAACCATTCGTTTGCGTTCTCGGTCGGCAGTGCTGGGATCGTTCCATAGTTTCGGGAAGTTCGTGGCTAGGGTCAGCACCTGCTCTCGCTGCACGGTGCTAATCCTGAGCTGATCGGCCTGGCACTGGCGCTCATAATTCTGCTCAGCTTCGGACAGGGCATGCAGCTTCGAGTTCCATTCTGCCTCCAACGAGGCAGCTACGAGTCGATTATCGGGATCGACACGGAGAAAACGGCGGCGGGCAAGTTCAGATTCATAGCGAGCCCGATCCACCTGAAGCCGGCGAAGTCGATCGGCTTCGTCCCAGCGGGACTCGAGCTCCTGCTGAACGTTGAGAGCAACTTCGAGCGCCAAAGCGTTTCTCAAAGAAAACCTATGCGAAATAGAGACTCGTTCGGTCCAGAAGCCAGCCCATTCGGGCCGACAAGCCAGCGGCCCACGAGGATGTAGCTGTTTTCTCCATCGAAGGCATTCATTTTTTTCTTGACAAAGGCAACTCATCCCATATTATGGCACGCGTGCCACAATCCAAGACAACCGATTCTCCGTACAAAGTGCAGGTTCTTGACCGCGCTTTGGCGGCCTTGGCGATATTGGCTAACAGCTCGAGCGATTGCAGCCTCGCGGAGCTGTGCCCTGCCCTGAAGCTCCATAAGAGCACCGTGCACCGGCTGATGATGGTGCTGGAGCAGCACCGGCTGGTGGTGAAGAACCCGGAAACGGGGCGATATCGCTTAGGGCTGAGGCTCTACGAATTGGGTTCGCGAGCTATCGATGGGCTCGATCTTCGTGGGCGCGCACGGCCCTATCTCGATCGGTTGCAAGCCGAATTTGGCGAGACGGTATTCCTCTGCATTCTGGACGAGGGGCAGGTTTTTTACGTGGAAAAGGTCGAGTCTCGACAGAGTGTGCGCACGGCATGCACTGTGGGGAGCCGCGCGCCGGCATATTGCACGGCTGTTGGCAAGGCAATGCTTGCCGAACTTCCTGACGCGGAAGTGGCCAAGGTTGTCCGGCATTGGGGTTTAAGGCCTGTAACGGCCAATACAATCACCACGGCTAGCGCGCTGAAGGCGGAGTTAAAGGCGGTGCGGGTGCGGGGCTACGCTATTGATGATGAAGAAAAGGAGGAAGGGCTGCGTTGCGTCAGCGCAGCAGTACGTGGCCACTCGGGGAAACTGTTTGCGGCCATGAGTGTTTCCGGGCCCGCGTTCCGCATGACCAGAGAACGAATTCCGGGAGTCGGGCTGTCAGTGATGCGAGCCGCGAACGAGCTGTCCGCCGAACTGGGGTATCAAGGGGCGCCGTTCGAAGTTGTGCGCAGGGCGGTGGGGTAGTGTGCGGTGTGAACTGCGCCCGGTGAAAGCCGGGCTTTTTTCAGGGGCCGTGTGCAGGTGAGATGCTGTCTCGCAATGCAGTACGCTTTGGGCTTGAGTCAGAGGATCTTTCTCTCTGGCAGGCGATAAACGGGGTGGAAGCAGATCTCCATTTCTCGAAGGGGGTGTTCTTGTGAGAACGAAACTGTTCAAATCAAATCACGCTGTACGACGGAGTGGCGTTCCTAGGTTCGTTTTAGCGGCGGCGGTATTCGCGCTAGCGACCGTACTAACAATTTGCGCTATGGACGCGGCAGCCCAGAGCATCTTCGGGCGCATCTCTGGAACCGTCACAGATGCGCAAGGAGGCGTGGTCGCTGGCGCGAAGATCACCATTGTAAATGAAGAGACGAAAATCGAAAGGCAGGCGACGACGGATTCGAATGGGTACTATGTGGCCACCGATCTGCCCGTGGGCGTGTACAGCGTGATTGCCCAGCAGTCCGGCTTCAAAATCGTCAAGAAAACGGGAAACGACTTGGTGGCCGGTGCTCGTATGACCGTGGACTTGAACCTGGTGGTCGGCGAGGTCTCACAACAGGTCGAAGTGGCAGCCGCAGCTGAGACCATCAACACCACGTCCGGCGAACTGGCGCGAGTCATCGATTCGAACCAGGTGCAAACCGTGGCGTTGAACGCGCGGAACTACATGCAGGTGCTTTCTCTCACTCCCGGCACGGCCCTCACCGTGGATGACCAACTTAGCTTGACCACCAGCCTGGCCATCAACAATCAGTCGGTCAATGGCAATCGTCCCGATTCGAACGCTCTCTCCGTTGACGGCGGCTTCAACATGGATTCGGGCTCGAACGCCAGCCAAGTCAACAACGTCGGCATCGATTTCATTCGTGAAGTCGCCATTAAGTCCTCAAACTTCTCTTCGGAATATGGACGAAACTCTGGCGCCTCGATTAATGTGGTGACACGCAGCGGAGGCGATTCTTATCACGGGACAGTTTTTGAATTCATTCGCAACGACAAACTCGATGCGAAAAACCCTGCGCCCGGCGCTCTGAAAACGCCCTTGCGGTTCAACGACTTCGGCTGGGATTTTGGCGGCCCGATCCTCCGCGGCAAACTGTTCTTCTTTGCCGGCGAGGAATGGAAGAGGATACGCCTTACGGCAACCCCTCAGACACGAACTGTTCCCACAGCGGCGGAACTGACAGGCGACTTTAGCGCGCTACTCGCATTACCGACTCCGATACAGCTCCACGAGCCCGGCAAACCAGGCACCCCGATTCCCGGCAACCGCCTCGATCTCGATCCCAACACGCCGCTTACAACCGACGGCAAAGCGATTGCCAAGATCTATAGCACAATGACGGCCCTGGCGAGCGGGCTCTCCCCAGTTCCCACAGGTTCCACGAATCCGATTGCTCTCAACGCGACTTTCCAGCCCAACAACCCGTTCAACTGGAGGCAGGACCTTGTTCGTCTGGATTATCGCCTCAACGACAAGCACAGTCTGTACGGGCGGTATTTGCACGATAACTTTGACCTAGTGGATGGCTTTGGGACTTTCGTGGACGCGGGTGTTTTGCCAACCACGCCAACTCATCGGCTTCGCCCGGGATATGGCATTCAAATCGGGGAAACGTGGCTCATTACACCACAAATCGTGAACCAGGCGAAGATTAACGCTTCCTGGAACGGCCAGCGCATACCTCCAACGGGTGTCAACTGGCAACGGGCTACCTATGGCTTTGCTTTTCCGCAACTGTTTCCAGGGGGACGATTTCCCGATGGGATTCCGGACCTCAGCATCAACGCCGGACCGAGCCCCATGCCCGCCATCTCCGGTACGCAAGGTCCCGACTTCTCGCTGCTATCGCCTACGGTAGATATCGCTCCAGCGGACGACATCACCTGGCAGAAAGGCTCACATACGTTCAAGGCGGGAGTCCTGGTGGTTCGCAACCGCAAGGACCAGAACGGCCGGTCCAGATACAACGGCCAAGTCACTTTTAGCAACAGCGCGACGAACACAAACACGACAAATACGGCCTTCGCGGACGCCCTGCTTGGAAATTTTCAATCGTACACGGAGGCATCGGATGACCCGATTGGACACTTCCGGTTCACGGACATTGAAGCCTATGTTTACGATTCCTGGAAAGCTACGCGGCGGCTTAGCCTTGAGTTTGGCCTAAGGTGGCAGAACGATGGGCCGACCTATACACAGGCGAACAATATCGTGAGCTTTGACCCCACCAAGTTCGATCCAGCACAGGCCGTTACGCTTAACTCAGGCGGCACCGCGATTGACACCACGAAAGGGGGCAATCGCCTCAATGGCTTGGTGCGCGCAGGCAACGGTGTACCGGCAGACCAGCTTATTCGTGTGCCGAATGGGAATAGTCCCGCCGTCCTGGCGGTGCCGGCAGGTGCGCCTCGTGGCTTCTACAATGCAGAGAACCTCTTCGGGCCGCGCTTCGGTTTTTCCTATTCACCGTTCAGCGACGACCGTACGGCAATCCGCGGCGGAATCGGTCTTTTCTACGATAAGCCTGAGGGCAATATCATTTTCTCTCAGCTCAACATTCCGCCGTTTATCCAATCCTCTACATTCCAGAACGGCAATCTATCCAACCCTTCCGGTGGCGCCGCCGGGGCTGCGTCTCTCCTGGGGGTCAGCGCTATTGATCCTAATTTGACGCTTGCGCGAACCACCAACTACAGTCTCGGCGTGCAGCGCGAGATGCCATGGGGCGTTCTCATGGAGGTGTCCTACGTAGGCAACGAGCAGCGGCATATCCTGCGCCAGCCGGACATCAACCTGCCGACGTTCGCGCAGCTTCAGGCCAATGCGGCGCTTCCCTCGCCACTGCCACTCAATCGACTGCGTCCTTACCAGGGGTATTTGTCAATTCGGACGTATTTAAGCGACAGTACGGCCAACTACAACGCGTTGCAGGTTTACGCCACGAAGCGGAAAGGCGACTTTCAGACAACGGTCAGTTATACGTGGTCGAAAACATTGGCTGATTCCAGCTCGCTGACCGCAAACCCGGATAATTGGCGCGATCGAAGGTACAACTACGGCGTGGCGGATTTTGACCGCAGGCACATCTTCGCCACAACTTACTTCTACGACTCTCCGCTGTTCCGGCACCGGGGCGGATTCGTCGGCGCCACGCTTGGCGGCTGGGAATTGAGCGGCATAACGCGCGTTCAGTCTGGACCACCCATAACGATTCTCGCCAATGCCCCGCTGGCCAACACGACCGTGAATGGGCGGCGCGCGGATAGGGTTGCGGGAGTATCGCTCGCCCCGACCACTCCTGGTCAATTCTTTAATCCAGCTGCTTTTAAGAACCCATCTCCAACAAGTCCTGGAACAGACAGCGTGGGTGGCTTCACCGGCCCCTACGTTTTCGTGACGGACCTGTCATTCCGCAAATACTTCAAATTGCCCAGAGAAAGCATGGGCCTGATGTTCGAGTCGGACTTCTTCAATATTTTCAACCGCGCGAACTATTCGCTGGGCAACCTGGGCAACGCGACCTTGACGGTTGGCTCCAGCAACTTCGGAGGCTTTGGGAGCGCCAGCAACCCGCGCAACGTGCAGTTTGGATTGAAGTTTAACTTCTAAGCGGAGTGGTCCGGAACGGAAACCACATTTCCGTTCCGGACGCTCACCCTTCGTGGCGGCCACACCGTGGCTGTTTCAGCCGTGATTCTGTCCGCCGTTTGGATCTTGGTCTATGGGCATGAATCGCATTGGCACAGGTTGAGGCACAGGTCACGAAAGGCCGCCGAAAGAAACGCTGCAAAGGAGGACTTCGTGAGTACGCAAACACAAGTGGCATTCGAAAAAATGATCTTTCGAAAGACGAACGCGCGGATGGGCCGTCACGTTGCTGTGACGCCACAGAACAGCACGATGCGCCACCTGGCCTACGGCCGCATCATTCTGAATTCGTCCAAACCTTCCATATCGTTTCCAAATGGGAATCGTGAAACTGCACTGATTTGTCTTTCAGGGAAGGCTGCTGTGAAGGTGGCCGGCAAGGAATTTGAACTCGGGAAATTCGATTCGATGTATGTTCCACGCGATTCATCGATTGAAGTGTCAACGAGCGATTCCCTGGACCTCGCTGAGTTCTCCGCGGAAGTCAACGGGAAATACCCGTTGAAAGTCGTGCGGTATGCTGACGTCGAGAATGATTCCGGCCTCAAGTTCGTAACGGGCGGACCCGGTTCATCGCGCCAATTGAACATGCTGATCGCAAAGAATGTCGAAGCGGGACGGCTGGTGGCGGGGTTTACGCACTCCGATCCGGGCAATTGGACAAGTTGGCCGCCGCACGAGCACGCGAAGATGCTGGAAGAAATGTACGTGTATTTTGACATGGCGGAGCCCGCATACGGAATTCAGCTGGTTTATAACGACACGGAGTATCCGGAATTGGTCACCGTAGTGCGCGACGGCGACGCCGTGTTGATGCCGAGCGGATACCACCCGAACGTTTCTGTGCCAGGCCACCGAATCGCATTCCTCTGGGCGATGGCGGCGCATCGCGAGGTCGAGGATCGGCAGTTTGGTGTTGTGAATATTCAGCCGGGTTTTCAACAAGGTGGGTCCGGGTTGGAAACAGGCCGCAAGTAAAGCAAACTTCATCGTCTCACGCCTCACGCAAGAGTGAATCAATGAGCCTCGACGCGTTCCAATTGAACGGCAAGAATGCTCTCGTGACAGGCTCGCACCGAGGACTTGGCGCCGCGATCGCTGTGGCTCTGGCAAGGGCCGGCGCCAACGTGGGCTGCCACGGGCGGGATCCGAAACCGGGTCCTGCTTGCGACGAAATTCGTGCAGCGGGCCACAAGACTTTCTATTTTTCGGGAGATTTGGCGGATTCGAAGGTTCCCGCCGGCCTCATCGAAAAAACAATCGCTGAGTTTGGCTCCATCGACATTCTGGTGAACAATGCGGGAGTAATTCGAAGGGCGCCTGCCTCGGAATATCCCGCGGAATTCTGGAATGAACTGATCGCCGTGAACCTCACGGCAGTGTTCCACTTGTCCCAGCTCGCTGCGCGGCACATGCTCGAGAGAGGAACGGGAGGTAAGATTTTGAATATCGCTTCCCTACTCTCATTTCAAGGCGGAATCCTGGTCCCGGCTTATGCAGCGGCGAAGGGTGGCGTCGCACAATTAACGAAAGCCCTTGCAAACGAATGGGCTAGCAAGGGGATCAACGTCAACGCGATTGCGCCGGGATATATGTCCACGGACAACACGACGACGCTGCGCAGCGATCCAGCTCGGAGCCGCCAAATTCTGGAAAGGATTCCGGCGGCAAGATGGGGTGAGCCTCAAGACATCGCGGGCGCCGCAATATTCCTATGTTCATCCGCCAGCGACTATGTCCACGGACATGTTCTTGCCGTGGACGGAGGCTGGCTGGCACGTTGAGGACCGCATTCGCGGACTTCACGCAAAGAGAGGCGTCGCTCGGTTTTGAGCAAGCTAAGGAAATTGGAGAATGCAAATGGACGCACCAACAAAAACTTTTCCCGACTTCGTGGTGGTCGCTCATGAAGACGGTAAGGAATCAGCGCCGGAAAACGGGTTGAGGCGCCGCGTGCTCGCCTATAACGACAAATTGTTTCTTGCGGAGCATGAGATGGTGAAAGGCTGGATGGGGACGATGCACAGCCACCCGCACGAGCAAATCGTGTATGTCGTTCACGGGCACCTCAAGATTACGTGCCAGGGGAGGACGGTCGATATTCGAACGGGTGACACCTTTGTTGTGCGCGGCGGCGTAGAACACGGCGCGTCCGCAATCGAAGACTCCCGCGTAATCGACGTGTTCACGCCGTGCAGGGAAGACTACATCCGTTGAAGTGTTTTTGTTGGGTGGTCTGCTTAATGTATTGCTACCGGAGAACGGGTGAACTCATTTACAAGCAGTTGATCGGCCAGGCGATGCGACGAAAAACATTCCATACAATAAAGATGTTCGGGTTGCTTCTCGCCGGTCTTCTCTGTACGAGCTGCGATTCGTTCGCACAAATGCAAGTCGGAGAGCCGCAAATTCAGACTGCGGAACTCGATCAGCAAATCCGAGCTTTTCTCCAGCGAGAGGTGACGGCTCATATTTCCGACATTAAGGCTCTTGACCCGCCGCCGGACCGCGTCGTTGGCGCGCTGACGACTGGAGAGTTTTCCTGGGGGACGTTCATGCGAACTCTGGGCGCCTATTCGCAGTTTGCGGGAACGAAGACGATTGCGGGCCGCGACGTCCCGCAAATGATTGAAAAAATGGCTCAGATCGAATTGGGCCATGGAGGAAAAACCTGGGCACAGCTTTATGCAGCGATGGCTCTTGAAAGTTTCGGGACAGACCTGAAGCACAATGCCCTGTGGCAGGGGTTGTCTTCCGAAGGGAGAGAAGCCTATCTCGCCTTGCTTGACCCCGGCCGATTTTATGATGCAAAGAACCACAGGTTAATCCATCTCCCTGAAAATTATTTTGGTGTTGCGGCACGGATTGCGGCGATTGACTACGAGCTTGGCCTCAACAAGGATCGCACCTCACTAGACGACTTGCTGAATCGGGCGGCGTCACAATTCACTGGCGGAGCGCTCTTTGCTGACGATGCGCAGCCAACCGGCCGTTACGACCGATATTCCAATGAGTACGCCAGAGCCCTATATGAAGCTGCGGAACTCGCGGGGCGTACGGACCTCACGAGGGCCCTCGCGCCATCACTTAAGGAGCAGATGAAACTGTGGTGGGACTTGCTGTCGCCGGACGGCTACGGTTACTCCTGGGGACGCAGCCTCGGTGCGATCAGCTATATGGATACGATGGAAATTGCCGCGTTCGTTGGCAAGCATCCGGAGTTTCGCCCAGCACCCCTTTCGCAAATTGCTTCGGCGTATTACGCCGCGTGGCGCTGGCTGCGCAATGATTTCAAGGACGAAACTCATCTCCTCTCGGTCTTCGCGTTTGGCCGGGGAGACTACGGTTACATCACCAGAGAGCGCGAGTGGCAACAAACCACCACATTTCTTGCAAAGGTCATAGGGGCCCATAAAGAATTTATGGATGTGCTTGCGAAGCAGAATGTCGCAAGCTTTCCTTCGCGGCCGAGTCTCGGCGATGTCGCGCGCTTCGTCTATTTCCGCAACGATTCCGAACGAAAGTTCGGTGTGTGGGTAGTTCGCCAGGGAAGCATGCAGTTTGCCCTGCCCTTCGTGACGGGTCCGCGCGCAGCGACTTCTGATTATGAGCCTGCACCTCACGGGTTTCCTGGCTTCGCCGTACCCGTGGAAAAAATCTATCCCTGCCTCGTGCCGTTTCTTGAGCTCGAAGATGGAACGACGATCGCTGCTGCGGACGGCGCCGACGAGATTCATCCGTCCTCGGATGGGAAGAGTGTCTCGGCTATATGGAAGCAATGGGTTGTTGTCGGAGCAGGAGGAGGCGAAACCGTTGACCCAGGCCTCGCGACGGAAGTCACGTGGACGCTCACCAAGAACGGTCTTCGTCGATCGGAAGTCATCACACCATCGAAGGCCGTGTCGCTCCGACGTTTGTGGATGGCCGTGCCGACACACTCGCAGCGCATCAGGACTTCCGTTGTAAAAAATGTGCGCAGCGATCAGCTTATGTCAAAGGAAGGCACACTGGAGGTTCGCGTCCTTCGCTCCGATTGGCCGGTTCAAATTTCTGCTTTTGCAACTGGCGACGATCCATTGGGCCGCGGGGATCGCGAACCGATTCCCTTACATCTGATCCTGGGGACGACTAAGAACGTGTTCTTCGCACCGGGCACTCCGCAAAGTTGGGACATGGAGCTCTCGGTTCTCGGGGATACGAATTTCTAGCGTTTTAGTCAATCGTACAGCCTGCGTAACGACGACCGCTATTCTGATTTCGGAGGAAATGCACAAAATACATTGGCTGGAATGGCGCGCCCAAGGGGACGATTTTAGAACTTTTTCTTGGCGATTTCGTGGCAGCCTTGCCACAGATCGTGTTTCCCGCTGAGTTGAACCTATAACTTGATCGCGAGCCCCCAAGGCACTTGTCCGTGTTCTCAAGCACATTCTTTTTTAGCAGAGCGTTAATCTTATCGCGCTCTTTCAATACTTTCGTCGAGATCGTGTTGACCAATTACATTGCGCAGACTTGTCAATGCTACCTGTGGCACAGCCGATCGGAAGCTCTCGACCGTGAGAACGGCCTTCTTGGGGTCGCTGAACCGAAACCAGAGCACCTCGTTTACCTTTACAGTCACGCTATCTCGGGTGATTGTCTCTTGCTGTTCAATGGGATTTGTGACGACGCGCAGATCGATACGGGTTTCGTTTTCAATCCCGAGTGGAATCAACCAGAACAGCCCTGGTCCGCGCAAATTGTTGTAGCGGTCCAACCGAAATACGACCGCACGTTGGTATTCCCGTGCAATCCGCAGTCCTGACACGAAAATCGCGAACAGGATAAGAAACAAAATCACACTCAAGGGAATGCCCATACCCTGAGCATGTTATGACTTGTTTGGTTATCGGCCACTCGCCGGTTTGTTGAGACTAATCTGGCAACACAGCGATTTCGGCAACCAAAATCGTCGATGGAAGCCCGGTGATCAGTGATAAACGCGCAAAGCGGACAAGTGAAGTTTTACTTCACATCTCCGGTAACCCGACTTACCAGGACTTGCGCCTAACTCTCCAGAGTGGCATCAGAACCAACGACGAGAAATCGCTCCAGCAGGCTATATAGGCGATTTACTCAGCATTCGATTCGACAATCACGTTTTCAGCGTTGCCAGGCGGCCAGTTTCAACTACAGCGTCCTGAGGTCTGGCTAGGAGAGCCGCTACAAGCCCACACGCGGCCGCAAAGGACAACCACAATCCAGGAATGGCGCGGTTCCCTGTCAGGTGGATCAGGTAGGTGCTGATTGCCGGTGTAAAGCCGCCAAAGATGGCAGTGGCAAGACTATAGGCGAGCGAGAAACCAGAAGTTCGAACGTCTATTGGCATGATCTCCGTCAAGAACACAACCATGGCGCCATTGTAGCTGCCGTAGAGAAAAGACAGCCAGAGTTCGACGGCCAAGAGTCTGGAGAAGGAAGGCTCCCCAACCAGCCATAGCATCGCCGGATAGGCCGTAACAAGCATCAGGATCGTGAACACCATCAGTAGTGGCCGCCGCCCGACCCTGTCAGAAAGTGCTCCCATTACCGGGAGCCAGAAAAGATTGGAGGCCCCTACGCAAAGCGTGACGATCAAACTGTCCTTGCTCGCCAGATGAAGAACGGAGTCACCGAAAGTGGGCGTATAGGCAGTGATCATATAGAAAGAAACCGTAGTCATCGTCACCATCATCATTCCGATGACCACAATCCAAGAGTTGGCCGTGAGCGAGCGAAGGATTTCAGGGGCGCTTGGCCTGTGCTTGCGGGCGACGAACTCATCCGTTTCCTGGAGGGAACGCCTCAGCCTGAAAAGAAACGGAATAATCACGCAGCCGAGAAGTAGAGGAACGCGCCATCCCCATGCAGTCATTTTCTCCGGTGGGAGTTTGGCATTCAGCGTGACTCCAACCAGCGCTGCGAACATGACCGCGACCTGCTGGCTCCCCGATTGCCAGCTGACATAGAAACCCTTGTGGCCCGGTGTCGCAATCTCAGATAGGTAGACAGAAACACCACCCAGTTCCATGCCAGCGGAAAAACCTTGAAGCAGCCGGCCGGTCAGCACAAACAAGGGGGCCAACAACCCGATTGTGGCGTATCCAGGCATGCACGCGATGGAAAAGATTCCCATGGACATCAGCCCCAGAGTTAGAAGTAGGCCGGCACGGCGTCCGCGGCGATCGGTGTAGGCGCCGAGCACGATGGCCCCAATGGGCCGCATCAGAAAGCCCGCTCCAAACGTCATCAACGACAACATCAACGAGACAAATGGGTTGCCGCTCGGGAAGAAGGCTTTGCCGATTGCCGCAGCGTAATACCCAAAGACCATGAAGTCGTACATCTCCAGAAAATTCCCGCTGGAGACGCGCACGACCGACCAGACTTTTGCTTTTCGATCTGCGGAGAAGTTCATGGGATTCTTGGGTTCACTATTGCGACCGTCGCCAGCGCTGCATAGTTATTTTGATCAGGCACCTGGGCACCGCGCCCTTCGAGCTACTCGGCCGGTTCAAAGAGCTTGGCCAGCGTTGGTGTCTTCTCTTTCATCTCATCGCGAACCTGCTCCGCCTTTTTCTGAAACTCCGCTTCTTTGCCCTTCTCGTAGTTGAAAACGATGCCTACGGCCCCGATTGTCTTACCGGACTGGTCTTGCAAAACCAGTTCCACCTCGAAATGGTCGCCCTTCTTGTTGACCTCAAGATTCGGTTTGCCAGTCTCGATCACCCGCAAATCATCCTCATCCGCTTTCTTCCCGATGCGTCCAATGTTGGACGCGATGATAACGTTCTCGGTCTTGCCCGGAGGCGTGACGTGCATGGCCATGATCACAACCTCTTTATGTTTGGCCAGCGTCTCATCCAGAAGTTTCTGCGCATAAATTTTCTTGCCTTCCTGTGCCCATGCAAATTGAGCAGAGGCAAAAAGGATGGCGAGAGTTACCAGGTAAAGGGTTTTCTTGTGGGTCGTCATTTATTTTCCTCCGTATCAGGGTCAGAACTAAAATTTAGCTCATAGACTAAAGACAAAACTCACTCACCAGATGAATTTTAGTGCGAACTGCATCTGGCGAGACGGCGTCGAGGTTGCATTCAAGAGGCCAGCGCTGGGATTCAGGGTTCCAGTCGACGAGAAAACTTGGCGGTTCCCCGGCAACGGCGGATTGAAGTTTGCATGGTTGGCGATATTGAAGATTTCCCAGCGGAACTGCACGTTGAACGTCTCCGAAATGCGATGAATCGGATTGTTCTTGAACAAGGAAAAGTCGAGGTTTTGGAGTCCCGGTCCGATTACCGTGTTGCGCCCGGAGTTCCCGAGCAAATTTGCACACGTACCTGGGGCCGCGGCGAACGCCGTGCACATCCCGGCAGCCAATCCAGGTGCAGCGGGAAGGGCAAAGCACGCCGCGTTGAGATAGTGGGGTCCACCCGTGGTCGACTTGAAATTTCCGTTGACGGCGTTGCAGCCAGCCACGCGGTTGGGGAAATCAAAATTCTCCCCGCCGGGACTCTTGATCCCAAGAGGATCGCCGCCCATAGTCGGCGTGAACGGCAGCCCACTGCCAACGGTGTAGATCCCGCCAAGCTGCCACCCTGAAGCAAACCACTTGGGGACACTGCTCCAGGACTGCGGGTTGGGAATGACCCAGATGGCGTTGAGGGCGGCAAGTTGGCTTACGTTAAAGTCCGAAAGCCCGCGGCGCAGTCTCGGATTAAACCAGAACAAGCTGGACACGGAGTTGCCAAACGTGTCTCCGGCGATCCCCGAGGAACTATCGTCGATGCTTCTCGAGAATGTGTAAGAACCCTGGAACTGAATGCCATGACTCAAGCGCTTGATGGCCGACAGAGTCAGGCCGTGGTAGACGGAAGAGGTCGCCCACATGAGCGAACTAATCTGTCCTACGTTGGGATTGGTAGCTACTTGCTGAGCCGCATTGTTGGCATTGGGCCACAAAGAGCCGGCTGAAGTAACGATGGGCAGGAAGTCGTTCACGTCGTCGGCGTGAAAGGGTTGGTGAACACCGTGCGAGCCAATATAGCCCGCAGTCACCGCGAAATTTCGGAACAGTTCGCGCTGGACGTTTAGAGTCCACTGCATGACGTAATCGCGGTGTGGGTTCGGTTCGATATAGCCTTGGCGTAACACCTTGTTGGGGTTGTTGACAGGATTCGACACGAAGTTATTGCCTTTGACCCAGGCGTTTTTTGGGAAGTCGCCCGCAGCGGGCGCGGGTATGCCTCCTGGTGCGCCTGCTCTGAGCGTCAGCGCCTCAAAGTACGGCGAAGAAAACAGCGAAAGTAGTTCAAATTCGTAGGGAAGCGGGAGAACATCATAGATTCCGAATGCGCCGCGAATGGAAGTTTTGCCAGTGCCGAAGGGATCCCAAGCGAAGCCGACACGCGGCTCGAAGTTGCGCAAGGTGGGATTGGAGAAATAGGGCGAACCAAGCTTGGGAGCAGTGTCCGTCCGCAAATTAACGAGGGTCGTGAGCCTGTTGGCCGTTTCGGTCGGAACTGTGGACATCTCGTAGCGGAGCCCGAGATTCACAGTGAGGTTGGGGCGGAATTTATAGTCATCCTGAACATAACCACTGTAGATTGTCTGGCGGAGGTCGCGGGGGGTGATGCCGCTGCCCAGCGGCCCATTGAAGCTGGCCGGTGCGTTATTGTTCAGAAAATCGCTCAAGCTGTTAAAAAAGAACTGGCCACTCGGATTAGCGCCGCCGAGCTGGTTGGACTGGATGCGCTCCGCGTAGAAGCCGAACTTGAGCGAATGCTTGTTTCGTGTCCAGTAGAGGTCATCATAAACCTGGTAGGAATTGTAATGAAAATCGAATTCGCCGACACCATGAGGGCCGCCCGGGAAGTTGGCGATGCCTGAGATGTTGATCAGGCCGACGGCCCGCCCAGGAATGAAGCCGAGATTCGGGTCCGCCAGACCTGCCGAAGCCGCAGAAGTCAAACCAAGCGTCGTAGGCGCCATCGACACGGTGCGATTAAAGCCGAAGCGGGCCGTGTTCAGTAACGCCGGAGTGAAAACATGCGACTCCTCGATCGCCGCAGTGTGGCGGCGAGAAGTGGTCCCAATAATGTTGAGGTCAAGCCCGTCGGGATTGGCGTTGTTGCCTTTATCGAACACGTATGTCCCAAACAGGCTGTCCGTTGCAGACAATTTATGATCGATACGTGTGGTGAAAAAGTCCTCGCTAGTCGCCTGTTTCGACACAAATGTAAAGGTTCCTGTACCGAGGGGATCGCTGGGGTTTGGAACAGTCGTGGGCTTAGGATAAAGAGCCAAGTAGGGTAGGACGGCGGGGTTAGTGGTGGCGACCTGGGCAGCTGACTGTGAGGGAACAACTACGTTGCCACTCGGGTTTCCTATGGATTGACGCACACCTTCATAATCGGCGAAGAAAAACGTGTGTTCCTTGATGATTGGTCCGCCCGCCGAACCACCGAACTGATTCCGTCTGAGGGGGGGCTTCGTTGAGCCCGGGGCGTGGCCGAAAAAGTTGCGGGCATCGAACAAATCGTTACGCAGAAATTCGTAGACCGTGCCATGAAAGGAATTGGTACCTGACCGCGAGACCGCGTTGATAACCCCGCCGGAGGTCTTGCCGTAGTCAGCTGGAGCGTTACTCGTCAGGACGGAAAACTCCTGCACCGCATCTACGCCAAGAACTGAGCCTTGGATGCTCCCCGGCGCACCGGAAGTCTGGTCATTGATGCTGACGCCGTCCAGGCGATAGTTGTTCTGCTGTGGACGGTTGCCGCCGATGGTGACGTCCACGCCGTTGCCCCGATTGGCACGATCGTTACCAATGCCGAGAGCCTTTTGTGTTCGAACCTGAGCGACACCTGGTTCCAGGAGCGTGAGGGATGTCCAGTCGCGCCCGTTCAGCGGTAAATCCACAACGGTATGCGAATCCACCACATTCCCGACCGACGAGGACGCCAGCTGGATATCAGAGATCTCCGCGCCTTCTACCCTGACGCTGTCGCTGGCTTGTCCCACCTTGAGCGAGACATTGATCTCTCGCCGCTCCCCGACCGTTAGCACAATGTCGCTCACTACCGTCGACGCAAATCCCGTCGCGTCCACTTTAATCTCGTAACTTCCGGGCACGAGATTGGGGACAACAAACAGTCCGTCCGTGTTGGTTGGCACCACGCGCCCCACGCCTGTCGCCACATTTCGGATGGCCATGTTCGCGTTTGCGACCGCCGCCCCGCTCGGGTCGGTCACCGTGCCCACAATGGTCCCTCCGGCCTCCTGCGCACGTGTTGGAGCAAGTGAGAATATCGCCATCGCAAGAATCAGGACAGACGCTCGTATGTCTATCCGTCTTTTCTGCAGCTCCAGTGAATTCAACATTTCAGCCTCCTCCACACCGCGCTCGCTTTCGCGATCCTTGGTCCTTGCGCTACTCGCGCTCCCTTCCCACTGATCACCCAAAGTCTTCTACTGCGATCAACTCGAAATTCCCTGCTCCTAGGTCATGGCAACACTTTGAAGGTCAGAACCTTTGCGGTGGCTTTCGTCTCTCCAGGAGATACTGCTACGAAAAAGCACGCGAGACTGGACACCAGCAAACAGGTTTTTGCTCCCGGCTCGGAAGTGACTTTCCCCAGCAATTCATATTGATCTGCACTGTTCCGCTGGAAAACCGAGACGTATCCCTCGCCGCCAGGAACATAAATCCGTCCCTTTTCGGCATCGAACGCAATATCATCGGACCGCTCCGCCGCCGGAAGGTGCTCGACCACTTTTCCGTTATCCGAATCCATCACCAGCAGCGTCCCCGGTTTGCGGCACACGATCAGCAACCGGTGGTGCTGCTCGTCGTACGCCATCGGAGAATTATCAGCCTGCGACCCGATCGGCCAGCGTGCAATTTCTTTCATGGCTTTACGATCCACGACGGCCACTTCATGCTTGTCGGTGACGTTTACGAAAAGACGGGGGCTCGAGGATTCCAGCGCGAATGCTTCCACGTGGTTACTCTCGATTCGCAATTCGCTCACCCTCTTTTTGGTCTTCAAGTCGATCGCCACCAGAAAGGAATAATCGAGTGGCACGTCTTTGCCGCCCGTCACAACGTAAACGATTTGTTGAGCGGCGTCGAGCCTCATGGAATCGGCTCCCGCCAAGCCATCAATGTGCTCCACTACTGCATAGTCTGTCCCTCGCAGAACTTGCAGCGTCCCTTTGTCGCCGTCGGTGACCAGGATGCGGTCTGTTTCCGGCAAGTAAATGATGCTGTGCGGCGTGCCAAAGCCTTCGATACTCTTCAACCGCCGTCCTGTTTTCAGGTCAAACACTTCAACGGTCTTGTGATCTTCCGCGGCAAGAAAGAGCCGACTTCCTTTTTCGTCCACTGCAAAGTGATCGAAATCTCCGCTAAACCCGGGCAGCGGGACCGCTTGGAGAAGCTGTAAGGGTGGCGCCTCGCCCGATCGCGCCCAGGATCCTGAGACCGTCGCGAACAAGACGAGCATCAAAATCCCGAGGTGGTGCCAGCAGGTGTTTATGGCCTGAACGATTCTTGTCTTAGCGATTTCCACTAGCCTCTCTCTACCCGCTTTCACCAACATCTTCACCCCTTCCCGTTCCCCTTACCTTGAACTGCGGATGCATCAGGGACGCACCGCCTCGGCAGCTCGTTCGACCTACTAATTTCTCGGCTCGTTCGGACATTCCCCGCTTGAGCCGCACTGTGCTGCCCCGGCCCCATGCATTGCAAGTCTTATGGCGTCACATCGAAAACATTTATTTGTCACAAGGTGGCTTGCTGAAAACAAATCATTTAGAGGCAGGGATAACAAACTCCGCGCTTTGCCGACC